>Ga0255352_1000007_pt1 | contig 162625 bp, 129 predicted proteins | sample HBST0metaG_FD_189939 | JGI IMG/M metagenome (GOLD analysis project Ga0255352, IMG submission 189939) | Peat soil microbial communities from Stordalen Mire, Sweden - H.B.S.T0 | ecosystem: Environmental > Terrestrial > Soil > Wetlands > Peat | place: Sweden: Norrbotten County, Stordalen Mire...
CTCCCGGATACCGCCGATTGGATACATTTTGGATATGTCGGTGCTGTTTGGTTGCGGCTACTCTTCTAAGTTGCTGATTAAATTGGCGTCCCCGATGGGATTTGAACCCATGTTATCGCCGTGAAAGTGGCTCAGCGCCTGGTAAGTTATTGAAATCAGGTGGCATGGATAGCGCAGTAAGGCACTTTCAGGCACCCTCGGAGCCGCTTATTGGACGCCTATTGGAACAATGTTCTGCGGTGCTCGGGAGCCATGACTTATGGAACCGGCACATCAACTCATCCTCGAATCACTTCCTCAAAAACCGCCACGCTCAAAGCTCGAGCCACACCGCGAACTGATTCGCGAACTCCGCCGCAAAGGGCGTACGTACCGCGAGGTCGCCAAGCTGTTCAACGAACGGCTGGGCCTGTATGTCGCGCCAAGCACTCTGCACTCCTTCGTAAAGGTCCGGGCAAAGCATAACAAGCATACACAATTTGAATTGCCACCTTCGGAGCCCGAAGCTGGATTTGATCCGGTTGCTGCCCTCCGCACAAAGCTCCTTACCTCAAAACCGAAACCGACCCGGTTTGTCTTCCGGGAAAACGAGCCGCTGACTCTAACCAGCGATGGAGGTGAACAATGACCGCAAGTTCCAAGCGCGTTGTCTTCACGATGGGTGGTAAGGGCGGGGTTGGTAAAACCAGCTTCGTTGTTGCTCTGGCCGAATGGTTTGCAGACAACAATATTTCCATTACGCTCCTTGATTTCGATACTGAAAACAAGGCTCGCGGTTCGCTGAAGCATTTCTTCAATGGGGCAGTAGTAAAGGTCAATGTTCATACTCCGGCTGGCCTTGACGCCTTTATCGATCATCTAGACGATGACGCGCCGATCATCCTCGCCGATATGGGAGCCGGTGCCGGGCAGGTCGCCGCTGATTGGTTTGACTCGATGTATGAGGACGTAGCTGCAACAGGTGCTCAGTTTACGGCTGTTGGCATCGTGACGCCTGATCCGGCGAGCGTGGAAAGCGTTCTGGCCTGGGCGAACCGCTTGCAGGATCGGGTCGAGTACGTTGTTGTAGAAAATGCCACAAGCGCCTTGGCAGACTTCACCTATTGGCGTTCGACCGAACAGGCAAGCCGCTTCCGTGAAATATTCACTCCAACCGTCCTACAGATGGAGTTCCGTCTGGCCGAACTCGAAAATCCGCTTCGCCAACACGGAATTCAACTCGGGCAAGTCGCTGAGCGCCAAACCTCGGTTGAAGAGCTCAAGCGTGCTTCGCTCATTATGCGCGCGCAGAGCTATCGGCGGCGGCTATTTGCCGAATTCGACCGGGCAAAGCAGGTGTTTCTGCCATGAGTGCGAATCCTGTTTCACCCAATCTCGAAGTTGTTCCGGGAAGAGAGCCGACGCTGTTCGACTCTCTCGCCCGGTTGGTGCCCGAGGAATTGCAGGCCGCCTATTACCGCGTTTTGGCTCATACGCGGACCCTCAGTCCCGACGACGAAATGCTGCGCATTCTCGAAGCAATGGGCGTTTTGGCGCTGCTCACGCGCCAGACGCCCCAAGAGATCGCTGAAGAGCGTGAGCGCTTTCAGGCTTTGATCGATCTTCATCGGCAAAGCACTGATGAAGCACAACAGAAGATGTCTGATTTGGTTTGCGGACTCGATGCGCGTATCGCCGGTTTGCCGCAAGACATGGAAAAGCAACTTGAGCCCAAGCGCATCGCAAAGCTGCTGGGAGAGAGCCTGCGCCAGCAGTTTTTGCAATCCGGCATCCTGGACACGGCAAAGGCTCTTAGTTCCGTTAGCACCACTGTGGCGGGCGCACAAAAAGAACTCTCCGCAGCTTTACGCAATCTGACAGATTCACATGGCGGCGTTCTCGCACAGGTGGAGAGTGCTAATGATCGAATTCGGCATTTGATGGAAAACCGAGTCAAAGTCCTTGACGAACTCCTGCATGAATGGAAAAGCGATCTGCTGCGCATCTGGATTCCGCTGATTGCGGGGGCATCGATGTTGATCGGATTGTTTGGCGGTTTCGAAATACAAGGCTGCCGTGATGCAGCGGCAACTCCATCAACACCAGTCGTGGTGCCTACGCAACCGACCATACCCCCTCAAGCGCCCACAAGACCTTCGGGACGCCATAATCGGCAGGATAAGTAAAGCGTTAACAATGAATAGGTTAGCGTCTTAAGTTTGCACCGTCATCTGCGGCGCAAACTTTAAATCTAAAGTTGTCAACTTGAAGGTTGACAACTTATAAGATGACAGCAGACAATAGGGTTCTGTGCAGTGGAGGATGTATGCCCTATTCGACGATTAAACCCGATCCATTTTATGACCGTACTCTCGAGCTGGCGGCCCTGGATCGCGCCTGGAAGTGCCGTGGAAACGGCGGGCAAATGCTGCTTCTTTATGGCCGTAGGCGACTGGGCAAAACCTTCCTCCTCCAGCGTTATTTCACTGCCGGGAGCACCGGCAATGAGCCGGTGAAGCCACATTGCTACTTCCTGGCCGAACAATCCACGGTGGCAACGCAGCGGCTAACCCTGGCGCGCCAGTTGATTGCGGCATTGCCCGCCGAGGGCGTGACGGCTGAGGAAATTGCAGTCTCCTGGAATGCGCTTCTGCGCTACGCTTCGCAGCAAGCCCAAGCGCGAAAGAAAGGCTCAGGCCGCTTTGCCCTGATCCTTGATGAGTTCCCATACCTAGTCGCCCAGACTCCTGAATTGCCGTCTGTGCTGCAAGCATGGTGGGACCGCGAAGGCGTGCACGCGCCGCTCTTTGTGGTACTCTGCGGCTCGCAACTCTCGGCCATGGCAGCGCTCGGCGAGGAAAGCGCACCGCTCTTCGGGCGATTCAATGCCGGAATCTTTCATCTCGATCCGCTTCAGTACGAAGATGTTGCCTGTTTCTACGCGAACAGCCCGCACTATGGCGTTGTCGAGAAACTGCTCATGTATGGCGTCTTTGGCGGAACACCGCGTTATCACGCTCTGGTCGATCCGTCGCGCCCGCCCGCCAAAGAGATTGTCACGCTACTGATGCAACCGCGCGCCATTCTTGAAAATGAAGTGCGCTTCCTCCTTGGCAGCGAACAGATTCGTGACCCTGCGCCCTACAACGCTATCCTGGCAGCAATTGCCGGCGGCGAAACCAAGTTCAATCGTATTCAGCAGCTGATCGGCGTGGAACGTGGCGCGCTTTCAAAGTCTCTGCGCACCCTTCTGGATTTGGGATGGATTCGGCGCGAACTACCCTTTGGCGAGCGCTCCGACCGCCGTGCGCTTTATCGCGTCGCCGATCCATTCCTGGCTTTCTGGTATCGCTTTGTCGCGCCGCTTTCAAGTGAACTGCAATTCTCCGATCCGTCAGCCGTCTATGCCTCTCGTGTAGCGCCGTACTTGGCCGACTACATGGGCTGGTCTGTTTTCGAGGAAATCTGCGGCCAATGGCTCCAGCGCCACGCCAAGGAACGGCTCGGCCTCACCATTCGCCAGATGGCGCGTTACTGGAGCCGCGACGGTCGCACGGAAATTGACCTCATGGCAGAACTCGATGACGGAACATTCCTCTTCGGTGAGTGCAAGTGGCGCACAGAGCGCGTTACGCGGCTCAGTGACCTGAGCGCATTGCAGGCCAAGGTCGCAAGTCTACCCGAAGCAAAATGGCGCGACAAGCCGAGCTATATTCTCTTTGCACTGGGAGGCTATTCTCCTGAGTTGCTGCAGCTTGCTTCTGATCCTGCTGAACGGCTAAGTCTCGTTAGGGATACAGAAATATTGAATGCACTTTGAAACGCAGAAATGCCGATCTGCAGATGCAGAGATGGACAGTAATATATTGCCCATCTCTAATTCCTTTGCCAAAAGTGCAACGATCTCAGATTGTCTTGTAAAATCATAGAGATAGGTGATACATTTACCGATATACGTCTATGGCGAACACTGACATTGCGCCCTTGATCAAATGGGCCGGAGGTAAGCGACGCCTCCTGGCAGATATACGGCAGGTTTGCCCGGAAGATTTTGGCCGTTATTTTGAACCATTTTTCGGCAGCGGTGCACTTTTCTTTTCCCTCCTTCCTGGAAATGCTCAACTCAGCGATGTGAACAGCGAGCTGATCGAAATGTACACAGAGGTTAGGGATAACGTAAAGGGGGTTATTGACGCCCTTCGACGATTGCACAACTCTGAAGAAGAATATTATCGCGTTCGATCCGCGTTGCCCAGAACCCCTGCGACCAAAGCTGCGAGATTCATTTATCTTTGCACGCTCTCTTTTAATGGCATCTACAGACAGAATCTCAAAGGGGAGTTCAACGTTCCTTACGGATACAAAACTCATTTAAAGCATTGCGATACCGAACATCTCAGGGAGGTAAGCGGCTACCTTCAAGACCGGGAGATCATCCGCGAGGACTTTGAGAAAGCAGTGCACGCAGCGCAAGCTGGCGATTTTGTCTATTTCGATCCGCCATATACCGTTGCGCATGGCAATAACGGATTTGTGAAATACAACGCAAAGATTTTCTCTTGGGATGATCAGAAGCGTCTGGCTCGCACAGCGCTCAGACTGAAACGATTGGGGTGCTATGTCGTCGTTAGCAACGCAGATCATCAGTCAATTCGCGACCTCTACACGGATTTTGAAGTGAATATAATTGAGCGGTTCTCCGTAATGTCCGCTTCGAGCAAATTTCGGCGGCCTGTTCGAGAATGTCTCTTCTACTAGCGAGGAAGCTAAATGTTGAGCAATGTTTTTCCGATTGATGAACTAGGCAGCTTGGCACGGGCAAATGCCCGGAACTACGACACGAAAACCGTTGCTCCGTCCTCCCTAGACGAGCAAATCGCCGCCGGTTGGGAACCCGCCAAGAAAAACAACAAATCCATACGACTTCGCAGGGCTAAATCCCACAACAATCTTCTTGAAGACCGCGTATGGACATTGCTGTACCGGATGAGGTTTGCCTATCTGTCGGGCGCGCGTGGCGCGCAGCTTAAAATCAACAATGCTGAGGACAGCCCGATGTCCCAGCTCGACGTAGTTGGGATCGATGACGAGATTGCCATTGCCATTGAGTGCAAGTCTGCGGAAAAGGCCGCGCGACGGCCGCAATTTCAACAAGAACTTGGAAAACTCTCACTAATAAGGGATCGTTTCACTTATGCAGCTAGACGGGATTTCGAGCCTGCAGCCAAAAGGCTGATCGTGCTCGCGATGTTCACTTCCAATATTGTCTTGTCTGACAACGACAAACTCCGAGCCAAAGAGGCAAATATTCTCTTGCTCGATGAACAGGACCTCGTTTACTACGAAACCTTGATAACTCATATTGGACCGGCGGCTCGGTATCAGTTTCTAGCCGAGATGCTTCCCGGAAAAACAATTCCAAACCTGGAAATTCGAGTACCGGCAATCCGAGCGCGAATGGGGGCGGCGAACTGCTACACCTTTTCGATAAACCCGGAATATCTTCTGAAAATAGCTTATGTTTCTCACCGCGCTAAAGGTAAGGCCTCAGACGTTAATACCTACCAGCGAATGCTGAGCCGAGCGAGGTTGAACAAAATCCGCCAGTATATTGATGATGATGGGATATTTCCCACTAATATCGTGCTTAACATCGATAAAAACAAGCTCTCCTTTCTGCGCAGCGTACAGGAGGAAAACTCAAATAACGAGCACGGAGTAGCGGGCTGGCTGGACATCAAGGCGACATACCGATGCGCTTGGATCATTGACGGTCAGCACCGTCTCTTTGCGTATTCAGGACATTCGCGGGCTGCTAAGAGTCGACTTGCTGTTCTCGCATTTGAGGGTCTTGCACCGAGTGAACAAGCGAGACTGTTTATCGACATCAATGCAAAGCAAAAGAGCGTAAAACAATCTCTCCTTGAGGAGCTTTATGCTGAGTTACATTGGGATGCAGCAGACGAATCAATAAGAGTCCGGGCAATCATTTCAAAAGCAGTGCAGGATTTGGGGTCAGACCCTGAGTCGCCTCTTTGTGGCCGGATTCTTACCGCAGACTCGCCAAAGACCGATGTCCGATGCATTACACTTACCAGTCTGTATAGCGCCATTGGTCGCACTGAGTTTTTCTTGGGAAAGATTAAGCACAATGTGATGGAATACGGACCGCTATGGGCTGGAGACAATGAACCAACCCTCAAGAGGTCCGTCTATGTACTGAAGTACTGGTTTGAATGTGTGCGGTCAGCCGTGCCGGACTGGTGGGATAAAGGTTCTGGCGAAGGAGGCGGTCTTGCGATGAACGACGGCGTCACTACTTGCATCATGGTCTTGCGAAGCGTCTTCCAACACTACGAAGCCGGAAAATTGATACGGCTCGATGCGGAAGATCTGTTTACGCAGATCAAAAAGTATGGAGACGCCTTAGGGGCCTATTTCGCATCTTTTTCAGAACAGGAAAGAAGGCTGTTTCGCGATTTGCGTGGCGTTCAAGGTCAAACTCGTCGGTGGCGGAAGTGTCAGGAAGCCCTGCGAACTGCGATACCGGCTTTCAATCCAGAAGGCTTGGATAAATATCTGGCTGAAGAAAAGGCGGAAACCAATACACTCGGCAAGAGCGTGGTGGAGTCGATTGAGAAAATGCTCCAGAAGGTAGTGATCGACGAACTCAAGCGCGAAATGCCAGAAGGAGACGATTGGTGGACCTTGGGCGTTCCGAAGGCGGTACGCCTCAAAGTCACCCAGAAATATGAGGAGGACGACCATCAGCGCGGCGGTTATGAGTATTATTTCGACCTCATTGACTACGAGAAAATAGCGATGGGCCAGTGGCCATTATTTCAGCCGATATTGGGATACGGGAGCGGTAGCAAGGAAAAGCAGCTTTCTTGGGTCAATTACGTTAATCTGAAACGAAACATAGTCTCCCACGCTTCATCTGGCAAAACTTTATCTGTGGACGAATTGCACCAGTTGGATGAATATGAGCGGTGGCTCACTCAAAAGATCGGTGAAATGGCTTCAGACGTCTCTGAAAAGGCAGAAATTGAAGTTGAAGAAGCATAACGATTGGGATTCCAGGTACCATCGCTATCGTGTTGTTGGCTCCAAAGTGATTCTCGAACGCAATACAAACAGTTATTGAACCTCATCGAACGTGGTCCGAGGCTGTTCGGCTTTCATTCGATTCTAATGGTTTGCATCAGTCACGCTAAGCCGTGAGGCTTAGGGATGGTGTCTTTCTTCAAAGCGAGCACAAGGAGAAGGCTATCCAAAGCTCGTTGACGGAATGATGCTTGCAGATTTAAGCGACCCTGGAGGTAATGTAGGCGAAAGGGTGCCCTCAGAAACATATTCATACGCATTGTACTGTGAGATCGTCCTTAATCCTCCTGCTGCTGGTCATCAATTGGTAATACGCCGTAATTGCGGATCAGCTCTAGGTCTCCGCGTCTCGCTTCCATATACTTCGGCTTGATCTGAACTTGCGTGGTCAAGAGCTCGAAATGAAGCAATGTCCCGTCTGTGAAGCGGATTTCCAAAGCCTGCCAGTCGGGTGGATCGTTAATCACGTTAACGAAGGCGACGACCTTACCAACCGCTTCAGTAAAGTTCAGGCCCAGCTTCGGCGGCACATTCTTGGCGCGCCCCTCCATCTGCTCCCGTTCGTTAACGTCTTCGATCTCCTCTGGAGAATCGAAGTCACTGTCGTAGTCCGGTCTTTTGATTTTGTTCGTCATCGCATTCCTCTGAAAGCATGATTCAATCTACCTGGGAGCCGGAAACCAGAATAATAATTCCCAGATTCTGTACGCTGTCGATTTTGAACTCCGGCTCCGTCCAACGCAGATAAGCTAAGGCTTCGTCGAAAGTTGTCGCCGCGATTCGTACGGTATTCCGCTCTGGCAGCCGCGGCGATTCCCGCCTTACCGTCTCTGTTTCTTGATACGACCCGCATTCGCAAAATTCGAACAGCGACGCTTCGCATCCTCCGTGGCTGCCAATCTCGAATCGACTGAAGGCTTCTTCGTCTTTTTCCTTTTTGCTCATAGCATTCTCCGGTCAACGGGCAATCATTCGTGGCCAGCACTTTAAAACCTCGCCGTTCTCCACTTTCCAATCGTTCAACTCAGCTTTCAGCTCGATCATGGGAAAGAGTTCAACCGATAGAGAGGTTCCATCGACAAAGTCCACCTCCACCACGTTGTAGCAGTCTGTGTAGCTGATGTAGATGGACCGTACGCGCTTTCCCGCGATCTCCTTCGTAATGCGGAGCTGACCTGGGCCGAGCGGGGGAAGTTCTTCAAATTCGGCCAACTCTTCCTCGTGCTTGTTCTCCTCCATAGTGGAGACTCCGTTTCTGCAACTGAGATTCAGCGAGCAAGACCAACTCGTTCTTCAGCGCAAATCGAATTACTTGGATTTGCCGACTCTGGCCTTCTTCGCAGTTGGTGAATTTGTGACCTGGGGTGATTTTGGCATTCTGAAGTGGCCCACTTCGGCCGTTTGTTTTGGCCCACCCCTTGGACCGAACGAACCCCTAGTCTGGACAGAGCATTTGCTTTGTCTGGAGGCGGGAGTTGGACTGGAGAGCCAAGGTGGAGCTATACGAGCAGATTCGCCGGGAGTATGAGTTTGGTGCGGGAACGATAGCCGGAGTGGCGCGCAAGCTGGGTGTGCATCGGCGCATGGTTCGAGATGCGGTGCGCAGTGCTATCCCGGCGCGGCGGAAGAAGACCGAGCGGCCGCATGTGAAGATCGAACCGGCAGCGGCGTTTATCGACGCGGTTCTGGAAGCGGATCGCAAGGCTCCGCGCAAGCAGCGCCACACGGCCAAGCGCATCTGGGAGCGCATTCGCTGTGAGGTGCCTGGATGCACGGCCGCTGAGCGCACGGTGCGTCACTACGTGGAGTTGCGTAAGCAGGAGTTGGGCTTCGGGCACCGCGAGACTTTCGTTCCGCAGAGCTACGAGTGGGGCGTCGAGGCCCAGGTGGATTGGTACGAAGCCTATGCCGATCTGGACGGAGAGCGGGTCAAGTTGCAGGTGTTTACACTGCGTTCGATGGCCAGCGGCGCGGCCTATCATCGGGCATATCTGCGAGCCACACAGCAGGCATTTCTGGAAGCTCACGAACTGGCATTCCATTATTTTGGAGGTGTTTTTCGAAGGCTCCGCTACGATAACCTTTCGAGTGCGGTGAAGAAGATTCTGCGCGGCCAGGAGCGGGAACTGACGGCCCGTTTCATCGCCTTTCGCTCGCACTGGCAGTATGAGGCCAGTTTCTGCACTCCCGGCGAGGGCCATGAAAAGGGCGGCGTGGAAGGCGAAGCGGGCTACTTCCGCCGCAACCACTGGGTTCCCGTACCGGCGGCCAGCGACCTTGCCGAGTTGAACGCGAAGCTGTTGGAGGACTGCCGTCTCGATGAGAGCCGCATCCTGTCTGGCCGCACCCAGAGCGTCGGCACGCTGTTGCTTGCCGAGAAGGAGCATCTTCTGCTGCTTCCCGCTGAAGACTTCGATTTGGCCGAAGTCAGCTTCCCGCGTGTCGATCAGGCAGGTTGCGCGAAGGTACGCACCAACTTCTACTCTGTGCCGCTGAAGCCAGGCTCGGTAATCGAAGCTCGTGTTTACTCCAGCGTGGTTGAGTTCCGGCAAGACGGCGTACGGGTTGCGCAGCATGAGCGCAGTTATGGTCGCTCACAGAAGATCCTTGATCTGGAACACTATCTCGATGTGCTGGAACAGAAGCCTGGCGCGTTGCGCGGATCGAAGCCTTTGGCCGAGTGGCGGGCACAGGGAAGGTGGCCAGCAAGTTATGACCGGCTCTGGGAGCTGATGACCAGTAAGCAAGGTCGCCAGGCGGGAGCGCGGGCCATGGTGGCGGTGATCCGCATGGGTCGCGAGTTCGGTTACGCCAAGCTGGAAGCCAGCGTCGATGCGGCGCTGGAACTAGGGTGCACGGATGTAGCTGCGATTCGCCATCTGTTGATGACCGATCAGTTGCAACACGCTGCTCAGCAGACCGTCGAGATCGGCGTGCTGGCCGCATACGAACGGCCGTTGCCGACGATGATCGAGTACAACCAATTGCTTACGGCCGGGATGAACGAGGTGCAGGCATGAGCATGGAAACCGCCAGCATCAGCCAGCACTGCAAGACTCTTCGCCTAGCCTCCATCGGAGGGCAGTTCGCATCGTTGGCCGAGGAAGCTCGCCAGCAGAACCACTCCCATCTCCGCTATCTCGAAGCGCTGCTTCAGGCAGAGGTCGAAGACCGCGAACGGCGCTCGATCGAACTGCGCCTCAAGGATGCGCACCTGCCACGGATGAAAACGCTGGAGGAGTTCGACTTCGCGCAGTCGCCGCATATCCCAGCCGCTCGCATCCGCGCCCTGGCCGAGGGTGGCTATCTGGAACACGCCGAACCAGTGCTTCTGGTCGGCGAACCTGGAACAGGAAAAACACATCTGGCAACCGGCCTGGCCATCGCCGCCTGCCGACAACGCAGGCGTGTTCGCTTCACCACCGCAGCCGCTCTGGTAAACCAACTGGTCGAAGCGCAACGCGACCAGAGCCTCACACGCATGCTGGCACGCTGGGCCAACGTGGAACTGATCGTCATCGATGAACTGGGTTATGTCCCGCTGGCCGAGGTGGCCGCCGAACTGCTTTTCCAAGTCATCGCCGATCGCGCTGAAAAGGCTGCCGTAATCGTGACCACCAACCTACCGTTCTCCGAATGGCCACAGGTCTTCACGAATGCCCGGCTCTGCAAGGCAGTGCTGGACCGGCTCACCGACCAGGCCCACATCATCGAAACCGGCGCTGAGTCGTACCGTTTTCGCAGAACCATGGGGAAAAAGCGCAAAGAGTGATCCCTGGAGGTGTCGCCGTTCGGTTCTGCTTCCGCTTCGCCCTACGGGCTACGCTCCAGCAGAACCGAACACTCCCCTCAAAACCTTAACGTTCCAAGGGTGGGCCAGATTAAACGGCCGAAGTGGGCCAAAACAACTTGCCAAACGCACTGGGGTTCATCCAAGAATCGAACGCGCGGTGGGAGACCCTGCTGTGCGCGCTCCGTTTCACGATGACGGACGCTAGTGTAGACATCTTCCGGGTCACGGAGGCTGTTCTCTTCTTTGCGCCGTTGGCTCTAAAAAAGCCACGCCTCAGTCAATTCGACTCCGCTCATGAAATCGACAACGTCCTGGCTGGTTGAGGCGCGGACATACTGAATCAAGGACTGGCGATAGAGCATGGGTTCGCGGTTGATGGAGAAATTGCCGCCCAGCTCTTCCAGCAATTCGACCATCTTCTGCGCATACACATTCAGCAGGTAAAGATGCTCGTAGGCAGGGAATCGCAGTGGCGGCGATCCCGTCCCAGCATGGCGTACGGCGTCATGCCAAGCGTGTGCGCGTTCTTCCGAGACACGGCTATTGTCGAAAAGCTCTAGGAAGAAAGGATTTGCCCCCGGCGCATCCTTGCGGGTATGTTCAGATACAGTCATATCATCGCCTTTCTCGGAAGGTGAGATGTGGTCAGGGATACGTCGGTGTTGACGCACTGGCGTGTCCCGTTATCAGGTAGTCGTTCGGGTCAGTATTATGGACCCCAAACCAAACTATCAGGAGGATACAGCAACTACTTGATAAAATCAAGTACATATTACGGTGATCTTGAGAACTGCATTTCTCAGGCCGAGGCAGCCCGCATCCGCGGCGTGTCGAATCAGGCAATCGCCGATTTGATAGCGCGTGGACGACTGACGACAGTCCATGTGGCAGGAAAAACGCTCGTTCTCCGTTCTGAGGTGGAGTCATTCGTTCCGCAACCAAAGCTGGGCCGTCCACCGAAGAAGACTGCCGCCAAAAAATCCCCTAAAAAGACGCCAAATAAATAGAGTTCTTGTCGGCCAGCGGCATTCCTTGCAATGGAATTTAGAACAGCGTTAGCGTCTGTCCATGCTGAAGATACGAGCCATGATGGGCGGCGCTTGTTATGCCCAACGGCGAACTGGTGAAAGTGCGCGATGTCGAGGGCGGCCGCATTCACCTTAATGATGGCAGGACCGCGTCTACGCCTGGGGCAATCTCGTCAACTTCACCACGACGCTTCAGAAGGGGCAGCTCGTGAGCCTGGAGGGGAAAATCAAGTACCGGACGGTCGAGGAAGATGTCGAGGGCAAGCCGTTCAAGCACACCATTGCTGAGATCCACGCTTCCAGCATGAGGCGCCTCTCGAAAGTGGAAACTGCCGACGATCCAGCCGACGGCGCGGACGAGGAGTAATCCTCGTCCGAAAAGCCCAAGGGCGGTCAGATCGCCCTTGGGCTTCTTTCAGTCTATGAATTGACTCGGAACTTTACTTCCCTCCGTCAAGTGCGAGCGATTGGGAATCAGTGTTAGCCTGCCACAATCATGCAGAGCATTCGCGAACCCTGCGGCGTTTTTGAGGACGGATTAGGAATCCGGACGTTTGGTTACCCCATCCTTCAATGTTGGGTTGGGGTAAGCTCTTAAAAGATCGGAAGAAGGGGGGGGCCATCCGCCAAAGTACGTCATCTCCAGGTAGGGATGGAGGCTGCCCGGTTGGGCCAGTGGATTCATCTCTTGCGAGGTACGGCAACTCCGCCCTTGCGTTTGATTCCTGCCTCTACCCGGAAAATGTCGGGAACATTAATCTTTCCGTTGGCCCGCTCTTCCATCACGGCGATGCTCGTCATTGTCAGCAATAGAGCCTCAGCGGTATGATTATTGACTACGCCAATGGGTACCAGCCATCCACCGCTGCTCGACGAAGAAAGAATATTGTCGACGACCTTCGCGTTCCTCCAAAAGTCAAAGAGATTCGCTTTCTCCATAGGCACAAACTGCGACCGCAAGGGTTCCAAAACTTTGGGAATCCAAGGATAATCTTCTTCCAGTTCCCGCAACCTGGCGCTAGAGGCTTGGCGCACCCCTTCAATAAGTCCTAGATGATCCACTGCCAGCAAAGGAGGTGGGGAAGCGTGATCAGCCGCGCTCTTCCAAGCCTTCAAGAATGTCCTGGGCGAACAATTATTGGCCGCATCGCTCAGATGCAACGGAACCCAGCTATAGACACGCCCTCGCTTTTCGCTGCTTCCCATGAACTCGCCAGCGATCGCCGTCACCAGCTGCTCTTGCTTCTGCGGATCAGGCGGCGCATTCCTGAAAGAAGGCAGTTCCGATTGAACGCCCAATCCTTTCGCAAGTTCCCCCAATACAGGCCCAGCATTTGCGCTACGCTGGATTTCGAAGAGCAAAAGCCCGAACAAGTCAAAGGGACGCCATGTGAGATCGACGGCATCGTTGCGAATCTTCGAACTATCGGGAAACTGAAAAAGTTCCGCGTCCGCGAACTGGTCCACGCGCATAAAAACCTTAGCGCGAATATTCAGAAACGATTGCAAACCCAAGACCACTTCCAGCAATCCCTTGGTCAGCTTTCTGATCGAGTCCCAATCATCCGCTAGCCGATCCAGTGCATCAAAAACGACAAGGACATTTTCTCCTTGTTTCGAGATGGTCCTGTCGAACGCAGTTAGTTTCTCCGCATAGAAACTCGGATTCGCAGCCAAGTTGGCAATAGCATTCTGAAGTTCAGGAATGGGGCTGTCACTACAGACCGACTGAACGGCACGAAGAATCACCGCACGCCAAATCATCCTAGAGTCATTTGTAGACTTATGGACGGTCCTGATTTCGTCTCTGGTCGGCGTCACACCAATCTTCGCATCCGATCCATTAAAACCTATGACGGGTTTTGCCTGTTCAAGCTGTTTATTCCAATACTTTTCCGCAATGCGTTTCCTCACATCGAAATTGGTTAGGGCATGGGTCCAAAAACTCTTTCCCATTCCGCGATTACCAACAACGAGCTGACGCTTCAGGTCCAGAACTCCGCGATGGCCGTTGGGAAAGTAAACCCGATCAAGTCCGATGGGTTCATTGGGACGGACATGCGAGGACTCATCGAATCCAGCCATTGCCTCACGGATAGACGTCAAATCCAGCGCTATACTATTGCTCATTGGTATCCTCCGCTGGATTCTGATCGGTACTAGCCGAAGCAAGAATCGAGTCGATTCCATTCAGGAAAGGACGAAATGTCGATTCATAAAAATCCACACTCAATTGGTCTGGCTTGCGAGTCGGATCGAAGTCCATAAAATTCTGGTTGAACGGCACCACCAGCGGCCAGTGCGGCGCATTGGGATCATCAATGCCGTAGCTGATAGCTTCCTCGCCGTCTTGCTCATCCGACTCGGAGTCGTACAGATTCTCAGCGAAGAGATCAAAAAGATCATCGCGATGACGCTCCGCAACTTCACCCACGCTACTGGCCTTAGCCAAAACAGCCTTGAGCCGCATTCTCCACGCGGCGGACCGGCCAGATCTGAGGTCGCGCTCGGCCAACAACTTAAGTCCTGCGAATAAAGACTCATATCCACTAATGGTTTGCCGCTGTGCCGTGCCAAACAGTAGCACATTAGCACCCAAGTCGAGAATTCCAGGAGCCGCGATTTCCGTTAAGCCCGCCCGGCAATCGATCAAAATCGCGTCATAGGCCTCACGCCGAGTAAAGCGATCAAGCATCCGCGAAATCTTGGCACCTATCGGCACGGTCGCCCCATCGGAGTCAATATCTTCGATCAACGCGCGCGCCAACTTGGGCAGAGTATTCGCTGGACACTCACCGACCTGCTTGCCGAACACAGGAAGAACATCGACACGTCCACCTTCAGGCGTGGTCAGGGAGCTGGTTCCCACAAAATCTGTTAATTGTCTGTCCTCGATGCCGCGTATGCCATGCTCGACTAGGTAGTCCAGCGTACCGAAGCGTGGCAAACGGTCGCCCCCCAGCAGCATGTCGCCGATTCCCGGCGCTTCCAGATCAAGATCAACAACCAGGACATTTTTATTTCGCCGAGCAAGGTCGGCGGCGACCACAACAAGAGCTGTCGAGCGGCCAACGCCGCCTTTCAGGCTAGCAAAGACAATGCGAGCAGGCATGGCCAACGTTTCTTGTGGTGCATTCAGCCAAGGCATACCGACGATGCGGCGATCCAGAAAGCTGAACCGCATATGATCCTGCTCGGCAGCAAATGCCTCGGTCTGCCTGAGGTCGAGGAGCCTCTGCACACCGGGCTCATCCGCAAAGCCGAGTACGCCATCCTGTTGTGCGTAGGGCCCCAACGCTGTCTGGATTCGCCTTTCGAATTCGTCCCGCTGCTCATCTGAGGGCGTGGTCTGCGAAGCAAAAAAGCGCAAGCGACCGCTAGTATCGCGCACGATAAGCCCGCCATCGAGCGCATCCGCACCCAGGCACTCGACAACTGCGCGCACGAGCGCAGGCATGGACTGGTCAAAGAAGATTGCAGGAGGCGTACTCATACTGCATCCATCCGATGAAGAAGGGATGTTGCGGAATTTTTCCATGCGTCAACCCATTTGTTCTGCACAGCACTGCCAGGGGCGTAACGCATGGAGATATGCCAGTTCTGAAAGAGCGTGGTATCTTCCGCAATAATCCTAAGCTCCCCAGCTCGCCTTCCCTCTGCGTTTCTGAGCAGGGTCTTCAATTCAGGAAAATGTGCGTAGTAAGGACCGCCACGATGTCCTGTCGTGTCTTCCTGAATTCCGCTTTTTTGCATTAACTTCTTGACGGCAAGCTCGCCGGCGATTCCGTAAAGATAGCCAGCAACTGGCTTGTGATTCCGATGCACGGCCATGTCGGCATACAAAAGTTCTGCCGCCTCGAAATGGCGGTGGGCCGACTTACCCAAGTTTCGTTCGTAAACCATAGCATCCCCAAGGTACCAAACGTTTCCATATTAGCAGTTTTCTGGGCAGGTGCCCCGCCCTCCTCTTCGGTCTTGCTTGAGCAAGAAAGGCTGGTGTCACAATATACCGTTCAAATTCTGGTTTGAAGAAAAATCGACAACGAACTCAGCCAGAGAAAATAGGCCCCTTAAAGTCGCCCAGGGGCATGGGATCTTCTAGCCGAGTCTGGGGTTGAAGATGGCCGACTCCATCCCGGCCCGCCCTGGCGGATTCCAGCTTCGCAGTCGAAAAGCTGAACTGGACAACTGAGTTGACCCCATCAGTTCTCCAGCAGGCGTTCGAGCGCTTCGGCTTGATTCTCGAACTTTTTTGGGCTGAGTTTGGCCAACTGGGCGAGATTGTGCAGCTTCCAGAGGATTCCGGGCAACTCGGCAAGATGCGGAATTCCAAGAAGGTTCCAGTCCGGTTGGTTGCGGACAAAGGTAATCAGAAACTTTCGCTCATTCGAGTCCAGACCTCGCTGAATTTCACGGAAAAGACGCTCCCGCGTGGCAATCAGTTCGCTCAACGCAACCGGCTTGGCCGTCATTCCCTTGAAGGTGTGCTGATACTCTTGGCTGATGTCGCGGAGAGAGGGGAACAGCACTTCATGAACCGGACGATTGTGGCAAGCCAGGTAGACGACGAAAGCGCGGCGGATGGAAGGCGTAATGCCCTCATGCGCGAAGAGCTGCAAGCAGTCGAACAGATCGCGCGGATGTTGCCGGTCCATCGCGGCAACGAGCTTGCCCCCATACATATCTTCGAGCGAGACAACTGGCAGTTCGAGATCGGCCAGCAGAACTTCGCTCGCCCTTGGCGAGAGCGAGGCATTGCGGACCGGATAGACGGTTCCGCGCATCACGAAGTTCACCTCGACTTTCAGCTCGACGTTGCCGCGCCTCACCAGGAGTTTGGTTTCGCCGGCGTCTGCGGATGCGATGGTATGCGTCAGAAATCTCCGCGCTGTCAGCCGTGCCGCCGAGTTCCGAATGGCTTCATTGATGCTGGCCAACGCCTTTTCTCGTGGAAGCGTGTAGTCGGGAAAGACCAGATCGAGATCGACGGAGAGTCGCGGCATATCGCGCGCGAAAAGGTTAATGGCCGTGCCGCCCTTGAGGGCGAAGACGCCATCTGTAAAGACCAGAGGCGCGACCTGTATCAGCAGTCTTACCGTGTCGAGATAGATTTGGTTCATGGTTTGAGCACCAGTAGGCCGTCTGCGGAGCGCGCGACCCATGGCCGCGCACTGCCAGTCGGCAGTTCCGAGGAATCAAGTTTTTTGATCCACGGGAGTGAGAATTCGCGCCCCAGTTGCAGGCAGAGGCGCACTGTCTTGACGTTCGTACAGTGTTTCAGCAACTCGCGCAGCACATCGGCGCGAAGGTTGTAGGCGCTCTCCATCAGTTCTTTTGCCTCCTGAAGAGGCTGGCGCACGCCGACTTCGCTCAACAATTCCAGCATCGCCCGTTCCGGCGCGGAGACCTGCGGACCGTCTGGATGATCTTCAAACGGCGCGACGTGTAGCAGCCTGTCCGGCGGTTCCGCAAAGAGCCGCTTGCGGTGATACTCCGCCGGAAATCGTTCCACAAACCAAGCTGGCAGTTTGGCCGCCACCGAACCGTACAAGTGAAGCGTCTCCTGCTGGGCAACGTAGTGGCGCACGCCGTACCAGTTCAATGCGGTTTTGCCGCCAACGTGAAATCCGGGGATCATGCGCTCCAAAAGCCGAAGGGTAGGGTGGAGTCCGGGGGCCTCGCCAGACCGCACAAATACCCCCCTTGCCAAACGATTCAGCCAGCCAGCACGGACATAGTGAACGGCAAGATCGGCCGATATGCCCAGGCTGGCGAGATCCTCCGAGGTAACCGGAGTCCCTGCAACCGTTTGCGCATAGAGACGATTTAGTATGCTCCTGCCAGTCGTAGTCATGATGCGATTATAGGCACAATATCAAATCAAAGTCAATTTGATACTAAATACTTTGTCGTATCCATACTACGACAACGTACATAATGCAAAACTTTCGAGTGAAGCTGAAGCCTGAGCCTGTGTTCTGCAGAGGCTACCAATTCCGGCCCAACCAAACCCCGGCAGCCAGCAAGAGAGCCCATTGCTAAAGCACGCGCAGAGCAAGCGGCCCAGCAATCCTTCGGCATGGCGGTTCGAGTATCCATTTCCGTCTGTTCCTATTCGTGTTCAGAACTTCCGTCGTACGATTCGCCACTTGAATAGGATTCTCGAACAGCGTTACGTTCTCACTGTGCTGACGATACGAGCCATGTCGGGCGGTGTCGGGTATGCTCAGCGGCATCTCGAACACAGCGATTATTACGATGAGCATCGCCGCGTGAAAGGCGAGTGGCAGGGGCGTGGCGCGGAGTTGCTCGGGCTTCGCGGCGAAGTGAAGCGGGAGCAATTTGAGGCGGTCCGTGAGGGCCTGCACCCGGAAACTGGCGAGTTCCTGCGACCTCGTCATAGCGCGGACCGCATCGGCGTGGATGGGAGTGAACAAAGCAAAGGACGTTCGCTTTACGATCTGACATTTTCCGCGCCAAAATCGGTTTCCATTCAGGCCTTGGTCGGTGGGGATGAGCGTCTGATAGCGGCCCATGACAAAGCTGTCCAAGAAGCACTTGCGGAAACCGAAAATCACGCGGCCACGCGGGTTCGCCTGAACGGCGCAAACGAAAATCGAACAACGGCAAACTTGGTGGTTGCGTCGTACTGCCACGACACCAGCCGCGAACTTGATCCGCAACTGCACACACACGCGGTCGCTGCCAATCTGACCTATGACGGTGCCGAGGGCCGCTGGAAGGCACTGCAAGCGTCGGGACTCTATGAACGGCGGGCGTACCTGACGGAGGTCTACCGAAACGCGCTGGCGCGTGAAGTGCGCGGCCTTGGATACGAGGTTGAACCACGGCGCGATTTCCATGGCCGGGATCTTGGTTTTGAAATCCGTGGGGTATCGGATGAGTTGTTGGAAAAGTACAGTCAGCGGAGCGCACAACGCGACAAGGCAATCGACGAGTTTACGGTTCAGCATGGCCGTAAGCCGACTGACAACGAAGTCGCCGTGCTCGTGCGAGAAACCCGCGCGGACAAGCTCACGGAAATCTCTACAGAGCATGTCCGGCAGCGGCAACAGCAACGTCTTTCGCCGGAGGAACGGCAAAGTCTGGAACATATCCGGCGTCGATCTTTCGAGCAAATTCGTGATGTGCCGAAGGAAATTTCATGGGCTGCGGACTCACTGCAATACGCCAAAGAACATCTCTTTGAACGCCGCTCTGTCGTCTACGATCACGAGTTGCTGACCGAGGCCCTACGCCGAGGACGTGGTCAAGTCGATCTCGGAGAATTGCGCGGTGCGCTGAACGTTGAGCAATCTCAAGGAACGCTGATCTATGCAGGTAATCGTCTCGCTACCCGCGAAAGTCTTGAGCGTGAGCAACGCACCGTGGCCAAAATCGATCAAGGAATCGGCAGCTACAGACGACTTGGCGGCTCCAATGATTTTCAGCCTGACGAGCGATTGCGCGAAGAGCAAAAAAGTGCAGTGAGGCAGATTCTCGATTCACGTGATTTCGCAATCAATCTGCGTGGCGCTGCGGGAACGGGAAAGACGGCCACACTTCAGGAAATCGACCGTGGCCTGCATGAAGCCGGGCGCGAGGTAACGGCTATTGCGCCAACTCGTAGTGCGGTCGAGGAACTGCAAAAAGTTGGCTTTCGCGACGCGATAACCGTTTCCCGCCTGTTGGAAGACGAATCGGCACAAGCCGCGCTGCGAGGCCGTGTCTTGATCGTAGACGAAGCCGGAATGATCTCCGGGCGGCAAATGGATGGGATACTTCGGCTTGCTGACCAACAGCAGGCGCGTATTCTCTTTTCGGGCGATACGAGGCAGATTCAAAGCGTCGAGGCTTCAGACGCTCTCCGTATCCTGGAGCGGGAATCGCAGATGAAGAGTGTTTCATTGACTGGCGTACAACGCCAAACAAACGCGCAATACAGGGAGGCTATTCAAACGCTACGACAAGCCCCGGAGCAGGGGTTTGAAAAGCTGGAACGGCTTGGCGCTGTCCATGAAGTTCCGTTCTCCGAACGCGGGCAAGCCGTCGCCGATCTTTATCGTGAAATGACCGTCGATCCGTCCCGACGCGTTTTAGTCGTCGCGCCAACGCACGAAGAAATCAACCGCGTTACGCAAGCGATTCGCCATGACCTTTCTGAGCAGGGACAGCTTGGAGCAGGCGTAATGATGGATCGATATGTTCCACTGCAATGGACAGAGGCGCAGAAACGCGATTTGTCAAACTACCGCGAAGGGCAAGTCCTTGTTGTCCATCGCGCAGCCAGGGGCATGGAACGGCATGAAGCACTAACAGTCAGCCGGGTTGATGTTGGCGCTGTCGTCGCCAGAAATTCTCGGGATGAAGAACGAACTTTTACGCCAGCGCAAACACGGTCCTTCTCTGTTCATAAGCGGAGCGCCATTGAAGTGGCTCCTGGAGACCGGCTTCTTCTGACCGGCAATCGCCGCGATGCAGGTTTCCGCGCCACCAACGGCGAGTTGGTGAAAGTGCGCGGTGTCGAGAATGGGCGCATTCAGCTTGAAGATGGCCGCACTTTGCCGGAGAACTATCGCCAGTTCGACCACGGCTATGCCGTCACTGCCCATCGAAGCCAGGGCAAGACGGTGGACGGCGTGATTCTTTCCGCCGATTCGATGAAACAGGAATTGTTCTATGTCGGCGCGTCCCGTGGCCGGAGTGAGATTGCGATTGTGACAAGCGACCACGAACAACTGCGCGAATCGCTTGGATTTTCTTCCGCGCGCCCATCGGCCATGGAACTTATGCGCGAAGCCAATCAGGCGCGTAGTGTTGAGCCTATCGTGCAACAAGTCTGCGCACCAAAGACTGAGCTGTTGATTCAGCACGAGGAAATCAGCATTGGCCATGAAATAGGGCTTGGTCTTTGAGCGGAACGTGTAAAACGAAGCAGACATCCCGCCACATTTCACATGCGCTATCCCTGTTTGTCCTCTTTCACTTTGAGCGAGGCCAGTGCAGCATATCGTTATCGATGCGCACGACGGTCTAGGTTTTGGTGGAACGGCAAATCGGATTCTGCACCGCCTTCTTCCAGAACTCCTCCCGCAGCGGCGGAATCTCGCTTGAATCGATCTCGCTTTCTGACATTACCGCTAGTGCCTTCAGTTCGGCCTTCTGTCCCACGGTCAATGCAGGGAGATTATCCAGATCAATTTCATACACCACTCTTTCCTCCTTCATACTGTCTCCTTCCTTGAGGGTGCTCGTCTGTCTGAAATATTGCGGATGACTTCGGTTGTTATGCCGCGCTCTGTATAAGCCATCAACAACATGACGATGGCTTCAGCAACACAGATTGTTTGCCATCGCTCTTCAAAGTTTTCGATGCGGTTCTGATACGCAGTGCATGATAATCAGAAAAGACATGGGCAGCGACCGGACAGCTCACACCACGCTTCCGCCTTCTACTGCCTTTGCATGCTCCCGAATCACCATCGCAATATTTTGCAAAAGAGGATCAAACCCATTGAAATCTATAATTCCAGCGTGCGGAGTTACTACACGATCAGCAAATTCAGATTTGCCATAAAATTGTGATTTGTCGAAATTATTATCAGTGCTGAACCTCTTCCCGGCGATGACTGTATTCTTGATATTTGCATCGAAAAAATCTTCAATCTTTGACTCTTGGCTACTTGTAGGCAAGGGCGTTGGTACGATGTATAAGTTCTTAATAATATGGCTGAAGGGATCCGCCACATTGACAGCCTGGCCATTCAAACGAGCCGCTTTTGCTGCGCTGCAAATTGGCTTTTTCCCCGAATCATTGTCAAACAAAACAATCACTGGATTTGTAAGTCCTGGAGCAGAATACTTGTCAGTATCTCTCTTATAGGTGCTGATAAATTGCGCCAAGTGGCTTGATCCACCGTCTTTGAGTCCCAAAATCCTTCCGGTGCTGGTCTTGGTGTATTTGTAAAGCCGCACCTTAAGGGTTATCTTGCCCGTTCCATCTACATCCGCAAGATCAGGAAGCTGGCTAGCTAAACTCCGGATTGCATGCTTGAGGTAAACATTGTCCGTTTTACCCTCGCAAAGAATCACAGGCTTTTCAGCGACATAAAAATCACGGTAGATCAGAAATTGTCTATACATCGACTCTTTGGTCTTAATGTAATTCGGCTCTCCTTTCTCCGAATCTAACTTGCTATTGTGCAGATCAACTTCATCAATAAATCCTAGTCGGCCATGCAGTTCATTCATTCTGCCTGCTCTCATCTCTAATTGAGTTGAGCCATTATTTGTTACCCGGCCAGTAATCTGAAAAGAACCTGTTCGAAATAGACGATGAACCATTGCGCGTGTAGTCAGGCGATATTCGCTTGGAATATTCACTTTTCTATTCACGACAAGTCCAGTTACATTCTGACGAGAATCACGAAACTGCATGTGCGTTTTCTTATCGTTAATTTCAAAACCAGAGTGCTTAATTATCGCCTGTAATTTGTCTCCAGGCATCCATATTAGAGCACCGCTATTTGTCTGACACGCAATCCCTTGAGGGAAATCTCTTTGGTTTGTGGAGAAGGTCAAATCGTCAGCATAGCGAGTAAAAGTGCATTTGCATTTGATTGCAAGGTGAACAATATGCATATCAAGAATATGCGTAATTAAATTCGATATAACAGGAGAACAAGGACTGCCTTGTGGCAAAGCATTTTCATCACAAGCAATCTTGGCAAGAACTGTAGCGACATCTTGTTGCAACATGAAGTTCTTGTTTTTGAGAAAGAATCCTCTGACACGTCCAAAATTTATCGATGGGAAGAAATCTTTGAGGTCAATATTGAAAACCCAGCGATGGTTGCGGTGCTGTTGCGCATTTGAGATGATTGAACGTCCTCTTTTAAATCCATGTGCAACACACTTCCCTGTATTTTGGGCATTATGTTTCTGTGCGTTTTTTGTAGCCTCTATTTCATCAAGACAGTCTTGCAGCAATAAAGACAATTTTTGCTGGAGAAGTTTTAACTTTTTGTCAGGAGCCTTGATTGTGCGAGTTCCGCCGTGCTTCTTTGGTATCTGAAAAGTCGTATAGCGATTTGCGATAGGTTGGCTGTACAGAATGGCGTTAAGCCCTTGCTCCGACGTGTGAAGAAGGGCAGCAATATCATTCCGGTTTTTTGCTGCTTTTAGCGCGGTCAATCTCGACATGTGGCAATCAAGGCCTGCAGGCACTCTTACGCGATAGTCATGATACTCAGAGAACGAAGAGCAACGCCAAGTAGCGCTGAAGCAACCTTCCTAACATTGCTTTCCACTGCCATGAAGCATGGCAACAAATCTGCCCGCAGGCCTGAAAATAGACTATCACTTGTTTTTAAGGTGCAAAGAAAAATTGTCAACTCGGATCACGAGGTCCTGCTCAGAGGTGCAAACCGTTAAATCGAACAGAATATATAAACTTACATTCCCCGGATATTTTGATTGTGAGCCGAGGTGAAGAGGGCGGTGTCAAGGGTCTTGACCGCGAAGCGGCGGCAAAGCCGCCCTTGACACCGCCCGCGCTTCGGCTATGCTCTGTCTATCCGGGGAATGTATTTTTTCTGATTTGTCTAGTGGAAAAACCGGACAGAAAATAAATTCGTTTTCATGTAGTCAAAATTCTTCTGCCGACTCTACTCCAAAGAAAACCAATGATGCATCTTGGTGCATTTATTGTTCCCAAAAATTCGCCATAGTTTCGCATATCCTCCTTCATGCCATTAAAAAACAGCACAATACATAGTTTGACATGAATCTGCAACCACAATATATTGTGGTTCGAAGGAGGTGCGAATTATGTTCGATTTTCCCCGTTCACCTCGATCCTATGAAAGTCTGTTGGACAGCGAGCAGGCTGCCGCCATCATCAAAGTTCATCCCAAGACCCTCCAGCGTTACGCCAGAAATGGCATCGTCACCGGAGTGCGTGTTGGGAAGCTCTGGCGCTTTCGGGCTTCAGACCTGCTTGCGCCTCGATCTGTAAACGATCAGGAAAGTCTCGACGAAGAAGCCCAGGCACAGTAGGCTAAGAACAGCTATCCGTGCCGCCTCAACACTCTTCGAATGGAGACGCAATGAGACGAACACGCTATCAACAAGGGAACCTGCAACTCGTTGAACGTAAGCGGGGGCCGCGCGCCTGGGAGTACCGTTGGTACGAACCACTGGCAGATGGCCAACGCAAGCGCCGCAGCATGGTGGTAGGGACTCTGGAACAATATCCGAACGAAGCGGCGGCCAAACGGGCTGTTGCCTCGCTTTTGGTTGACATCAACGCTGAAAGCCCTCGCTTCAATCTCGAACCGCTCAGTGTTCAAACGCTTGTCGAACACTACCGGGAAAGGGAACTGGGCAAGGACTCGAACAAAACCTTCGCAACCTGCGAAACCTATCAAGGCTACTTCAGAAAGTGGATCCTGCCTCGTTGGGGTAACTACAGGTTGAAGGATGTTAAAGCGGTTGCCGTGGAAGAGTGGTTGCATTCACTCAAGCTTTCCAACGGCAGCAAGGCGAAGATCCGGAACATCATGCACGCGGTCTTCAATCACGCGGTTCGCTGGGAGTGGTACGACCGGAATCCCATTACGCAGGTGCGCCAGAGTGCCAAGCGCAAGAACATTCCCACGATACTAACGATTCCCGAGGTGGAGGAGCTGCTCCTCTATCTTGAAGAGCCGACACACACCGCTGTTCTGGTCGATGTAATGACCGGGTTGCGGGTGGGAGAATTGCTGGCGCTCAAATGGCAGGACATCGATTTTGAGAAGTTCGAAATCAGTGTCACGCGGTCCATCTCGCTTCAGCATGTCGGCGAATGCAAGACGGAGGCATCGCGCAAGCCGGTTCCTCTCGATTCACGACTTGCGGAGGCACTGTGGCACTGGAGAACGATCTGCGCTTATCCGCAGCCGGAAGATTGGGTCTTTGCCAGTCCGCACGTTAACGGAACGCAGCCCTACTGGCCGGGAACACTGAACCGCTGGCATCTGCAACCGGCAGTCAAGGCGGCAGGAATCGAGGGCCGGATCGGTTGGCATACTTTCCGGCGCACATACGCGACACTTCTCAAAGCGAACGGGGAGGATGTCAAAACTGTGCAGGAATTATTGCGGCACGCAAACATCTTGGTGACGATGAATCTTTACGCGCAGGCCATCACGGATGTGAAGCGTAAAGCACAGAGCCGCCTTGTGAGCATGTTGCTCGACGAAAACCCTCAAAACGAGAGCACCGCCGTTATTGGAACAAAACGGACGTACGAGAAAGTCATTGAAGCGCGTAAGTTGCTGAAATGATTGGCGTCCCCGATGGGATTTGAACCCATGTTATCGCCGTGAAAGGGCGGTGTCCTAGGCCGGGCTAGACGACGGGGACGCTACAAGGGCGAAGAATCGGCCAAGATTGGCCACAAGCGCCCTTATGAAGGCTACCAAGTCAGAGAGGCCATGTCAAAGAACCGGGATCATGCCAAAGCACCAGGGCCTGCGCAGGCACCTGAAAGTCGTTTCAAAAGAAGCGATAACGACAATTATGGCCCCGTTTGAAGGCCACAGAAGCTTGAGTTGCTTTGCCGGGCTGGATACGAACACATTGGGCCCCATCCTTCGTCTGGTCTGGCTGGCTCCATAGCAATTTTTGCGTCTCTCGGCCTGTTTCTGGCGTCACAATATGTAAGATGATGTTAAATCGGTTTTCTGTGGGTTCTCGGCGCACTCTCCTACTGGAGGATACCGTGAATGTTTTCATTGTTGTCAACGAGTAAGTCTCCTCCAGCAGAGTTGGAGGTTTTGCGGTTGCTAGCCCCACGATGGGGGTCCCTGCGTAACCGTTTGGAAGCAATCGCAGCCGCAGAAGCGACGAAAAACAAAAAACAGGGCGAATTCAGGGATCTGCCTGACTTTGACTATCATCCAATTGCCCAACGGATTCAGACCGTAAGCGCGTCATCGCACGCATCATCGCAATTGATTTGGCACAGCCCGTCATTTCGGGTTTGCCTCCTGATTGAACATTGCTAGACAAAAGAAAGATAAAGCGAGGAAGAACGGATTGAAACGCATTCTCAGCATAGGCTGTTTTGTTTTTCTGGGGTTGGCGGTTACTGGTTGTCAGAAAAAGCCGGCGGCGGCAGCTGGAACGCAGGCGATGCCGGTGCAAACCATGGCTGTCACGTTTTCGCCTGTACCCCAGTCCAGCGAATATGTAGCCACCATCAAGTCTCGCCGTTCGGCCACACTACAACCGCAGGTGAGCGGAACCCTGACGCGGATTCTGGTTCGTTCCGGCGACCACGTGAAGACCGGCCAGACGCTGATGACGATCGATCCGCGGCAACAGATGGCCACGGTGGCGTCGGCGCGCGCAACCGAACGGCAAAAGAAGTCACTCTACGACTACAACGTCGTGGAGGTCGAACGGCAGCGCAAGCTGTTTGAAGCAGGCGTAACCAGCCGCGACGCTTACGACCAGGCGCGGCAGACCTTCGGCAACACCAAGGCGGATTACGAGTCAGCCGTCGAACTGCGCAAGACGCAGGAGGAGCAACTGGCTTATTACACCATCCGCGCGCCTTTTGCGGGCGTAGTGGGTGACATTCCGGTCCACGTGGGCGACTACGCTGCCCCGGCCACCTCGCTAACGACTGTGGATGAAAACAAGGATCTGGAAGCCTACATCTACGTCCCCACGGAGCGCGCCGGACAGGTGCGCATGGGACAGGATGTCGAGTTGATCGACAACAGCGGCAAGCTGCTGGAGAAAACGAAGATCGACTTCCTCTCTCCGCAGGTGGACAGCACCCTTCAGGGCATTCTGGTCAAGGCTCCAGTCCATTCCTCGCCTGAACTGCTGCGCAACGCACAGATGATCAAGGCACACGTCATCTGGAGCATCAAGCCCATGGCCTTGGTGCCAGTTCTGGCTGTTACGCGCCAGGGCGAGCAGAGTTTCGTTTACGTCGTTCAGCAGCAAGGGGGACACGCTATGGCCCGCCAGACAGGGGTCACCCTCGGCGATACGGTGGGCAATAACTACTCCATCCTCGCGGGGCTGAATGCGGGCGATCGGGTCATCATCTCCAGCACTCAATTTCTGGTGAACGGCATGCCGGTTATGTTGCTGCCCGGAGCCTAGAGCACAAGCTGGAAAACGCCTCACGGCTGCGGGCCGGAGGCGGACACAGGCGCCGCTCATAGCGCGTCCATTGCAAGCGAAAAGAAAGGTACCCTCTTGTTCGTCGATTTCTTTATCCATCGGCCTGTCTTTGCTACGGTCTGCGCGCTGCTAATCATTCTGGCGGGTGCGATCTGCATCCCCAACCTTCCGGTTGCCATGTATCCCACGCTGGCTCCTCCGCAGGTGAATGTCAGTTGTAACTATGTGGGCGCCAACGCCGACACGGTCGAGAAGGCCGTCACGATTCCCCTGGAAGAGTCGATCAACGGCGTCGAGGGGATGCGCTACATCAGTTCCTCAAGCACCAACAGCGGCACCAGTTCCATCACCACGACCTTCAAGACCGGCTACGATCTCTCGATTGCGGCCGTGGACGTGCAGAACCGCGTGGCCAGCGTGGAGGGGCGGTTGCCTTCGGCGGTGACCTCGACCGGCATCACGATCACCAAGTCCAGAAGCAACTTCGTCTTTGGAGCGGGCTTCTTCAGCAGAGACGGCCGCTACTCGAACGAGTTCATCTCCAACTACCTCGATGTGTATGTCAAGGACGCGCTCAAGCGTATTCCGGGCGTCGGCGACGTGACCATCATGGGCGAGCGCAAGTACGCCATGCGCCTCTGGCTGGACCCGGTGCGAATGGCCGCCCATGGGCTGACGGCAACCGACGTGGTGAGCGCGTTGACCGAGCAGAATGTCGAGATTCCTGCCGGCCAGCTCGGGCAGCCACCCGCTGACTCGAAGCAGGCCTTCCAGGTTCCGGTGCGCGTCGTGGGCCGGCTCTCCGATCCCGCCGAGTTCGACAAGATCATTGTCAAAAACAATGCCAATGGCCTGGTGCTGCTGAAGGACGTGGGCCGGTCGGTGGTAGGCGCCGAGGACTACAGTTCGGCCCTGCAATACAACGGACGCGATGCGGTTGGCATTGGCGTGCAGCAGCTCTCCAACGCCAACGCCCTGGATGTGGATCAACAGGCCAAGGCCGCACTGGCGAAGCTCTCGAAGAACTTTCCGCCGGGCCTCGAATACGCTATTGCCTTCGACTCCACCACCGTGGTCGGCGACTCCATCCGCGAAGTGCTTGTGACCCTGGCTGAGGCCATCGCCATTGTCATCATGGTCATCTTCCTCTTCCTGCTGGATTGGCGCGCCACCATTATTCCCGCAGTCACGATCCCGGTTTCGCTGATTGGAACCTTTGCCTTCATCAAGGTATTCGGCTTTTCCGTCAATACGCTTACGCTGTTCGGCATCACGCTGGCCACGGGGCTGGTGGTGGACGACGCCATCGTGGTCATCGAAAACGTGCAGCGTCACATCGCCCTGGATCACTCCAATCCTCACGAAGCCACATCGCGTGCCATGGCCGAGGTCACCAGCGCAGTCATCGCCACGTCGATCGTGCTGATCGCCGTGTTTGTGCCAGTCTCGTTTTTCCCCGGCACTACGGGCATTCTCTACCGGCAGTTCTCGCTGACCATTGCCTGTTCGATTGCCATTTCGGCCTTCAACGCGCTCACGCTTTCGCCAGCCCTGTCAGCCATGTTCCTGCGCGGCGAGGCCGACCGTCCTCACCAGTTGGACTTCCTGCACAGCCGCTTCATCTCGCGCATCTTTGCCAAATTCATCCATAAAGCCGACGCCTCAATCGACTGGCTGGCCAGCACCTACGCCAAGTCCATTCACGAGGCGCTGCAACTGCGCTACCTCGTTCTCGTACTCTTTCTTGCCGGCTTGGGCGCTACCGTATGGATTTACCAGAAGGTTCCCACCGGCTTCATTCCCCAGGAAGATCAAGGCTACCTGATGGTCATTGTGCAGGCGCCTCCGGGCTCCTCGCTGGCCTATACCGCTTCACTGCAAGATCGCGGCGCGGCCATCCTTGCCCAGAATCACGATGTCGTGGGCGCCTTCTCCATTGTGGGTTTCAGTTTCGGAGGCGCTTCCTCCAATGCGGGCATGATGTTTGCAAGTCTCAAGCCCTCGACTGAACGGCGTGGCAAAGGCCACACTGCAGCGGACATTGTGGCGGACCTCTCGCCCAAGCTGCGCCGGCTGGCAGTCGCGCCCAACGGCGGCATTGTGGCCATCATGGAACCACCGGCAGTTTCGGGCGTCGGCAGCTATGGCGGCTTCCAGTTCATGCTTCAGGACCAGGGGAACAACACTCTCAGCGACCTGGACCGCGTGGCCCATCAGATTGTCTCGACCGGCCGCCAGCGCAAGGATATGACCGGCCTGCTGACCACCTTCTCCGCCAACGATCCCCAGGTGCTGGTGACCATCGATCGCGAAAAGGCCAAGGCGATGAGCGTTCCGCTCTCTCAGATCACCACCACGCTGGGCGTCTTCATGGGATCGGCATACGTCAACGACTTCGACTACAACAACCGCACCTATCGCGTCTACGCCCAGGCTGACCAGCCCTTCCGCATGACCGAAAGCGCTCTGCACAACTTCTATGTGCGCTCGGATTCGGGGCAGATGATTCCCCTGGACAATCTGGCAACCGTGGCAGAAAGTTCCGGCCCGCCGGTCATTAACCACTACAACCTCTTCCGTTCGGTCGAAATCGACGGTTCCCCAGCGCCGGGGTATAGCTCAGGACAGGGTATCGCCGGCATGGAAGATCTGGCCAAGAAGGTGATGATGCCCGGCATGACCTATCAATGGACAGGCCTGACGCTGGACGAAATCGAGTCCGGCGGCAAGGCGATCCTCATCTTCGGGCTGGGGATTCTGGTCATTTATCTGACACTCTCGGCACTTTACGAGAGCTTCGCTCTACCGTTCATCATTCTGCTGGCCGTGCCCATGGCAGTCTTGGGCGCGCTGGGCCTGGTGGCTGCACGCGGAATGACGAACGACGTCTACTGCCAGATCGGCCTGGTCATGCTCATTGGTCTCTCGGCCAAGAACTCGATTTTGATTGTTGAGTTTGCCGAGCAGTTGCGCAAGAAGGGCCGCTCGATCCGCGAGGCGGCCATTGAAGCCGCGGAGCTGCGTCTCCGGCCCATTCTGATGACCTCGTTCGCCTTCATTCTCGGCATTCTTCCACTGGCCTTCGCCACCGGCGCTGGCGCTCTGGGCCGCCGCTCCGTGGGCACCACCATTGTCGGCGGCATGTTACTCTCGACTGTCCTCAACCTGTTCTTTATTCCCGTGCTCTATGTGCTGCTGAGCCGGCTGCTCAAGCGCGGAGACACCCAGGCGCCGGAGACAATCGAGGCATAGCGCCCTCAAGCACAAAAGCGTTCCCACCCCTTCGCCTTCTTTCTGGCGAAAAGGGTGGGAACGCTTATAAACCTCAAATTAGTTAGACACCTTAGTTAGACATCGCGAGTTTATTCAACATACGGCCATCCATCGGAGTCAAAGCCCAGGCGGTTGATGCCCAGGGTTGGCGTTCCATTGCTGTTGCCGTCGTAGTAGTGATAGACGAACGTGGGCAGTGACTTGCTGCCATCTGCGCCGGTATCGGTAAAGACGCTGCCGCCGCCGGGGCCGTAGATGTTGCCATGCGAACTGACGAGAATGGTCCCGCCGCCAGCGGTTAGGGCAATGCCGCCGCGATCAAGATAGGGGCCGGTGACGGTCTGCGAACGGCCCACAATGGTCCGGTAGGTGCTGCTGGTGCCATCGCAGCATGTGTTGATGGGCGCGAAGTAGTAATAGTAGCCCGTGGTTGGGTAGTAGTAAATGTAGGGACCTTCCTCGCCGGCCGAGCGCGAGGCGATCTTGGTCCAGGTTCCTCCAGTGGTTGGAAGGCCCGTTGTGGAGTCAAGCGGAAGCAGATGCGTGCCATCGGACCACGATCCAAAGACCAGCCACCAGTTGCCACCGGCATCGATAAAGGGCGCCGGGTCGATGGCATTCCAAGTGGTTCCTGTATGGAATCCCCAGGGATTTGGGGAAGGCAAGGCAGCGACGCCACTGCCGGTCCACGAGGTCACGGGATATCCGTTGTCGGTCCAGGGTCCGTAAGGAGTGGAGGAAGTTGCCAGTCCAATGACCGCCTCGGCGCCGGTTGAGGGTTCGTAGGGAACCGCGTAGTACTGATAGTAAGTGCCGTTCGCGTACAGCACGTCGGGCGCCCAGACATCGGTATTCTGGTTGTTGTTATAAGTTGGCGGAGTCTGCAAACCCGACCACGAAGCAAAGTCAGGACCGATGATGGGGCAATGGTCCTGAGAGGTGAGCCATCCAGTTCCTTCTGCCGAGGTGCAGGCTCCGGTTGTTCCAGCGGTGCTGGTGGTGTAAGTGAACTTCGACATGTCTGTCGAATAAGCCAGCGTCTGATGGGTTCCGTAGAGCCAGTATTCATGGGTTGTCGGATCTTGCAACATATATGGATCGTGGACATAGATGCCCGTGCCGCTGACAGTGATCGGAGCCGGATAGGCCGCATTCTTGCTGTCGGTGATGGCCCACTCCTGGCAGGTGCATCCGGTCACGGTCGAGGAGCGCGAGCCCTGGTCGATCGTAGCCGATGAAGTGGTTCCCGAGCCGTCGTTCTGGAGGTAGAGGCTGCTGTTGACGTTCTTGATCAGATAGTTTCCGTCGGTGAGCAGATAGAACGCCCAGAGATGGTCATTGGTGCCGTTATCGGGGTATTGCAAGGCCTGCGCACCGGTCGAGGTCGATGCGTTCAGAATGCCCAGGACCTGATGGGTGAGCATGTTCTCGACGTTAAACTCATTGCCGCCCATGGGCATGAAATGCCAGTAAATGTCGTTGGTGGTTGTCGTGGACGCTTCCTGCACCACGTTAGCGCTGGCGGTCTGGCTCTGCCCGCTGATGCCCAGCACCATGCTGCTGGCGGCATTCTTCAGCGTGTACGTATCCGTATCGCTCATTGCGGTCAGCGTGCCCATGTCGGTCGATGGCGTGGAACCGCCGCCGTTGCTACTGCTGGAACCGCCGCCGCATCCGGCCAGCAAGGCGACCGACGAAAATGCGATTCCCAGGCAGAGCTGGCGCTGAAAACTCGTTGCTCGAATCAATCTGTGTTGGATCGACATCATCTTCTCGATTTCAGTCCAGATCTGCTGGACAAGGTTCTTTGGTTTTCCTGGTCATCCGGCCCCTGTACTTGCCGATTACAAAACCGCGCGTGCGAGCAGTGCTGCCACAAGCAGTGTGACACGTCTCGCGCGCTGCATCTGTTGTAGCGCGCAAAGTCTTTACTTCGATTCCCCGGTGGTCCCCAACGCCGCATGGGGCCAGCCATTCTTCCAGATCAGTGTGGAAATTTGCAGTGCAGGCTTGCCTGTCACAGCGTCATAAGCGTGGAAAACGAGAATGTCGCCTTCGGGCCGCTGCAGAACCGATTCTCCGCCGGGACCAATCCACCGGCTATTGGGCGCAAGCAGTTGCGTACCGCCGGACTTGAGCATCGGCTTGCCGTCTTCATCCACATAGGGGCCTGTAACATGGAGCGACCGGCCGACCATGGTTCGATAGGTGCTGTTCGTACCGCGGCAGCACAGATCAAACGAGACGAACAAGTAGTAGTAGTTCCCATGGCGCACGATAAATGGTGCTTCAATGGCCTGCCAGTCCCCCGGAAGACCGGGTTTCGGTGGTTCCGGATTAGCTGGCGCAACACGCGCAGCCAGCGAGTATATTTTAGGATCGGCGGCGGACGTCTTGCCGGTCACCGGATCGATCCGGCGCATCTTGATACCGCCCCAGAAGCTGCCGAAGCTCAACCAGGGCTGGCCCTTCTCATCGAAAACAATGTTGGGATCGATGGCATTGAAGTTGTCCGTGCGTGTCGACTTCAGAACCAAGCCTTCGTCCTTCCAGTGGTATTTCGGGCTTCGCGCGTCAAGCGTCTCATTGGTCGCCAGAGCGATGCCGGAAGTATTCACGCCGAAAGCCGAGTAGGCGTAGTACAGATGGTATTTCCCTTGAAAATAAGAGATGTCGGGCGCCCACAGCTCTTTTGTTGTTGGACTTACCTCATGAATCCATGCGGGAATCTTATCGAAAACGTGACCGCACAGCTTCCACGCCGACAGATCATTCGAGCAGCGGATCGGAAATTGGCCTTCGCGGGCGTTTGAGGTCGTGGCAAAAACGTAGTATGTCTTTCCCTCACGCGCAATCGATGGATCGTGGGTGACGGGATAGTCGCCGCTCAAAGTCAGGGCATGAGGCTGCTGACCAGAAAGCAGCGACGTACAAAGCAGGACAAATGCGGCGAGTTGCAGGCAGATAGAACGCACAGGGAATCTCTTTCTATTGTGGAGGGATCGTAATCTCAAAGCATGTCAACCATGCACAATGTTTCCGCAAAGCGTGACGCCCGAACGCCGGACGCCACGCTTTGCGAATTTCCCTGGACGCGGAAAGCACGCCCAGGGAGGTTGGTTAGTAGGTGATCTTCAAACGGAACTGCACCAGTCTCGGACCTAGTTGCAGGCCGCCGATCTGGCCCACGGTCGTAGAAGAACTGCCGAGGTTGGAAACCGGCCTTGTAAAGATATGGCGGTTGAAGGCATCAAACATCTCGCCGCGGAAATCGGCTTTGATGTTGCCGTGGATGGGAATGACCTTGGAGATGCCAAAGTCCTCGTCTTTATACCCGAAACCGCGAATATCCGACGAGTTGCGCGGCATGGTGCCGAAGCGCCATGGATTGCCCGCGCCGCCGTTGAAGCTGTCTCCATTGGGGTTACGGTTGGAGTACAGGTTTGGATCGTAGAAGGCGTCGCAGTTGAAATAACCTGTTTCGCATTGATAAGTCTTGCCTGTGTTCGGGTCATTGCCCGACCTAAAGTTCAAGGGGTTGGTGTATGCGGAGTTTTTCACCTTCTGGCCAGCTACGCGGTCAAAACGGACACTGGAGTTCTTGCCCGGAATGCCGGTTGCGCCAAAGATGCTGATCGGCTGTCCGCTCTGGTAGCGCTGAATGCCGCTGACGCTCCATCCAGAAATGACCGCATTGACCGGCTTGGACGTGTTGCCCAGGAAGTGCTTGCCTTTGCCAATGGGCAGTTCGTAGATGTAGCTGATCACGAAGTTCTGCGGAATGTCCTCACTGCTGACGGCTTTCTCTCCATTCAGGTTTTCAGGATCCTGCACGGCGCCGCCGTTTTGCAGCGTGCTCCAGTAGGGCTGGATCACATCGGCGTCGGTGAGCGTCTTGGAGAAGGTGTACGAGGCCAAAACGTTCAGGCCGTTATGGAAGCGCTGTTCCAGTTTGGCTTCCAGCGCGTTGTAGGTGGACTGGCCGCGGTTCTGCAGATAGCTGTCCATGTTGATGTACTGAACCTGCGGGAAGGGGCGCAGCGCTTGATACTCAGGTTCGCTGATCGGCCATGTGCAGCCCGAGGCGCAACTGAAGTTGGCATAGGGTTCCATCGCAGGGCCATTCCAGCCATTTGGACCAGGCGCGGCAGCCCACCAGTTGAGCCAGTCTCCCAAAACCATATCTTTGTCTGGCATATCGTTCATGTAAGTGAGCATGGCGTGCAGATGCGTGGAGTGCATCCCCAGGTATCCCACACTCGCAAAGAGGTTGGGAGTGATCTGGTGTTGCGCTTCCAGTGTCCATGTCTGAACCGTCCCTGGACGTCCGTTGCTCTTGGCAATGTAGTCCGCGCTGGTCGTGGTGCCATCCAACTGGTTGGGGTTCAGGTCGGGCGTGGTGGCCAAAGCGGCGAACCCGTTATCCAGCGGCACACCGTCCAGCGGATCGGTCGTATAGAGATTGCCTTGAACCGTGAATCCCTGCACGGTGCCCTGGCCGTAATCTGCATAGACGAGCGGACCATAGTAGATGCCCGCACTGCCGCGAATTACATCCTTGTGAGACAAGAATTCCGGCTGCCAAGCAAAGCCAACGCGAGGTTCGAAGTCCTTCTTGTAGACACTGCCCCAGGTTTCGTTCTTGCTCCCGTTACGGCCCGTTCCCTTGCCGGCAAAAACCAAGGCGCCCTTCGCCTGTGGATACATGCCAGCAGTGGTCGCCGCGTCGGTAAGGTCTGGGTCCCAGTTTGCCGTATCGCCCGAGGCTTCGCGCCGAGGCGTGTCGTAGCTCCAGCGGAGACCGATATTGACAGTCAGGTTCGGGGTCACCTTCCAATCGTCCTGCGCAAAGATCGCGCCATAATGAGTGATCCAGCGCGGAGCATGCAGATCGTTGAGATTGTTCATCAAGCCAGTTTCGCCAATCAGGAAGGCTGCGAAGGAATTTCCGTCCTGTCCCCAGTAATTTTCATCCGAAGCAGTCTGGTTGTCCCAGAATCCAGCACATCCGGCGTTGCCACTGCATGTGCCACCAATACGGCTTACCCATGAATATTGGTGATACTGCGCTTCACCGCCCAGTTTGAAGCTGTGCGCGCCATGCTGCCAGTGCAGGATTTCGTTGAGCGCAAGCACATTGTCGACATCCGTGCTGTCCTCTTGCTCTCCCAAGCTCGTTAAGCTGTTGTTGCTGTAGAACTCGAAGACTGGGAAGTCGTCGCTAAAGCCGTTGGCGAGGCCTAGCTTGCTATCCCAATCCGTACCCATCTTGGATGCTTTGGACTTGTTGATGTTGTTGGAGCGGTTGCCGCCCACGGTCAGCGAATTGACCATAGTTGGGGTCACGGTCCAATCCCAGCCGGCGCGGAAGATCTTGCCCAACTGGTCAACCGTTCCGCAGCAGGTTTGAATCGGCACCGGCAGATTGGAATTGCCGCCCGTGTCGGTATTTTCTCTCGAACTCCAGAATCCCCAGAGTTTGTTTCTGGTTCCCAGATTCTGGTCAATGCGCAGGCTATAAGCCGTATTGTTGATTACACCCGGGCTGCGTTGGACGTAGTTATAGGCGCTGCTCCCAGAGACTTCCTGCTTGGCCAGCGGCATCAGATAGGTATTCACCATATTCTTGGCGACTGTGCTCAGGCGGTTGATGGGGATCTTGTTTGTCGGGCTGCCTGAGACTGAGTAGGCTCCCGCAGAACCAGTGACCGTTTGTCCAAACCCGGCGTACCGGCACGGAACTGACCCGCTGTAGTCATACTGCGGATCCATGATTTCGCCTGCATACACAGCCTCCCCGCAGGGAGAGGTGCCGAGTTGGGTGCCCAGCAGGGACGAAAAGTCCAGGTATTCCCCGTCGCTTCCCAGTTCGGCCGGCGTGGGCAACAGGCTGGTAATGGGGCCGCCATAGTTCTGGCGCCACTGCTCCCAGTTGAAGAAGAAGAAGGTCTTGTCCTTGCCGTTGAAGACGTGCGGAATGCGGACGGGTCCGCCCAGATTGATGCCGTAGTCGTTCTTGGTGTCGGCCTGGCGCTTGTAGGTAGCCTTGGCAGCGGCGGTGTTTCCCTGCTCCGCTATGTGGCCGTTGTTAAACCAGGTGTTGGCATCCAGCACGGCGTTCTTGTAGAACTCGTAGACCGAGCCGTGGTAGTCGTTGGTGCCGCCCTTGGTGTTGTAGTTGGACAAGCCGCCGGTGGTTCTGCCCAGTTCCGCGGGCAGGCCGGAGATGCTCATGTGGAATTCATTGACCGCATCGACGGACGGCGACATGATGCCGAAGCTGCCGGAACCGTTCTGCTGGCGGTTGGTGGTAATGCCGTCGATCAGGAAGTCGGTTGCGTTTTCCTGTCCGCCGTTGATCTTGATCGCGTCGGCAGAGGCCGCGGTGCCCGCACCCACAACGCCGGGAACGAGGTATTCAAGGGTTTCCAACGAACGGAAGCCGCCGGCAATCGACAGAGGAAGGTCCTCCACCTGCTCCGGCTGAATGCCGGTGCCGATGTCGGAACTCTCCGTCTCGAGCGCTTGACCGCCAGCTGTCACGCTGATGGTTTCAGTGGCCTCGCCGACTGCAAGCGTAATATCCTGCGAGGTGTGCACGCCGACCGAAACGACGACGCCGCTGTGAACCGCCGTTTTGAAGCCTTGCGCGGCCGCAGTAACGTTATAGGCACCGGTGCGGACCGAGGGAAACACGTAGTAGCCCGTGGCGGAACTGACCGTTGAATAGTCTGTTCCAGTGTCCAGCGAGTGGGCTGTGACCTTGGCCCCCTGTACCACCTTGCCGAATGGATCGAGAATCGTTCCGGCGATGGCGCCCGTATCGAGCTGGGCAAAGGCAGACGCCCCACTGATAAGGAACAGGGCGATGAATGCGAACCACATTGCCAGGGATCGCGGTGACGATCTCATGGGCAGTGATCTGCTCGCAATACAATGAACCTGTTTTTTGCGATGATTCATGATTTGCCTCCTAAGCAAACATTTCTTTCTTTGAAAATTGCTTCCGCTGCGTGTTTGTACTGCGCTTGATTCATGGTTAGTACGTCAGCGAAAGCGCCATTCCGTAAATCCGGCTTTGTGACATTTCACGCGCCGGGTCTAACACTTCACTTCCCGTCGGACTCGGCCATCTTCGCCGCGTCCTCCGGATCCACCGGAAGCTGAGAACGCTTCCGGCCAATCTGTTCAAGCCGCGTATCGCGGCGCTCCTGGACCTGGGCTTTCAGCGCCTGATAGCTGGTCAAGGCCTTCTGCGCGTCGTCCATGCGGTGCAGCTTGCGATACACCTGCGACAGCCTGTAGTAAGAGCTGATGGCGCGATGATCCGCCGGGTTGGCTGCAATGGCCAATTCGTACTCCCGCGCAGCCTCTTCGTTCCGGTCGAGATGCGACAACCCGTTCCCCAGGTAGTAGTGAGCATCGCTCAGAGAAGGGTCTTCGCGAAGCGCCTGGTGCAGCAGGGAAATCCCGTCAGCAGGGCTTCCATGTACCACCTGCAAACAGCCCAGCTTGAACCGCGCCAAGGTATTCTCCGGGTCAACCTCCAATTCGGTCTTATAGGCTTCAACCGCCTTGTCCAGATTTCCGGAAAGCCAGTATTCGTCGGCCAGGCTTTCGTGCAAGCCGGAGCGTTTGGGAGCCATCTTCACCGCAATCTCATACTGCGCGATCGCATCGTCCGTGCGGTAGGCCCAGGCATCGGCTTCAGCCAACACCTGGTGGACACGGAGCGAATCGGGATCAATTTTGAACATCGCGGAGTAAGAGGCATCGGCAACCAGCAAATAGGCGCGCCCGCGATGATAGAGCGTATCCACATCAGAGGGATCGAGCTGATGGGCCTTGTCCAACGGGACAATCGCCTCCTCCAGCTTGTCCTCGGCCAGACGGCAGACGCCCAGCCACATGAAAGCCTTGGCATTCCTCGGATCAAGGCGCGTCTCACGGAGGAAGTTCTCCTCGGCATCCTTGAAGCGGTTCTGCTTGTAGTCGATTGTTCCCAGAAACAGATGCGCACCATGCAGGGCCGGCTTGAGTTGGAGAGCCTTTGAGAGCGCGGTGCGCGCCGCGTCGAGCTGCCCGGCCTGCTCTTCGGCAAGCCCCAGGTTGAAATACGCCTCCGGGAAACCCGGCTGCAGACGCGTGACCCGTCGATAAGCTTCGGCAGCCTGGCTGAAGTTCTGGGCGCTCATGGCCGCGAATCCCTGCTGCATGGCCTGGCGCACCTCCTCGCTGGCTGATGGCTGCGCCTGTGCCGTTGCCAGGAACAGGCAGAACCCAACCCAAGGAACCGGCCGCAGAGCCCAAAAAACCCGCCGGTGTGTCGCTACGTCATATGATCTGCGATCGTTCACTCGCTGGCTCTTTCTCTTCCTTCGGGTATCGGCAACTTTGGAAAACCTCTCCAAATTTCCAGCAATCCAGTCCGCCTCTGCCATCAATCTTCCGGTTTTGGCAAGAATACGTTCACTTGACTGTCCGTATTGAAGCTAAATACACTTGCACCCGCGATCAAGTAAGCGTTATCTTGAGACCACACAACGAAAGACTCTTACTTGTAAAGCGTGTCAATTGCACCACGCGCATCATACGTCTGTAATGCTATTAACGGTTTTGAGGGAACGTTAAAACGGCTCCGTGGGACGTTTGTTGAGCGTTTGTTCTTTGTTTACATAGGGTTGGCTTGATCTATAATCGAAGCCTGCCAGTGCGTCGGGGCCACGTTTGCTGCGGTGATGCTATAGTTTCAGAGGAAAACGAGTTTGCTATGTTGACAGCCGATCCATCTTCCGCACCGGAGGTTCTCAAGGCCAAACAGGTCGGCTTGGTGCGCCAACACCTTAAGAAGGTGCTGGAGAGCCATGCTTTCGCGGGAAGCAAGCGCACCCAGGATTTTCTGCGCCTCATCGTGGAACATGCCCTCCGGGGAGAAACCGATAGTCTGCGGGAGCGGATGATCGGCGTAGAGATGTTCGGGCGCCCAATCGACTACGACACGGGAAGCGATTCGGTGGTTCGCGTCAAAGCCACCGAAGTTCGCAAGCGCTTGGCGCAGTTCTACTTGGAAGCCGGCGGAAAGCCGGAAGTACGCATCGAGCTACTCAGCGGCTCCTACATGCCGCGGTTCGTCTTCGAGCCGCACCGGCCCGCCGCGCCGCAGCCTGGCGAAGTCGTTGCTCCGAACCTGAAGCAACCAGCCATTGCTCCGAAAATTGGAGCGGGAAAGCCTTCGGCGAGGGATAGACGCCACTCGACCCGCCTGCTGGCCAGCGTCACGCTGGGATTGGCCCTTCTTGCTCTGCTCGGATACGCCGGCTTCCGGTGGTGGAGCACCAATTTTGGCGCTGGGCGGCCGATCCGCTCGATCGCCATCCTGCCACTCGAAAACCTCTCCGGCAATTCCTCGCAAGAGTATTTCGCTGACGGAATGACGGAAGAACTGATTAACGACCTGGGCCAGGTTTCCACGCTGCGCGTCATCTCCCTGACCTCGTCCATGAGCTACAAGGGCACCAAGAAGAAGCTGCCCGAGATCGCGCGCGAGTTGTCGGTGGACGGGATCGTGGAGGGCGGCGTGGAGCACGATGGCAATCAGGTGCGCATCAGCGCCCAGTTGATCGATGCCCGCACCGACCGTCCCATCTGGGCCCATACCTATGTCCGCGACATGACCAATGTTCTGGCGCAGCAGGGAGAAGTGGCGCAAGCCATCGCGGATGAGATCAGCACCAAGGTGACGCCGCAGCAACAGGCGCGCCTCGCTCGCCAGCGCCCCTTCGACCCGGCGGCGCAGGATTTGTACCTGCACGGCATGGTTCAACTGAATGCGGACAATTGCCGGAACGCCATCGATTATCTGAATCAGGCCCTCGCCATCAGCCCCGGCTACGCACCCTCGCACGCCGCTTTGGCCGCTTGTTACGGCCGGCTTGGCGAATCCGGCCAGATGGCTTATCAGGAGGCGTTCTCCCGGCAGAAGACCGAGGCCTACAAGGCGATCGAGCTGGATGACTCGCTGCCTGAGGGCCATGCAGAACTGGCCAACGCCGAGATGACGCTGGACTGGAACTGGACCGCCGCGGCAACACAGTTCCACCGGGCGCTGGATCTCAATCCAAATTCCGCGCCATTGCATGAGAGATACGCGTTTTACCTGGTGCGCACCGGCCAGTTGCGCGAAGCCCTGGCGGAAGTGCAGCGCGGCGTGGATCTCGATCCCGCCTCCGCCCGCACCTTCCATAATCAGGGGTTCATCTATTATTTTTCACGTCAGTACGACCAGGCACTAGCGCTGATTCAAACGGTTCACTCGCTGGACTTCAATCTCCCTGACTGGAATTTTCTATGGGGCGACGTCTACGCGGCAAAGGGAATGTACCCCGAGTCCATCCGGGAATTCATCAAATCGGGCAACGGCCCCTATTCGCTGGGCCATCTGGGCAATGCGTATGCCCGCGCTGGCCAGCAGGAAGAGGCCCTGAAGACGATCGCGCAATTGCAGGAGTTTGTGCGCAAGAACGGCGTGGGCCGCTACGAGATCGCGCTCGTCTATACCGGACTGGGCAGGAAGCAGGACGCCTTCAAATGGCTAGAGGCATCTTATCAGGCGCATGATGTGGGGCTGCTCTATCTCAAGGTCGATCCTTCCCTCGACCCTTTGCGTTCCGACCCCCGCTTTGACGACCTGGTGCGCCGCGTCGGCCTCGCAAAATAACCGTTGATCTTGAAAATCCGGCGCCCGGCGAAGAGCGCCGGCGCTCTCATTGATCCAGCCAATGATAACTGACGAGCAATTTACCGTCCGTGCCAACCAGAAGCAAGGCGGCCCGTCCGCTGGGCAACGTTCCGGAGAAATTTCTGCCGCTGCGCAGATCTTTGAACGCAACCTCGCTCCGGTTGGACTCGGAGGTAAGGACATACAAGGTTGCCTTGGGAAAAAGCGTTGGGCAAATCAGGATTCCTGGGTCCTTCAGCGCCGTGGAGTAAACGGGGGCGATATGGGCAACCTTGAGCGCATAGCTGTAAACATCAGCCGTGGCCTGCAGATTGCTATTCAACTCCAGCGGGAGCGCAGAGAAGAGAATCCTTCCCTTGCCAAGCGGCTTTTCGGCCCAATCTTCTCCATTGGGCAGGATCGCTCGGTTCAGCAACGTAGTTTTCAAGCCGAGATACTCAATTAGCTCTTCCCCGTCGGGAAAATGAAAGACATGATCCCTTGCAGTTAGAGGCCCACTTACATAAGAAAGGCCCACAGACTCTTGCCTGCCAGTCGGATGGAAATGAGCATCTTCACCGAACGGACCGGTGACCAGAAGAACCGCCCCGGCACGCACCCTCTGCTCGATCGCCTGCCATGCTTCATCTGTAAGTGCGAAAGGCGACGGGAGAAGAATAAGCTTGGGAGAACCAAGCAGTTGGCTCTGGTATTCTCCGACAGCATATGCTTGGCTATGAGCGTAGTTATAGAGAGCCCGCACGGCAGATTGCTGCGCTTCCAAACCCTGTTCATTCCACGCCGACAATTGATAAGACTGCGGCAGAACAAGTGCAACATCCGGTTCGATCAAGGCATCAGCGAAGGGAGCGGCTGCCCGCGCAAACTCGCCCATCTCGCGCATCATGTTCTCCCATGCTTTAGCCGAGCCGTCACTGCGCTGGATGCCGAAATCGACCTCACGGTCCCAGTCCCATTGCATCGCGCCGCTGCTGCCGCCAGCAAAGCCCAGCGCCCATTTTCTCTCGATCAATCCCAAGCCGGAAAGCTCATCATAGCGCCAGCTCCCGTCGACCAGCCAGACTGGCTGGTATCCGGTTTCACCTGTAATATTCGGCACTCCGGGCCGCTTGGCCGCCACTGAATCCCACAGCAGCGCATCGTCTTTCCAATAGGTGTGATTCGTGGTGAACGATACGCCCGCGCCGCCGTAGAACTGATTCAGCACGCGGTCCGTCACTCCACCTTCATCCTGTCCCACATTAATAAGTTGCATGCTGCCGGACGAGCGGATAAGCGAGACCATGGACTTGACCCAGGCGCTGAACATATCCTGCGCGAACAAGTTATAGTCAAGGGCGCGGACCTGGTTGGCATTGCCATATCGATCGTAGCTAAGATCGGCAAAAGCTGGCAAAGGTACCGCATCAAAACTGCCGAGACTTTCACCAGGCACGCGCCACGCGTCGCCCAACGCGGAAAGACTGGTATATTCCAGCCTTAACCACTTATGCCATGCTGCTATCTCAGCCAGATCGCCGTTGGGATAGTTACCTTTAAAGATATGACCAGGATTGGAGAAGCTCGGCTCGTTGATAAGATCCCACGAGAGCCAAGGCACGTCTTTGAATCGCTCCACCACGGAGCGAACATAGGCTTGTTCCGCAGCCACGACGGCAGGGTCCATGTACGGATTTGGAAGAATTACGGACGCCTCCTGCTTCCCCTGAACAGCCCCCGAGTGCGGAGAAAAGGCAAAGAAGGTGAAGTTGACCGCAATGTTATGCCGGTGAGCGCAGTCAAGAAAAGCCTCGAGATTGCGCAGAAAGCGTTCATTGACTCCGCCCGTGGCGCTTTCAATGAACTTCTCATTCGGCATCCACACACCGGTGCGAACAAAGCTGACGCCATGAGCAGCCATCTCCGCAAAGTCCTTGTCCCATATCAACGCATTGCGCGAGCCTGAGAAGTCCCAGCCGTTTTCTTCGGTGCTGAAGTAGTTGGTCCCGACCGGAAAGAAGGGCTTGCCGTCCAGCATTAAGAAGTCGCCATGAACGCCGAGAACGGGTCCGGCAGTCAGCGCGCTGCGCTTTGTTACGAGAAAGCCGTTCTGATAAAAATCGCGAGCCTGTCCGCCTTCGCTGTAAATGGCGGATACCTTGTAGAATCCGGCGGGCAGCGATTCGTGAAAGGGCGCATCCGCATTCACGTACCCTTCGCCAGTAACTGGAATACTAGCTGTTGCGATCACTTCCTTATCAGAGTGAAGCTGTAGTTTGACTTCGCCACTTAGCGCAGTGCCAGCCTTCTGCCGACGCGGAACGCGCAGATGCACAGTGATGCTGGGCGCCTCGCCGGGTCGGATGGCAGAGTAAAGCGTCTCGACGCTTAGTCCAATGGCGCCTTGCCGGGCGTACTCGGCAGCCTGATGAATGAGCGCGATTCCGTCCGAGCTATCCCAATAGCCGGGTTCAGAATCGAAGTCAAGCGCCACGATACGGCTACCCAGCATCGGCCCGCCTTCGTGGTCCGCGACAATCACCGGCGCCGCAACCAGCAGTCCGGTGGAATCAGCCATGTATCCCAAACCATTGAGTCGGCCTTCCACGGCGAAGAATCGCTGCGCACGGACTGCGAGTGCCGGTAGCCATGAGTAACCCGGCCTCCAGCGAAACACAGCGTCGTGAGCTACCGGAACCTCATACGTGTGACGAAACCCAACGGTCCTGGAATAGGTATCTTGCGGACTGCCAGCAACGTATTGCCCATTCACCAGAGTCACGGGCACCCGCAGAGGCTGGCCGCCAATCACAAGCAGATTCCCGCCGCCATTGAGATAGCGTGTAATGCTCTGCCACGCTTCAACCGAAGCTGCCGAGCCATAAGGAAGCACCAGAAGATCCGCATTCGAGAGCGTCTCCGGCACGGCCAGAACTGCTTCATCCACGAATACAGGCTCCAGGCCTTGAAGTGCTTTATCGAGACTTGCCCGATCGACCGGCTTGCTGGCCACGGTAGGAAATCCCGGCTGCCAGAAGACGACGACCTTTGCCTGAAGCTGCAAAGGCATAAGTAACACTGCGACAAGAATCCAACTATATCTGCGCACGAGCTATCTCCGTTGATACTTCATCCCGAATCCGCTCTCTCGAGGCCTTCGCCACTTGCACAGCGCAAGCCATCGCCTCGTCGCATTCTACCGCGCCGCAGGCCACAAGTGGAAACGTGACACAGGAGCCTGAAAGACCAAGCACTGGTACAGATTTTGGCGTCAAAGGCCTGGGATGCGATAACTTACCGTAATACAAGGCTCGATACCTGATCTGAACGAATACAAATCGTAGTGGACACACCAAATCGGTCTCGCCCGATCACCCACTGGCCTTCCGCCGGTATCTTCCCCTCTTGTCCAGACACCATGACCCTACCATTCAAGATGACTGACTTTGCCGATGTCCCATGCACATGCACCAAGTAAGACCGCAATGCCGGATGAAACGTTCCTGTTGGCCTGTCGAACTGCAGTGTTACCGAATGCGTGCTGCGCGATGCACTTATCGTCTGGCGATAATACACGCCTTGCTCATACGCATAGGTTTCTCCGTCGTCGTCGTAATAGACAAATTGAGCAGGACGAACGGTTGGGAACATATCCAGCGTAACTTCCAGCGTTGGATGCTGGTCTACATACTCCTGGGGCGCTTGTGATGCGATGATCGATCCAGAGCGCACAAAGACCGGAATATCCTGCCAACTCTGCGAATCTACCTGGTAGCTGATGGTCTGCCCGCCATCAATCTTCGTCCCGCGGAAATAGTCATACCAGACACCGACGGGCAGATAAACAGCGTGTTCGGACTCGCCGGATGCCACAACAGGAGAAACAAGAAACGCCTCGCCAAACATCCACGACGAGGCGGCATCGGCCAACTGTGGCTCGTCGGGAAATTCCCAGAACAACGGGCGCACGACACCAATCCCGGTTTCCGTTGCGGCTCTCTCATAAGAGTAGATCTACGGCAGCAGTTCATACCGTAAGCGAATGGCCTTGGTTGCCGCGGCTTCAGCGACTGGACCGTATACCCATGGTTGACGCTTTTCACCCTTATCTCCATGCACGCGGTCGATGGGGACAAAAGTGGCGAATTCTATCCACCGAGCGTAGTTCTCTGGGGTTGGGTGCCCAAAAAATCCGCCAGTGTCCATGCTCCAATGAGGCTCGCCAGCATCCAACGTCGCCAACATGCGCATCCGTTGGTACTGCATGCTCTGAAAACCTGATTGGATATCTCCTGACCACTCCGCATAGCCGTAACGTTGCGCACCGAGATAGTAGTTTCTATTAAGCGACCATACACGCAGATTGGAGTGTCCGCGCTGACCATCGTAAAGTGCTCGCTCCATGTTCAGGAATTGAAAGTTATCGAAGGTGAATGTACGCCCGCCACCTACTCCGGCATTATCTGCCTCGTCATTCCACCATCCAAGCATGCCCGCGTCAAATGCCGGTTCGAGATGCTTCCAGTACCATGAGCGCGTTTCCGCCTTTGAAAAGTCCAGATCGCGCGTGGGCCGTCCAGTAAAGTAGTCCGTGCTCATTGGCTCGTCTGGATACCAGAGATCGTGTGCCTGCGCATAGGCTGCGGCCTCGTGCATCTCGCTCGTGCTGCCCTTTTTGTATAAAAGAATGCGAGGCTTCAGAATGCCCGCAAGCTTGATGCCCTCACTGCGCAGTTCCTTCGCGAAATCCCCGCTGGCGCCATCGGGAAACTTACCCAGATGCAAGTTCTCCGGCGACGCGGTACTATTCCATCTCCATTCCCCGTAGTGATCCTCGCCCCATGCCTTCCAATCGAAATCGAAGGTAAATCCATCGATAGGTATATGCTTTGAGCGATAAGTCGCCACAATCTGCCTGGCTTCATCTTCATCCGCCTCCCACTGACTATTGATGAAGCCAAGGCTCCATTTTGGAGGCAGAGGCGGACGCCCGGTTAAAGTCGCCAGAGCAGTCATTACGGCCACAGGATTTCCAAGCGCAACAAAGTATTCAAGATCATCCCGCGAATCACCGCCAAATTCCACCACGCCATCTCGAGTGTCAAAGTCACCGCCATTCGAGTCGATCAGCACGCCGTAGCGCGTCGTAAAAAACCACGGCGCGCCCGCCTCTCCTTGCGCGCCTGCCGCGACATGCGCCCCGTTATTACGCAAAAGGCTACCGCCATTCTCTCTTCTGCCCAAGCCGTTCATGCCATATAGATTTTCGCCCATCCGATGATAGAAGACAGCGTCATGGGAACTTGCTCGCGTCAAGGGATCGGCCTGCCGTATGATCTCATTGCCCTTCGCGTCGAGCACTTCCAACGTTATAGGCATTGAGCGCGTAAGAGAAACGCGCATCTTCTGTGACTGGACGACCACGGTCTGTGGATCTTCTTTAACATCAATTCCCGTCAGTTCAGCCGCCTTCAGGCCAGGATCCATGACCAAGGTCCGAGGGCTTATCTTGCCGCCCGGATGAATAGCGACACGGAGGAGATCGGGCGCCAGCATCTCCACTTCGATATTTCCAGTGTTTCCCACTGCGGTAATGCCGTTTGTACTTTTTATAATTCTTAACCCCGAGGGAGTGGACTGGGCATAAGTGGCTTGCACGCACGCGAGCAACACGATCGACAGCACCATAAGACTGCGGTAAACTTGTTTCCCGTGTCTTTGTGCTGAATTCTTTTGCGATGGTCCTGCCATTACTTCCCTTGCCATAGCCTGACTTGCCTCTCTGCCTCGCAGCCTATTTCTGCCTGTCGGCGTACCTATTTTGTCGGCCACTCCGGTCCGTCATATTCCGAGATCACTGCACCCGCTGCTCGATTCAACAGAACGAGCTTTGTTCGCGATGCGGGTAGCTTCAGCTTCAGATTGCCGCCGCTCAACTTATCCCGTATATCGATCATTTGATCCGCAGATGACTCGGAAACCAGCAGATACAACACCGAATCCTCGAAGACCTGCGGCCGAACAAGAATTCCAGATGGCAAGCGAGTGATTTCGAAGTCAGGCTGAATTCCGACCTCAGAAAGAACGTGCCGGTATACCGCGGCCGTTGCGTCAGGAGATTCCGCCATTTCTACAGGGCTTGCGACAACATAGATCGTTCCCTTTCCCTGCTTTACTTCAAGGAAGGATCGCCCGCCATCGACCTGCAAGGTCTCCAGCGCCCGCTGTGCCGCCGCTGAAAAGCTTGCCTCCACGCTTTCCGCGCCCATCTGAATGGTGGCTGTCCGATCGTCGAGCGTAGCCGTCCTGGCGGTCACGCCCAATTGCTCAAGCCGGTCTTTCAGCTGCCAATGTTCATCGCGCTCGACTGGCCCTGTGATCAGCAGGTTTCCACCATCTTTTACATAGGCAATCAGGGCACTCCACGTCGCGTCCTCCAGGATCTGCGCGGACGGAAGCACCGTCAGCTTACTTCCCTTGATGTTATCAACGTGATTCTCTGTGACGATCCTGGCTGGGATGTGACATTGATAGTTGAGCGCTCGAACGGCGCGATGTTGCGCTTCAGCCGCCTGAGATCCTAGCACGGAATACTGCTCGGCTTGCGAAGTGAGAATCGCAACCTCTTCTGGACGCGGCTCGCTCAAGTGGCTTTGTATTTTCTGGGCGAACTTTGCATAGGCTTCCAGAACTTGCGCCTCGGGCTTTTCAGTGCCATCCGGCCGCACCGCTCCGATGGTAATTTCCTGTTGAGAGCGCATGAGCGCATTGATATTCCACAACCACTCAATCGCCCCGGCTCCCGTTCCCACTGCAATGCCGAGTTTCTTTTCCAACAGCGCGGCATCAGCTTGCGGACCACGGCGCGGACGACCATCAGGGCCGACTTCCGTCATCACGCCAGTCTCTTGCACCAGCAGAGGCATTCCGGCTTGTCGAACCGCGAGCGAGTCCCACAGCAGGTCGTCATTGAACCACCAGCTATGCATCGTCGCGAAATCGATGGCACTCTTGAAAAATGTAGGAGAAGGCGAGCCTAGAGCGCCGCCCTCATCCTGACCGATGGTAATAAGTTGCTGGCTGCCTGCGCCGCGTATCGTCGCGCGCATCTTCTGTGCCCAGGCAGCGAAGCTCTCTTGGGCGAACAGGTTGAAGTCATAGACGGCCAACGGCCGGCCGCCATCGTTCGCGCTCGCCGTGATCATATCCTGATCGCCCGGTGGTGGAATAAGTTCATCGCCTATAACAGTTTTCCATGAAGACTCGATTGCTCCACGGCTGCCATAGCGATGCAAAAGCCATTTGTTCCACGCATCCGTTTCCGCAGCGTCGCCGTTCGAGTGTGTGGCGAAGAACCTTTTCGGGTTGTCAAAGCTTGGCTCATTGATGACATCCCACATCAGAAATGGAACCTGCGCAAAGGGTTGAACAATGGATTGTACAAAACCCTGCTCGCGGCGAACTGCTTCCGGATCGAGATATGGATTGACTCCGCCAAAAACTTCCGGCATAAAAGCATATAAGTTGAACTGCACCGGGAGTTGATGTTTTCTTGCAGTCATCAGAAAGGCCTCAAGGGTTCGCCTTGCCCGCTCCGTTATCACGCCGGTATTCCCTGTCACCTGATCCCAGTCGGTCCACAGCCCGGTCCGCAGCATATTGATGCCGTTCCCTGCAATCTGCTTCATATCCTCATCCCACACATAAGGGTTCGGATAGCGAAAGTAGAGCCGCTGCGCATCGCTCGCCATGTAAGTGGTGCCGATGACTTCAATCCGTTGCCCGTTGACAAGAAAGTAATTCTTGTCAACCGTCACCTTTGGCCCTGACTGTAAATACGCTTCATCCTGTACCCAGAACGCTGTATGGTAGACGCCGCATTTTGCTTCGCCACAGCGCACGGTAACTTCCACATCGTGGAATCCCTTGCGCCCCGAAGTCGCCAATGTCACGGTCTGGACAGCAGGATAGGATTGCGCTGTCACGGGAACAGTCTGCGCGATCTCCTGTTTGCCTTCGTAGCTCACGACAATCGATATTGTCGAGTGCTCGGTCGGATTTTGAAACCTGTTCCACTGCAACTCGAACTGCCAGGCTTCACTGGGCAGGAAGAGCGGGTAGGTTGGAGTAACTTGCAAAAGTTCTGCACCGACACTCGCCTGCTTCGCAAGACCCTCGATGAGTGCGCTTGCATTCCGGCTGGCGAAAGACGCCGCGTCAATCTGACAGTTCAACATGACCCAACGCCCGCCGGAATACTGGTTTTTGAAATGGTCAACCTGAACGATGGGAGCCGCTGCACGCTTCCCTTCACTCGTTCCCCAGAGCAAGGTTTTCAACTGTGAGTCAATGCTTCCGCTGGCTCCGACCCGAGCCGATGTCTCTTCCTGACTTAGGCGAATCACCATGCTATAGGCGCGCTGCCATCGGAGTTCAGAAAAATCAGCGGCCGCTTCATCCTCATTCATCATGGGCACCAGATGCGAGGAGCCGGGCGTTTCCTGATAGTCGCTGATGAGAAGCTCGCGTGCGAACGCATAGGTCTCAGGGAGCGCTCGCCAGACGCCATTTTCAAATCGAGCAGGGCGCGTAAACGGCCGTCCTCCCAGCGTCAGCAGGTTTCCGCCACGCGCCAGGAACTTCTGGATCGAGTTCCATTGATCGAGAGGAAACGTCGAGCCATAGGGCAAGACCAGCAGCCTCGTGGACTTATCGCCAAGACTCCGCTCCAGTTCCACCGCCGAGGAGAACTTAGCCTCGGGAAGCGCCTGATGCAGGAGGTTCATCGGGAGCGGCGCGGTGTCGATAACCGGGAATCCGGGCTCATCAAGAATGACAATGCCGGAAAGATCCTGAGCGCCAAGGTGACTGCCGAGCACAAAGATAAAACTTAAAGCGGCGGATAGCAGGATGGATTTCTTCATGATTTCGTGCCCTCATCAGAAGAGCAGCGCCAGAGGCAACTATTTTGCCCTTGATGCTTGTAAGTCGCCCTCATGCCAATCGATCAAAGCCAGTGACGCTGGCTTTGATCGATTGGCTGGCAGACAAATGCCTCAAAATCTTCAGTTCCCTTGTATTTTCCAAGGATGGCCGAATTGTACAACATTAGAGAATCTCTGAATTGCTGCAGATAGAAGCCATGCGTCTTTCGCTGTGCTTTACCCTTAAGTAGGACAACCATGTTGCCGGTGACAAGACAATTCGATGCGGCTTTGAGGATTGTGGCAGAGCTGCGGGCAGCGGGGTACGAGGCATATCTGGTGGGCGGCTGCGTGCGGGACCTGCTGCTGGGGCGCGAGCCGAAGGACTACGACGTGGCGACCTCGGCCACGCCGGAGATCGTGCTGCGCATGTTTCCGCGGACCTTTGCCGTGGGAGCGCGCTTCGGAGTGGTGCTGGTGGCCTCCGGCGACGCGGCAGAAGCGGGATCGACTTCAGTGGTAACGGAAATCGCGACCTTCCGCTCCGATGAGGCGTATACGGATGGACGGCATCCGGATGGGGTGCGGTATACGACCAGCGCCGAGGAGGATGTGCGGCGGCGGGATTTCACCATCAATGGGTTGTTGCTGGATACGGAAAAGCTGTTTTCTCAGGGGCTAAAGCCCGTGTCTTTGGCGGGGTTGAATGTACGGGCTGAAGCCCGTACCCTTCAAAGTGAAGAGGGTGTCTCAGGGGCTAAAGCCCGCGAGGTTTTTGCGGCATTTTCGGCACGACTGAAGTCGTGCCCTGACACTCAAGAGGTGCGCACTGACACAAAACAGATTTTTGCCGCATCCTGTGAAGCCCGTACCCTTCAAAGCGCGGTTATCGACGATGTGGGCGGAGTGGCGGACCTGGAAGCCGGGGTAGTGCGGGCCATCGGTCGGCCAGAGTTGCGCTTTGAGGAAGACCACCTGCGGATGCTGCGCGGGGTGCGTTTTGCGGCGCGCTTTGGCTTTGAGCTGGAAGCGGAAACGAAGCGCGCCATGCGTTCGCTGGCAGCCAAGACGGCGGCGGTCAGCCGGGAGCGGGTGCGGGACGAGCTGACGAAGATGCTGACCGAGGGCCATGCGCGGCGGGCCTTCGAGTTGCTGGACGAGACCGGTCTGTTGGCCGAGGTGCTGCCGGAAGTGGCGCGAATGAAAGGCGTGGAGCAGCCGCCGCAGTTTCATCCCGAGGGCGATGTGTGGCAGCATACGCTGCTCGTGCTGGGGCAACTGGAGGAGGGCTGTTCTGTGACGCTGGCCTGGGGCGCGCTGCTGCACGATGTGGGCAAGCCGCCGACCTTCCGGCAGGCCGAGCGCATCCGCTTCGACCGGCACGTAGAAGTGGGCGCGGCCATGGCGGCGGAGATCTGCCGGCGCTTCCGCTTTTCCAACGACGAGACGCGGCAGACGCTGGCGCTCATTGAAAACCACATGCGTTTTGCCGATGCGCAGCGGATGAAGGCTTCGACGCTGAAGCGATTTTTCCGGCTGGAGAACTTTCCCGAGCACTTGGCGCTGCACCGGATGGATTGCCTGGCCAGCAGCGGCAACCTGGAGAACTGGAAGTTCGTGCGCGAGCGCCTGGCGGCCACTCCGGAAGAAGCGGTGCGGCCTCGCCCGCTCATCACCGGCCACGAACTGATTGCGGCGGGCTACAAGCCGGGAGCGCAATTCAAGGAGATGTTGCGCGTGGTCGAGGATGCGCAACTGGAGGGGGTAATCGGGACGCAAACCGAGGCGCTGGCGTTGATTCTGGAGCATTTCCCCATGGCGTGATATGGCTCACTGCCAAACCTGAGGGCCAATGAGATAAAAGTATTGTGCACTTTGTCCCTTAAAAACAGATTGATGTGCATGTATCCCCACTCTCGAAAGCGAGATAACTATGACCGCCAAAGCCGTCAAGAAAACTTTTGTCGATTTTCAGGCCAACTGGTCCGAGTTTGAGCTGCCCTCCCATGTGCGCGAAGTTCTGAGCGCTGCGCCGCTGGTACAGACGCCGGATTCCCGCGAACAGTTGATGGATTGGGCGCTGGGCCGAGCCACAGGCGAAACCAACTGGACGCTGGGCAATCGCGACGACCACGGGCAGTATGAGGCGGTCTTTCAGACCACCACCGGGGAGCGCATCACCGAGGCGATGATTACCAAGGCGCGGAATGGCCTGGCCGTCAACTTTCCTGATCCTGCGATGCGCCGGCGCGATCCGGACGCGATGGTCATTGGCGACCAACTGCCGACCGACAAGCCGACCTATGAGCAGCGCTTTGGCGAGCCCTTCGACAAGACCCGCCAGGAAACGCTGGACTGGCTCAAGACGCAAGAGCTGGTGGCAATGCCTTTCTATTCCGGCACGGACGCGCTGGGCTACGGGTCACTGTTGATCGTGCCGCGGCAGGCTGCGTTTTTTGCCGCGATTCTGGGCGACTTACAGGGCATGATTCCGCGCAACAAGGTTCCGGCAAATTTCCGCATCACAGGCGGAGTCCTATTCGTTGCGCCTCCCTTCCGGCACACGCACTTTGCAGGGCGGCAGGTGGTGGTGCATGACCGGCAGGAAACGCACCAGGAGATTTTCGCCTACAACCTCTATCCGGGTCCGAGCGCCAAAAAAGGCGTGTATTCCGTTCTGCTGGACAAGGGCGAACATGAGGGCTGGGTAACGAATCACTGCTCCGCTGTGGCCGTGGTCACGCCCTATGAGAACCAATTGATTCTGATGCACGAGGGCGCCTCGGGCGGCGGCAAGAGCGAGATGACCGAGCACATCCACCGCATGAAGGATGGGCGGGTGTTGCTGGGCCGCAACGTGGTGACCAAAGAAGAACGGACGCTGAACCTGCCTGAAGCTTGCCATCTGAGGCCGATTGCCGACGACATGGCCTGCGCGCATCCCAGCATTCAAGGCAACAGCAAGCGGCTGACCGTGGCAGACGCCGAAAACGGCTGGTTTGTGCGCGTGGATCATATCCGCAGATACGGCACGGCGCCGAATCTGGAAGGGCTGTGCATCGATCCTCCCGAGCCGCTGATTTTTCTGAACCACTACATTGTGCCCGGCGGCACCTGCCTGACGTGGGAACACATCGAAGACGCGCCTGGCAAGCCCTGCCCCAATCCGCGCGTGATTCTGCCGCGCCGGATGATGGAGGAAATTCTGGAGGGGCCGCAGCGGGTGGACGTGCGCAGCTTTGGCGTCCGCTGCCCTCCGACACACCGGGACAGCCAACTTTACGGCATTCTGGACATGCTTCATGTGCTCAACCCGGCGCTGGCCTGGCTGTGGAGGCTGGCAGCCCCGCGCGGACACGCCAACCCCAGCATTCAGGCGCAGAAGACCAAGGAGATGCAGTCCGAGGGCGTGGGCTCCTATTGGGCCTTTGCCACCGGCCGCCGCGTTGACCAGGCCAACCTGCTGCTGCGCCAGATTGTGGAAACGCCGGACACGCACTATGTGCTGATTCCCAACCAGTACATCGGAGCGTGGAAGGTCGGCTTCATGGGCGAGTGGATGGCCCGCGAATATCTGGCTCGCCGCGGCAGCGCCAAGTTTGCACGCGAGCAGGTGAGCGAAGCTCTATGCCCGCTGTTGGGGTACATTCCCAACCAGTTGCGCATTGAGGGCTCGACGATTCCTCGCGTCTTCATGCGGGTTGAGGAGCAGCTTCAGGGCGGCCTGGACGTTTACGAAGAGGGCGCGCGCCAGTGGCGTGAGTTCTTTGCCAAGCAGTTGAAGCAGTTCCTGGTCCCGGATCTGGACCCGCTCGGCAAGAAGATTATCGAAGCCTGCCTGGACAACGCGCATCAGGAAGACTATCGCCGCCTGATTCCGCATCCCATGTTCCGCGAAGATAACGCGTAAAGGAAGTAAATCAGGGGCTGGAACGACCTCTGAATGCCAATGCACGACGAGGGGCTTCCATCAAGCAACAGCTTGGTCGAAGCCCTTCGTTGTCAATGCGCTTGTCCGCGCTGGATTGCGAGTACGAGCCAGTTCCGGCAGATAGAATTTGAAAGTGTATCCGCCTGCGCGCGGACCAGAGCATTTTGGAAATCGGTGTAGACCTAATCCATGCCGCCAAGTGGCCTTTTCCGACCGGGGTCCCCGGCGAGCGATTTTTGCTCGCTGGGGTGGAAGAGAAAGCCACCTTCCAGCACGATTGAAAAGTCTACATGTATTCCCGAAATACTCCAGAAAGGCTTCTCACGATGAACAGTTTCTCCAGCCGGGCCAAGCTCACTTCCGGCAAGCGTTCCTACACGATCTATCGGCTGCCAGCGCTGACCGCGCGCGGCTTCAACCTGAGCCGTCTGCCCTTCAGCCTGAAGATTCTGCTGGAAAACTTGCTGCGCCGCGAAGATGGCGTGAACGTGACGGCCGACGACATCGAGTTTCTGGCCGACTGGGACGCGAAGGCCGAGCCCAACCGTGAGATTGCTTACATGCCAGCGCGGGTGCTGATGCAGGACTTTACCGGCGTACCTGCGGTGGTGGATCTGGCCGCCATGCGCGACGCCATCCGGACGCTGGGCGGCGACCCGGAGCGAGTGAACCCGCTGGTTCCCGCCGAGCTGGTGATCGACCACAGCGTGCAGGTGGATGGGTACGGTACCGCTTCAGCTTTCGACGCCAATACTTTTCTGGAGTTTCATCGCAATCGCGAGCGGTACGCCTTTCTCAAGTGGGGACAAACGGCCTTTCACAACTTCAGCGCCGTGCCGCCGGGAATGGGCATCTGCCACCAGGTGAATCTGGAACATCTGGCGCGCGTGGTCTTCACTGCGGAAACGAACGGCGAGAGTGTGGCTTACCCCGACACGCTGGTCGGCACCGACTCGCATACCACGATGATCAACGGCCTGGGCGTTCTCGGCTGGGGCGTGGGCGGCATCGAGGCCGAGGCGGCCATGCTCGGCCAGCCGGTTTCCATGCTGATTCCGCAGGTGGTGGGCTTCAAACTCACCGGCAAACTACGCGAAGGCTCAACGGCAACGGATCTGGTGCTGACCGTGGTTCAGGCCTTGCGGAAGCTGGGCGTGGTGGGAAAATTCGTTGAGTTCTACGGGCCGGGCGTGGCTGAACTGGAACTGCCCGACCGCGCGACTCTCAGCAACATGGCGCCCGAGTACGGCGCGACCTGCGGCCTCTTCCCGGTGGACGATGAGACCCTCCGCTATCTGCGTCTGACCGGACGCAGCGAGGAGCAGATTGCGCTGGTCGAGGCCTACTACAAGGAGCAGGGACTCTTCCACACCTCCGAATCTCCGGAGGCTGAATACACACAGACCTTGGAGCTGGATCTGGCGACGGTTGAGCCGAGCGTGGCCGGACCGAAACGCCCTCAGGACCGCGTGCTGCTGCGCGATGTAGCGGCCAGCTTCACCGAGCAGTTGCCGAATCTGCTGGCGCCGACGGCAAAGCCGCTGGGCACGCGCACGGCGGCCAAGTGGGAGCGCAAGGCCGTGACAGATGCGGCTCTGACGGCGAAGACCGTGCCCGGCACGGTTCAGGCACGCTTCGGCGTCGATCCGGATAAGTATCTTGATCACGGGTCGGTGGTGATTGCGGCCATTACCAGCTGCACCAACACGTCGAACCCTTCGGTGATGATGGCCGCCGGGATCCTTGCGAAGAAGGCCGTCGAAAAGGGCCTCGCCGTACCGCCGTGGGTGAAGACTTCGCTGGCGCCGGGCTCGCGTGTGGTCACCGACTACTACGAAAAAGCGGGCTTGCTGCCGTACCTTGAAAAGCTGCGTTTCAACGTGGTGGGCTACGGCTGCACCACTTGCATCGGAAACTCTGGGCCGCTGCCCGCCGACGTAAAAAAGAGCATCGACGAGCACGGGCTGGTTGCAGTGAGCGTGCTGAGCGGCAACCGCAACTTCGAGGGCCGCGTCAGCGTGGATGTGCGCGCCAACTACTTGATGAGCCCGCCGCTAGTGGTGGCGTTTGCACTGGCCGGTAACATCGAGCATAACTTCGAGACCGATTCGCTGGGTGTGGATCAGGCGGGTCATCTGGTATATCTCAAGGACATCTGGCCGACGCAAGCCGAGGTGGCCGCAGCCATCGCGAAAGGATTGTCCAGTGAGAGCTTCCGCGAGGAGTACGCGCAAGCTGGCCGGGGCGACGCCCATTGGCAGGGGCTGAACTTCCCTACCGGCGAGGTCTATCAGTGGGAGCCGGATTCGACTTATATCCGCAAAGCTCCTTACTTCGATGGAATCGCATCAACTCCCGCGCCAGTGACCGATATTCTGGGCGCGCGCGTGCTGGCCGTTTTGGGCGACTCGGTTACGACCGACCATATCTCGCCGGCCGGAGCCATCAAGGCCAACGGCCCGGCGGGAATCTACCTGGCGGCTCACGGCGTGAAGCCCTCCGACTTCAATTCGTATGGCTCGCGGCGCGGCAATCACGAAGTCATGGTGCGCGGTACCTTCGCCAACGTGCGGCTGCGGAACAGACTCGCGCCGGGCACCGAGGGCGGCGTCACGCGCCTGCTGCCCGAGGGCGAGCAAATGTCCATCTTCGACGCGAGCCAGAAGTACGCCGAGCGCGGCGTGCCGCTGATTATTCTGACCGGCAAGGAATACGGCACCGGCAGTTCGCGCGACTGGGCCGCCAAGGGACCGAAGCTGCTGGGCGTGCGCGCCGTGATCGCCGAAAGCTTCGAGCGCATTCACCGCTCAAATCTGGTGGGCATGGGCATTCTGCCTTTGCAGTTTGCGGCAGGAGAAAGCGTCGCGTCGCTCGGCCTCACCGGCGAGGAAGTCTTCGATTTCCCTGGACTCTCCAAGCTATTGGCAAGCCGTTTTGCCGCGGGCAAGACGCTCACGGTGAAGGCCACGGCCGCTGACGGCACGGTAAAGCAATTCGACGCCAAAATCCGCATCGACACGCCACAGGAGATCGAGTATTTCGAGCACGGCGGCATTTTGCAGTACGTGCTGCGGCAGTTGGCGGCAAAGTAGCACAGTTTTCCATCTTTGCAAACAGACAAAAAGCGCCACTCCCGAAGGAGTGGCGCTTTTGTTTGAGCCAGTGCGAAAAACTACTTGCTCTTTGCTGAGGTTCTTTTGCCAGCCTTGCGCACGACGCGCTTTGGCTTGGCTACCGGCGCAACAGGCTCTTCCACAGTGGATTCGGAAGGCTTTGCTGCCGCGTGGGGAGTGACAAAGCGCTCGCCCTCCTGGCTTTCGCCCATCACCTGCAAGCGCAGGAAGTTGGTCGAGCCGGAACGGGTGCGGGTGCCGGCAACGATGGCAACGACTTCGGCGGGCCGGACGAAACCGCTTGCAAGGAGCAACTCCTCGGCAGAATCAACCAGCGCCTCGGTGGTGTTGACCTTGGGGCAGCGAATAGGCGTGGTTCCCCACAACAGTCCGGCACGGTTGATGGTGACCTCGACCGGGCTGAGAGCGAAGATGGGCGCCGAGGGATGATACTTCGAGAGCTGACGTGCGGTCATTCCCGACTCGGTGAAGAGCGCAATGCCACGCAGGTCAAGATCGTCGGCAGCGTGAGCCGTGGCCTCGCAGATGGTTTCAGCGATGGAAAGGTTCGTCTTGCGTTCCCGGGGTTCGTAGAGCTTCTGTTCGTGGATGTGACGCTCGGCATCGACTACGATGCGCGCCATCATGGAGACGGCCTCGACCGGGTACTTGCCCACGGCCGATTCACCGCTGAGCATCACGGCGTCCGTGCCGTCGTAGACAGCGTTGGCCACGTCGGAAACCTCGGCGCGGGTGGGCCGCGGGTTTTCAATCATCGACTCCAGCATCTGCGTGGCGGTGATCACCGGCTTGCGGAAGGCGGCAGCGCGGCGGATGATGTGCTTCTGAATGGCGGGAACCTCTTCCGGAGGAACCTCGACGCCCAGATCGCCGCGAGCCACCATGATGCCGTCGGCGACGGCGAGGATGGCGTCCAGATGCTCGATGGCCTGAGGCTTTTCCAGCTTGGCGACAATCCAGGTTTCGCCGCCGTAGGCTGCGACCCGGTTGCGCACCAGGCGAACATCCTCAGCCGTGCGCACGAAGGAAACGGCGATGACGTCCACGTCGTTCTTGAGCGCGAACTCAAGGTCCTCGGTGTCCTTTTCAGTGAGCGAGGGGACGCGAACGGGAATGCCCGGCAGGTTGATGCCCTTGTGCTCGCCCAGCATGCCGCCGTTGATGATCTCGCAGACCACGTCCTTGCCGTTCACTTCAGAAACGCGCAGTTCGATCAGTCCATCAGAGAGCAGAATGCGCGAACCCTCTTCGACGTTCTCCGCCAAAGTCTTGAAGGTAGTGCCCACCAGGGAAGCCGTGCCCGGAACCTCGCGCGGCGTAATGGTCAGCCGGTCGCCAGCCTTCAGCAGCACAGCCTCGTGGCCGATCAACAGGCCGGTGCGGATCTTGGGACCCTGCAGGTCGCCCATGATGCACAGCGGCTTGCCTTCCTCGCGGCTCACATTGCGGATCAGCTTGATCAGAGCCAGCTTTTCCTCATGGGTGCCATGCGAGAAGTTCAGGCGGAACACGTCGACGCCCGCGCGAATCAGATTCCGGATCACCGGCACAGTATTGGATGCGGGGCCAAGAGTGGCAACAATTTTTGCGCGGCGTTGGGCAACAGTATCAGTCAAGCTCAATGGTACGAACGACATACAATTACTCCTCAAAAAAGGCCCAGTAGGCCAGAAGCTCCAGTTGATGTGCACCCCGCTTCATCGTATGCAGGAGATGGGGCCAGAACATCGGTTTATTCATTATGTGGGAAAGCTGGCGCGATAGTCAGTGCAAATGGTCACAGACTTATGCGGTCCGGATCGGAATTGGCGGAAGCTCGTTCGTGACGTTCCATAAAAAGGAGGCCGTTCAACTCCGCGCCCAGCAGCACGCTGAAAGCGGTCATGTAAATCCAGACCAGCGTGGCAATGCCGGCGCCAAAGCTGCCGTAGAACATCGAGTAGTTGGCAATCCGCGTGACGTACCAGCCGAAGGCCAGCGTGGACGGGAACCAGAGCACCGAGGCGGCCACCGCGCCGGGTCCGACCCTGAGCCAATGCTCCTTGCGCCGGGTGCCAAAGTGATAGAGGATGCAGAGAACCGCGACGCTGGTGGCCAGAGCCACTGCCCAGCGCGCCATCCGCCAGAAAAACAGCACCATGTGGCGCAGTTCGTGGACGGAGTTGTTGACCATCCAAGCCTCGATCTGACGCCCGAAGATGACCACCACGGTAGCCAGAGCAAGCGGAATCAGAGCAACGGGGATGAGAAGCAGCGCCCTGATCCGCTGAGCCCAGAAGCCCCATCCATCGCGCGGCAGCCGGTAGGCGCGGCGAAAGCCTTCCATCAGCGTGAGCATCACGCCGAGCGCGGCAAAGATGCTGATGCCCGTGCCGGACAAGACCAATTGTGCGGAAAGAATGCGGCGGGTCTGAAGCGAAGACTGGAACAGGTCCATCGAGTCGGCGGGCAGAATCTGCTCGAAGGTCGTGCGAACTTCGCCGCTCAGCGAGGTTCCTTCCGGCACCTGGGCGAGCACGGTGGCCAGCACCACCATGGCGGGAAACAGCATCAGCATCCCGGAATAGGCTGTAGCCTTGGCCGTGTTCAACACATCGTGGTCAAGGGCCTGCCATACGGCCTTCTCTAAATGGCGAATCTGTCGAGCCATACGCATCACAGCCAAAAGTATAGCGGTTCTCCTGTTGCCATGGAGGGAAGTCGCAACGGTCCCGTGGCTTTTTCGCTTTGGGTACCGTGATTTGGAGTCCAGGCAAGCGATCTTTGCTCGCTTGGGAGATGCACACTTCATCTCTCTGGAACCCGGCATGATCCGTTCACATCCCGGAGCGAGCCGTCACAAAATCCCCAGCACCCTGAGCCTTGCCAGCCCTCCGGCCAGCACGCCGAAGGGCGAGATGGCCACCTGTGCCAGTTGGAACCAGATCGGATGCTTGCCGCGCGATTGCAGAGCGCTGAGCGCGGACAGCATGAGCACCACCAACCCCAGGACCAGCACGTGAATCAGCGGATTGGCCGTTGCCACCCAAGCAGTGCAGTAGCCGCCGGCAGCCGCGGCCAGAAACGAAGAGCCCAGGTTGACGAAGACATAACCGGGCTTCCACCCCGGCGGACACAAACCGCCCGCTGGCTTGCCCTCCGCATCCGTCCAACTCGGAACCAGCCGCGCAACCAGCGCCGACAACGCCAGCGCCAACAAGACCATGACAGCAAGGCCCGCTACCAGCGCCAGAAAGGTGTGCAGAATTACCACGGCCTTCTCTCCGCTTCCGGCTGTGCGCCCACTTCGCCCCGCTCGATCCGCTCAAGAAAGCTTCGCGCCAGCCTTCGTTCGCCGGGATCGCTCTCGCCATGGATCGAGCACAGGTCAAGGAATTCGTCGCACAGCGCATTCCGCTCTTCCTGCTGGGCAAAGATCCCTTGCAACGCCAGCGCCAGTTCGCGCAGTCGCGCCGCTTCCGGCCAGGCGTCGCCGCCCGCCTCGCCGCCCAGGGGTTCATAGCTCGAAAACAGCCCGCGACGGCCGCGCGCGCACTCATCCAGGCAGGCCATCAGTTGCGCGCAGAAGACCTTCGCCAGCATATCCAACTGGCTGGGTTCGCTCTGATTGGGTTCGTTTTCGTTCTGCTCGCTCAAGGAACGCCTCAATAAATTTGTCTAAGTGGCATATGCCCCACGACACCCAGCCTCGTGGACGGCACGGTCAAGCAGCGCGGCTGACCAGGCCACTGCGGCTCAAAAAACGGGAGTGTGAATTACAGGAACAGCCATTCCGGTACGCGCCTTCTGCTCGTCTTCCGCCAGCAGGCGAAGAAACTCCTCGGCCGGGACGGCGTGTCCATAGAGCCAGCCCTGTACGAAGATCGGCTGCGCCGCGGCGGAGAAATACTTGGCCTGCTCCAAGGTTTCCACCCCTTCCACGATGACGTGAAGCTTCAGCGCCTTGGCCATCGCCAGGATTTGCGGCAAAATGCCCACGGTCACCGCTTCAGTGCCGATCGCCTGGGTGAACGATTGATCGATCTTGATCGTATCGATGGAAAGTTCGTTCAGGTAGGACAGGCTTGAATAGCCAGTGCCGAAGTCGTCGATATGAACGCTGTGGCCACGCTGGCTGAGCTTGCGAATCGTCTCCTTGGCGATTTCATGCTTGGCCGTGGAGCTTTCCGTGATTTCGACGACCACATTCCGCGCGGAAACCGACTCCGTTTTCAGAGCCTGCTCCAGCATGGGCAGAAATTTCGGATCTCTCAGGTCCACGGCAGTCACATTGATACTGAGACGAAACTCCGGATGACTGCGCAACATTGCGCCCATTTCGCGCAGCGCATGACGCACCACCAGCCGGGTGATGGAAGACACAAAGCCATGCTTCTCGGCGACCTTGGTAAAAACGCTGGGACCCACGACAAAACCTTCTTCGTCGGTCCAGCGTGCCAGGACCTCTGCCCCCACAATCCGCCCGCTGCTCAAATCGACAATCGGCTGATAGGCCACGCGCAGCTTATCCCTCGCTACGGACCGGCGAAGCTGCTGCACCATGCTTCGATGGTGCAGGTAGAGCATACAACAGGAAAGGCTGGACAGGGCGCCGATCAAGCCACCTAAGACCATGAATCCAATGATGTAAGCGCGGTCAGCGTCCAGCGCCTCCGCAACGGGAATGTACGCCGAAACACATTTGTAATAGCGGACGGAGCAGCGGGTCGCATAGAGGTTGCCTCTCAATCGCGCCTGGCCATCCGAGGTGAAGAGTTTTGCTCTTGCCGGGGGCAACCCGCTCATCATTGGGGTGTATTGCTGGGGGTTGGATTGCTGGCCTGGAGCGAGGATCACCGTATAGAGGAAACGCGAGGAAGTCGTTCCCCGGTTCTCCCACAGGTGCGGCGAGTAGACGACGTACGATTCGCCTTGTTGAAGAAGAACGCCCTTTGAGCTGCCATCCCGGAAAAGAGGCAGGTCACCGAAGAGATTTGTGCCATCTGGCTCGGAGTAATCGGCCTTGTACTGCACCTTGGGCAAATCCGCGCGGCTCATCGCGGCCGAGCACGCAATCGTTCCAGAGTGCATCCGTCCGGCGTCGCTCAAGTATTTCGCGCGATAAACCAGTTTGCGGAAATAGTCGAGTTCCGCGTCCGAACAGTACGGGTAGGGCGATGCGTTCAACGTGGCCAGCAGGGCGCGCGACTCTTCGCCGAAGGCATCTTCATGCGCCACGACACGAACGGCATCCTGTGCAAGCCTGTCTTGCGCCATTCTGAGCGCCAGGGATCGTCCCATCAAATAGCCGCCTGACGTTCCAATCATGGCAGCAATCGTCGTGGCAATCAGGGTTATCAGTTGACGCTGCTTGCGAGTATGCCTCATCGAGTGGCCCTGTGGTTGCCCTGGAATTTTATTTCCGAGAAAAAGATTAAGTCTGCTTTAACTGATACTCTTCGTCCCTCACCGCGCACAAGAGCGACATCGGAAATATCTTTCAGAACCGCCGAAAAACCTGCCCCGCAACCGCCCAATCAAGCCGGTATCAGGAACTCGCCGCTGTCATGAACAGCTTGAAGCAACAGGGCTGCGCGACAAAAAACTCGCTTTTTCGATTTCCGCTCCTCCCAATATAACGTGAAAACTCAGCTCACGGACCTCGCCAAAATTTGCGGAAAAATAATACGCTTCGTCGCATTCGCCGTTTCAAGAGGGCGCGGCCTGAGCCCCGGTGTCACAAGTCCCACAGATGCTGGACTTAGAGCCCAAAGGAAACGTTGAGGTCCCCAGTTCACTATCCTCGGACCCGGGCCCCCCGGCGTCTCGACCGGAATGGCACTCAAAACCGGCAAATTCAGGCGATTCCGCCGCATTTGCGCATTGAATTTTTGCAAACTTCGACGTATGCTAGGAGTGCAGACGAATTTGTCCGCCTGAGTTGCCGTGACCGCACCGGCTGGCGGAGAGATGAGTGGGCTTATAGCCCACTTTTTATTTGCAGAAAACCACCTGATTTTGGGTCGTTTTCGGGGTGCAGACCCCAGAGCAAGGTCACCCGGCGAGCAGGATTCGAAATGGCCTGGGTTCCTGGAAAGCGGTTATTGCTCTCTGGGTTGGCAACGATAGGTTTTTGTTGGTGAAGTGGTTGAGTGGCCAGGAGGACGATGGCAGTCAAGCTGGAGGCAATTCGATCGGCGGCAGCGCGTGTGGCCGCTTCTCATGGGCTGGACCTTGTGGACATCGAGTTCCTAGGCCCGGCAAAGGAGCGCACACTCCGCGTCTATCTCGAAAAGAATGCCGAGGGCCGCGCCAAGCTGAAAGCTGCCATCGAAGCCGAGAACGCCGAGGAAGAGAACGCGGAGCTTCCCGAGCGGCTAGTGAAAGAAGTTCACGAGGGTTCGCTCAGCGTCGAGCAGCTTTCGGGCATTACCCACGAGGATTGCGCAGCTTTCAGCCGGGATTTTGGCGTGCTGCTGGACGTGGAAGATTTGGTTCCCGGCGCCGAGTACACGCTCGAAGCCAGCTCTCCGGGGCTGGACCGCAAGTTGACCAGGCCCGAGGAGTTTCAACGGTTTTCAGGCAGCCTGGTCAAGGTGCAGACCTTTGAACCGATCCGCAATAACCGGCACTGGCAAGGACGCCTGACTGCCGGCTCCGGCGCCGGATCGGACGAAACGATCACCCTCGACCTGTCGGCGGTGAAACAGAACAGCAAGAGCCGGAAAACGGGCGTCAATACGGTGGAAATTGCGTTCAGCAACATTGAGAAGGCGCAATTGGTGCCGGAGATCAAGGCTTTCGCCGGAAACGGCAAGAAGTGAAGGAAACGGGCCGCAGCTTGAACCCGCACCCTACAACCAACTGAACCGGCCCCGACCGCAATCCGGGTTCCGAGCCGGGCGATGAAGAGAGAGCAAGTAGATTATGGCCAGCGCTTTGTACCAGAGTATCGAACTCTTGAGCCAGGAAAAGGGCATTGATCCCGCTGTCGTTGTCGGCGCCGTCGAGGAGGCCATTGCTCTGGCCACGCGCAAGTATTACAAGACCCAGGAAAACATGCGCGGCGAGCTGGACAGGGAAACCGGCGCGATTCTGGCCTACATTTACAAGACCGTTGTCGCCGACGATGATCCCCTGGAGGACCCGCTCAACCAGATCACGCTCACCGAGGCCAAAAAGATGGCGCCGGAGGTCGAGGTCGGCAGCGAGATCCGGCTCTATCGTGACACCAGCGCGCTGGGCCGCATTGCCGCGCAACTGGCCAAGCAGATCATTTTCCAGAAGGTGCGTGAAGCCGAGCGCGACACGGTTTTCAACGAGTACTCCAACCGTGAGCGGGAAGTACTGAACGCGACCGTCAAGCGGATCGAGGGCCAGGACATCATTTTCGACTTGGGCAAGGGCGAAGGCCGCTGCCCCAAGCGCGAGCAGTCACGGCTGGAGCAGTTCTCCATCGGAGAGCGCGTCCGCGTGGTTCTGCTCAAGGTGGACCGCGCCGCCAAGGGACCGCAGGTCATCGTCTCCCGCGCCGCGCCGGAGCTGGTGCAGAACCTCTTCCAGTCTGAAGTTCCCGAAATTTACGACGGCACGGTGGTCATCCGCGCCACCGCGCGCGAGGCCGGTGAGCGTACAAAGATTGCCGTCCAGTCCCGCGACAAGGACGTGGACCCGGTCGGCGCTTGCGTGGGCATGAAGGGTATGCGTGTGCAGTCGATCATCCGCGAATTGCGCGGAGAAAAAATCGATATTATCGAGTATTCCGACGAAATCACCACTTTTGCCGAAAAGGCGCTGCAGCCGGCCAAGGTCAGCCGCGTTTCCATCGCCGACCTGGCCGACAAGCAGTTGGAAGTCGTCGTCGACGACACGCAACTGTCGCTGGCCATCGGCAAGAAGGGGCAGAACGTCCGTCTGGCGGCCAAGTTGCTTGGCTGGAAGATCGACATCAAGAGCGAAGAGGAGAAGCGCCAGGAGGTCGAGCAGCAAATGCAGGACCTCAGCGGCGGTCCCTCGACGCCCATCGAGCAGGTGTCGGAGTTGGGCGACAGCGTGATTCAAAAGCTGGTCGCCGCCGGCATCACCACGGTCGAGGCACTGGCCGACATGACGCCCGAGCAGCTCGAGGAGATTCCCGGCATCGGCGAAAAGACGCTGGAAAAGATCAGCGTGGCCGTACGCCACTACTTCAGCCAGTTTGACGAGGCTGCCGCCGCGAAAGAAGCCACAGCAGCAGACGGAACCGCGGAACCGGCTTTAGCCGAAGAAGAACGCGAAGCGGTTGTGGCCACCGACGAAGCGGAAGCGGAAAACGACGCCGCGGTCATTACCGAAGCGGAGGAAGTTCGCGCTACGGAAGAGGAGCGCGCCGCCGAAACCGAAGAAGATTCTGAAGCCAGCACCGCAGCCGAAGAGGCTGTCGAGGATATTCCTCCCGCCGATGAGGCGGAAGTTGAAACTTTGGAAGACCAGCCGGCCGAAGCGCTTGAGGAAGATGCTCAAAGCGCGGAACAGCCGCTGCTGGAAGAGAACGAAACCGAAAGTGCAACAACGGACGAGCAGGCGGCCAAAGAGGACGACGCATAAGATGCGCCGCGTCTTTCAAGCCCAATCTGACGACAACGCAAGTCCTGGGAACTGCCAATGCCATGGGGTATCTATGAACGACTAAGGGCTTTGGGAAACACCATTTGAAAAGAGGCTGATGAGTAAGGTTCGAATCAATATTCTCGCGCGTGAGCTGGAAGTCAAGAGCCAGAAGATTCTTGACATGCTTGCAGAACTTGGCTTGGCTACCGGCAAAACTCACTCGAGTTCTCTGGAGGACTACGAGGCCGACAAGGTACGCGCGCATTTTGAGCGTGGATCGCGGCCGGCGGGCCAGACAGCCACGCAGGCGTCTCACGCCTCGCAGGGCATTGTGCCCAAGATTGATCTCTCGCATATCTCCAAGCCCGGTGACGTGCTGAAGGCCATTCTGGCAAAAAAGCAGGAACAGGAGGCGGAGGCGGCTCATGGTCATGCTCCGCTGAAGCCGAAGGTCGCGCCGCCTGTCGTCGTGGCGGCGCCGCCCGCCGCAGCGCCCGTGGTCGTCGCCAAGGCTCCGGCCCGTCCGCAGCCGCGCAAGATCGTTCCCTTGCCCCGTTCCGGGCCGCACATTATCGCCCCGCCGTTGCCAGCCATCGCCACTCATCCGCCCGTCGGCCCGGTGGTCGCCAAGGCTCCGGCAGGAGTTGTGGTCGCGCCGCGTCCGGCAGTCGCCATTGCTCCGCCTCCTCCGGTGGCCGTCGTCGTCAAGCCGCCGGTCGCGCCGGTTGCGCCCGCGGTTGAAGCTCCTGAAACCGTTGAGTCCGCACCCGTCACTGTGGCAGTCAAAGCGCCCGTTGCGCCTGCGGCCGCGCCTCCGGCAGTCAAGACAGCTTCTCCAGCAGTCAAAGCCGTTGAGTCCGCACCCGTTGCGGCTCCGCCCGTTGTTGAAGCTACCGCTGTTGCGGCCGAGCAAGAAGCTGCGGCAGCGCCAGCCGTTGAGCCAGAAGCTGTGGCTGCAACTGCCGCTGTGGCCGCGTCTCAGCCCGCCTCCCGCACCAAGGGAAGCATTCATACTCCGTCGCCTACACCGACAGCGCCTGCCCGGCGCCTGGTCATGCCGCACACGGGACCTCGTCCGGTTTACAAGGCGCCTCCAACGCCACCGCCGTCGGCTCTCGGAGCGGCAGTAGGCGTCATCCAGCGCGGCAGGCCCATCTACGACCGCCGATCCACCCATCCTACGGGCGGCACGGGCATCTATCAGCACACCCCCGGCAGCGTTCCCGGCCAGTTCGCCGGCGGTCCGCGTCCCAAGCATCCTACTCGTACCGGCCCTGGCGGTTACGCCGGAACCGGCGCTCCTGGCGCACGTCCCGGCTTTGGCGCACGCCCTGGCTTTGGCGCTCGTCCTGGCGGCGCTGGCGCTGGCGCGGCACCGACCGGTGCGCCTCCTCGCCCGGCACGCGCTCCTTCCAGAGGCCGCGGCGGACGTCCGCAGTATCCCAAGGTCAAGGAAGGCCCGATGAAGGGCTTTGTGCCACCGCCACGTTATGGCGGGGTGCAATATGGCGGCGAGCCGCTGCCCATTACCCGCGCAATCACCGTGACGGAAGGCATCAGCGTCAAGGATCTGGCCGAGAAGCTCGATGTCCGCGCCAAGGACCTGATCGCCACCCTGCTGATGAGCGGCATTATGGTCACCGTCAATCAGTCCCTCGACGCCGAGATGGTCAAGGATGTCGCCGCCAAGTTCGGCGCCGCCGCCACCGTCATCAGCTATGAGGAAGAGATCGCCAACGAGGCCATCGAAGAAGTCCTCGAAGCCGATAATACCGGTGAGCTCGAAGTTCCCCGCTCGCCCGTCGTCACGGTCATGGGCCACGTCGATCACGGCAAGACATCGCTGCTCGACGCCATCCGCGAAACCGACGTTGTTTCCGGCGAAGCTGGCGGCATCACCCAGCACATCGGCGCCTACAAGGTGAAATTCGCCAAGGAAGGCTCTCCAGCTTCCGGCCGCGAAATCGTCTTCCTTGATACTCCTGGTCACGAGGCCTTCACCCGCATGAGATCTCGCGGCGCCAAGGTCACCGACATCGTGGTGATCGTCGTCGCCGCCGATGACGGCGTCATGCCTCAGACCCTTGAGGCGATTGACCACGCCAAGGCCGCCGAAGTGCCCATCATCGTGGCCATCAACAAGATCGACAAGCCGAACGCCAACCCGGAGCGCGTCAAAAAGCAGCTTGCAGACCGCGGCCTCATTCCTGAGGAGTGGGCGGCAGGCGGCGAAGGCACCGTCTTCGTTGAGGTTTCCGCCAAGAAGCACATCCACCTTGACTTGCTACTCGAAATGATCTGCCTGGTCAGCGACCTGAAGGCGCCCAAGGCTACTCCCGGCCGCAAGGCTGTGGGCTCGGTCTTGGAAGCCAAGCTCGATCGCGGCCGCGGCGCAGTGGCCACCGTCCTGGTTCAGGACGGCACCCTGCACCTCAACGACAGCTACATTGTCGGCAACACCTTCGGCAAGGTTCGCGCCATGTTTGACGACCGCGGCCGCGCCATTGAGGAAGCCGGACCTTCGACACCGGTCGAAGTCCTCGGCCTCGAATCCATGCCCGACTCCGGCGACACGTTCCTGGTCGTCGCCGATCGCGACAAGGCCAAGAGCATTGCCCAGTACCGCAGGATGAAGGAGCGCGACGCCCAGCTCGCCAAGAGCAGCCGCGTCTCGCTGGAAGGCCTCGCCGAACAGATTCGTCTGGCTGGCGTCAAGGACCTGAACCTCATCATCAAGGGCGATGTCACCGGCTCGGTCGAGGTGCTGGCCGATTCGCTGACCCGCATGTCCACCGAAAAGGTGCGCGTCAAGGTCATCCACTCCGGCGTCGGCTCCATCACGGAAACCGACGTCCTGCTGGCCACCGCCTCCGACGCCATCATCATCGGCTTCAATGTGCGCCCCGAGCGCAAGGCTGCCGAACTGGCACAACAGGAGAACGTGGACATCCACCTGCACTCCATCATTTACGAGTTGCAGGACAAGATGCGCCTGGCCATGCTCGGCCTGCTCGAACCCACGTTCAAGCAGAACTACCTGGGCCGCGCCGAGGTCATCAACATCTTCAGAATCCCGAAGATCGGCACCATCGCCGGTTGCCGTGTCCAGGACGGAACCATCCGTCGCGACTCGGAAATCAAGGTCATGCGCGGCGACGAAGAGGTGTTCAAGGGCAAGGTCAACTCCCTCAAGCGCTTCAAGGACGACGCCAAGGAAGTCACCAATGGCATGGAATGCGGTATCGGCCTCGGCGGCTTCAATGACCTGAAGGAAGGCGATTTGATCGAAGCCTTCTCCACCGAAAAGCTGGCCGCCGACCTCGGCGCGCTGGCCACGGACGTAGCCAAAGCGAAGGCCAAGGCCAAAGCGGCAAAAGAAGAAGAAGATGCAAAAGCCGCAGCTGAAGCAGCAGTTAAACCTGCGGAGTAACCATCCCCGACTGTTCCATCACTTAAGCGGCCCGCTCCTCACCACGAGAAGCGGGCCGTCTTTTTGTAGAGCTCTGATTTGTCGACCAAAAGCCTAATTTGATATATGATATACATATCAGAGGTCGTTCAGCCATGCGTACGTTGATTGATGTACCCGAGAAGCAACTAAAGGAGCTGGGAGCCATTTGCGCCGCCCAGAAGCTCTCCCGCGCCGAAGCCGTACGGCAAGCGGTTGCGGCGTACATTACGCTAAACCGGCCTTCTCGCGAGACAGCCTTCGGCTTGTGGAAAGGCCAAACGCTCTCTCTGCCCGGCGTTTCCGATCCACTTCCCGAGGACGGCCTTGCCTACCAGGAAAAGTTACGGAGTGAGTGGTGAAAGCAGTTCTCGACACCAATATTCTCGTCGATTACCTGCGTGGCATTCCCCAGGCGAAGGTGGAGCTGGCACTCTATGAGTCTCCGTCAATCAGCATCATCAGTTGGATGGAAGTTATGGCCGGAACCACTCCGCAGACGGAAAGCACGGCCCGAGCCTTCCTTGAAACCTTCGACCTGCTACAAATCGACGCCAAGGTCGCCGAGTGTGCCGTCCGGATTCGCAAGTCCCGGCGCATCAAACTGCCAGACGCTATCATTTGGGCGACGGCCGAGGTGCATCAAGCCCTGCTCGTCACGCGCAACACGCGCGATTTCTCTCCCAGTGAACCGGGCGTCCGTGCTCCCTACGAAGTGTAGAGCGAATACAGCCTGGCTGGTCCCCGTCCATCGTGGCAGCTCGACCGCACCGCAGAACAGCCTCTTCTCGTCTACAATTGCTGATGTCAGTATCGTGGAGGCTTGCCCTGTTTGCCGCGCTTGTAAACTGTTTAAATCCTATCTCCAACCTGTGCCGAATCCAGCTCGGCAGCCTGCCCATGCGGGTGGCCGAGTATATGTCATTTGCGCCCAACGGCCTGCGCCATTACCTGAAGTCGCAGTACGTCGATCAGACCTTCAAGGGGCTTTACCACTGGAATTGGTTTGACCTGGCGATGCTGATTCCCTACTTCGCGGTGATGATCGCCCTGTCGTTTTATGGCGTTCATCGCTACACCATGTGCTACGTCTATTACAAGAACCGCAAGAACTACCGTCCAGATCCGCCGCAGCACTTCAAGGAGCTGCCGCGGGTGACTGTGCAACTGCCCATCTTCAACGAGCAGTTCGTCATCGACCGGTTGATTGAGGCGGTCTGCGGGATGGAGTATCCGAGCGACAAGCTGGATATTCAAGTGCTGGATGACTCGACCGACGAAACCCAGCAGGTGGCCAGGAATGTTGTGGAGCGCTATGCGGCGCTGGGCCATCCGATCACCTACATTCACCGCACCAATCGCTACGGCTACAAGGCCGGGGCGCTGGCCGAAGGCCTCAAGGTGGCCAAGGGCGAATTTGTGGCCATGTTCGACGCCGACTTCGTGCCGCCGAAAGACTGGCTGATGAAGGTGATTCATCACTTCGCCGAACCGCAGATCGGCATGGTGCAGACGCGGTGGACGCATCTGAACCGCAACTACAGCATGTTGACCCAGGTTGAAGCCATCCTGCTGGATGCGCATTTCGTCATCGAGCAGGGTTCGCGCAGCCGCTCCGGGGAGTTTTTCAACTTCAACGGCACGGCCGGCATGTGGCGCATCAAGGCCATCGAGGACGGCGGCGGCTGGCAGCACGACACGCTCACCGAAGACACCGACCTCAGCTACCGCTCACAGATGGCCGGCTGGAAATTCAAATACCTGCCCGAGGTCGAGTGCCCTTCCGAGCTGCCCATTGAGATGACCGCCTTCAAGACCCAGCAGGCGCGCTGGGCCAAGGGACTGATCCAGGTCTCCATCAAGATTTTGCCGCGGGTCTTCGACTCTAAAGCCTCGAAACGCAACAAGTGGGAGTCCATCCAGCACCTCACGGCGAATTTGAGCTATCCGCTGATGATTATCATGACGGCGTTCCTGCTTCCCGCCATGATTGTGCGCTTCTATCAGGGCTGGTTTCAGATGGTGCTGATCGACTTTCCGCTCTTCGCCGCTTCCACCTTTTCGATCGCGGTCTTTTACGTGGCGGCCGAGCGCGAGCTTTTTCCAAAAACCTGGTGGAAGACCTTCTTCTATCTGCCGATTCTGATGGCTTTGGGCATCGGCCTGACGGTCACCAACACCAAGGCGGTGATGGAGGCGCTGTTCGGCATCAAGAGCGCCTTTGTGCGCACGCCCAAGTACCGCGTGGCCAAGAAGGGCGAAAAGTCCCAGGCAGCCAAGTATCGCAAGCGGCTGGTGTTGGCCCCGTGGATCGAGATTTTCATCGGCTGCTACTTCATGGGCGCCATCATCTACACTTTCATGAACCACAACTACTTCACCGCGCCGTTTTTGATTCTGTTCGTCTTTGGCTACTGGTACACCGGCCTGATGAGCCTTCTGCAAGGCCGCTTCGAGCGCTGGCGCACCGGCACGGCGCCCGTTGAATCCAGCCCCAAGCCCTTCCCGGTAGGGGTCTAGCTCTGCGTGACTGGGCTTTCGCCAGTGATCGAATCTCGCGAAAGCCCACTGCGGACTGCTTTCAAAGAGGTGTACCTTGCAAGCCCCCACGAATGAGATGCAGCCTTATCTTCTGTTTTTCGTCCTTGCCTTTTTTGCGGCGTGGATGGCCGTGATCTGCCTTCTAATCAGCATCCTCACCGGTTGGCACACGCTGGCCAAGCGCTTTCGCGCCCAAGCCGAGCCGTATGGCGAAACCCGTACCGTCGGCCCGCTTTTTTGCACCGTATATATGCGCTACTGGGGACATTACAGCAGTTGCGTTCGCCTCACTGCGGCCGAAGACGCTCTTTATTTATCCGTGCTCTTCCTGTTTCGAATCGGCCATCCTCCGCTCCGCATCCCTTGGAATGAAATTCAGTTCGGCCGCGACAAGTTTCTATGGCGGCACTACATTGTCCTCACGCTCGGCAACGAGGAAAAGATTCCCATGCGCATTTCGGAGCGCATGGCTGGCAAGCTGGGAATCCTGCAGCGCCTGCCCGGCGAAGCGATTGCCCTTTGAGCTTTTTCTGCGATTTGCGACGGGCAAGGAATCGTTTTATGCCCTCTCCTTTACAATAGAAAGAACGCCTGTCGCGCCGGGACCATATCTCCCGTTCGGTCAGGCGCTCGGAGCACAATGCTAAACAAAAATCTTCCCGAAGCCCTTACTTTTGATGACGTATTGCTGGTGCCCGCCTACAGTGACGTGGTGCCCACGCAGGTCAGCACGCAAACCCAGTTGACCCGCGAGATTACGCTGAACACTCCCATGATCTCGGCCGCCATGGACACGGTCACCGAGTCGCGCATGGCAATCGCCATGGCCCAAGCAGGCGGCATCGGCATCGTGCACCGCAATCTGACCATTTCCGACCAGGCCGGCGAGATCGACAAGGTGAAGCGCTCAGAGAGCGGCATGATCGTCGATCCGGTCACGGTCGAGCCCGACCAGATGATCGGCGACGCCCTTGAAGTGATGCGGCGCTACAAGATCTCCGGCGTGCCGGTGACGAAAAACAAGCGTCTGGTCGGGATTCTGACCAATCGCGACCTGCGCTTTGAAACCCGCACGGATATTCCCGTCGGCGACGTCATGACCAAGGACGATCTGATCACGGTGCCCGTCGGGACCACGCTCGAAGAGGCTGAGCAGATCCTGCACCGGCATCGCATCGAAAAGCTGCTGGTGGTCAACGATCAGTACGAGTTGAAGGGCCTGATCACCGTCAAGGACATCCAGAAAAAGCTGAAATACCCTTTCGCAAGCAAGGATGAAAAGGGCCGGCTGCGCGTGGGCGGAGCCATCGGAGCCACGGGCGATTATCTGGAGCGTGCGGCGGAGTTGATTCGCGCGCGCGTGGATGTTCTGGCCATCGACTCGGCGCACGCTCACTCCACGCGAGTGCTGGAGGCGGTCAGCGAAGTCAAGAAGCACTTCCCCAGCATTGGCTTGCTGGCTGGCAATGTGGTTACCTACGACGGCGCTCTGGCCTTGATCGACGCCGGAGCCGATGCCATCAAGGTAGGCATTGGCCCTGGCTCCATCTGTACCACGCGCATGGTCACCGGCGCGGGAATGCCGCAGATTACCGCCGTCGCAGAGGCCTCGCGCGCCGCGCGCGAGCGCGGAATTCCGGTCATCGCCGACGGCGGCATCAAGTACTCGGGCGAAATCACCAAGGCCATCGCCGCAGGCGCCGATTCGGTGATGATCGGTTCGCTGTTTGCCGGCGTGGACGAGAGCCCGGGCGAGACCATCCTCTACCAGGGCCGCAGCTTCAAGAGCTATCGCGGCATGGGCTCGCTGACCGCCATGAACCAGGGCTCCGGCGAGCGCTACTTCCAGAGCGTCGAAGATCTGGCCAACGCTGAAAGCCTCGTCGAGGGCGTGATGCAGCGCGAACGCTCCAGCCAGAACCGCTTGACCAAATTCGTTCCTGAGGGCATCGAAGGGCGCGTTCCTTATCGCGGACCGCTCGAGTCCATGGTTTACCAGCTGGTCGGCGGCCTGCGCTCCGGCATGGGGTATCTTGGATGTCACACCATCAAGGAACTGCAAGAGAAGGCGCAGTTCGTGCGCATCTCCAGTTCCGGCTTGCGTGAGAGTCACGTGCATGACGTGATCATCACTCGCGAGGCGCCCAACTATCGTATTGAGTAGTGGCTTTTTTCAATTGCCGCTGTCATAAACGATTGCATTCAACAACTTCTTTTGCACTTCGGCGACCGGTCATCGTCGCTGGAGTGGCAGAAGAAGTTACTCGCTATACCGCCAGAAAGGCCATGCCCATTGGAAGAGAGTTCTAGCCGTCACAGCCTCAAGTTCTGGTTGAACGCCTGGTTCCCTGTTGTCCTGGGCATCGGCGTTATCTTGCTGGAATCCACCGAATTCATGGGCGCCGATCATACCAGCGGGCCGTTGCGCTGGCTTTTCCAGGCCATCTTCGGCCCCGTCAGCAACGTTCGCTGGCCGTTGATTCATGCTCTGATACGCAAGAGCGGGCACTTTTTCGGATACGGGGTAATCGGGCTGTTCTGGCTGCGCGCTTGGTGGATGACGCTGCGCCGTTCCAACTTTTTCAAGGACGCTTTTCTCGCGCTGCTCGGAACCTCTCTGGTGGCCAGCCTGGATGAACTGCATCAGGCTTATCTGCCCAATCGCACCGGCTCGCCCTGGGATGTCCTGCTGGACTGTTGTGGCGCCCTTACGCTGCAACTGGTGGTCTATATCTATATGCGCCTGGAAAGGCCCAAGTCCTTGACGCGGGCGGAGTAAGCCTCAATTCTTGAGGCTTTGAAACCGGACGAAAAACCGCGTTGTCTTGCTCTTATACCAAGTTGACAACAAACATGTTGTGCACACACAAATTGTTGTGCGGCAATACATGAGAACAGGCATCGACTCTTGGCTCAGGCGTCGGCTTGAATCTTCAGAATCTGCCTTTGCAGGCGGGTGTACGCGTTCAAGACGCTTGTCAAAGACTCTGAAGAGGCAGCCGCAGTTCTGGAGGCGGAGAGTGCAGACGCTATCGCCTCCAGCTCCTGCTTCCTCGGCGTCCCATTCAGCATGTCCGCCATGTCGCGCATGCCCTGCGCAACCGAATCGTTGATGCTCTTTACCACCTCGAGTTCAGCAGGAGTCTCGTCTGTACGCGGCCATGCGGCCCTGGCGTGAAGAAATAAACCCTCCGTGCTGGTCAAGGCGTGCTGAATTTCTTCACTGATTTCCGTATCCCGTTCCACGTGCTGATCAAGTTCAAAAGGAATCGCTTCAGCAAGCCCGCGAACTTCAAGAACCAGCGCGAGAACATCCTCGCGCAACGCGGTTACTCGGCCAGTCTCCCTGCTGCGGATGAGCGACATCAGATCCGCCTCCATGCGCAAGAGCCGTGCCAAGCCAAGGCGCATCCTGTCTACAACTCGCTTCGGGTGCAACTGGTGGAAGATCACCCACATCACGATGAGGGCAATCAGCACGCCCATCAGGCGATCCCTGGCCGGGGTCATTTGCAGTGGCGCTCCAAAGCCATGCACTCTGCTCATGAGTTGTCCCTGCCCTGCGGATCCGCCCAGGGGAGTGGAGTATTCCTGGAAGACAACCAGGTAAAAGGAAAAAACGATCTGCAAGCCGACATAGCCCATGTGGGCGCTGCGCGCAATCCACGCTCCGATGAACGACACAAGGGCAATCGAAATCAGGAAGGGCAGAGCGGAGTCCGCAAAGGGATAGACAAAGACGATGCAGCCGATCCCGAAGATAATGCCCCCAATGGTGGCGCCAAGAATACGGAAGAGCATCTTCTGATTGGTCGCTCCGCTTGTGGTAACTCCAGCTACCAACACGGTGAGCGTGGCCGTCGAGGCACCAGGCCAGGCCAGCGAGTTATAGATGATGTAACAGAGGGTGGCGCACAGGCTCAGCTTGGTCGCATAGGTCAGGTACTCCGGCTTGCTCCATGCGCCGGAGCGGAACCACGGTTTCTTTTCCCTTTGGGGAAGAGCCTTGAGTAGCCTTTCATGCGGCTGGAGTTGATCAGCGTGAGAAATGGACTCCATGGTATACAGCAATTGCTCGATTTGGCGGAGCTGGCCCGCAGTTTCCTCCGGCTCCATTTCTTCCAGATCCATGGCTTCCTCTGCGCTCTCTGTTTGCAGCCGGGTCAGCATCGCGGCAATCTGTCCGAACCTGGGGCACTGACCGTCATCGAACTGCGTCTGGTGTTGCCTGCCAAAGGAAGCGCTCACGTCCAGGAGACGCGCAATATAAGGAATCAAAGCCGGAGGGATGGGTTGCGGGGAATCTTCAGGGATGGAGCGGAGACGCACTTCCTCCAGGAGCGAGAGCATCTTGCCCTGGCCGGCAAAGGCATAGCGGGAAACCTTCGCAACTCTTCGCTTCATCTCCTGCGTCGGCTCGCCCTCTGCGAACCCCTGGAAAAGCTGCTGCAAGGTTTCCAGGCGAGCCTTCATCTCCGCTTGCAATGCATGGTTCGGATCACGCCGGGCAAAAATGTACTCAATGGCCACTTTGATGGCCACGGCCACAGCTCCCGTCGCAATCGGCCACATGGAAAGATGGACCAACTGTTCGGCGGGAAGATGCAGTTCCCATAAGGAAAGGGTAAGAATTGGGAATATCCCGAGATTCATGGCTACCACACGTACTGTACAGGCACGGAGCAGGAATGCAGAAAGAAAAGTGAAGGCCGCCACTCCCAGGACCCGGGCCATGGGATCATTTCCTGTCAGCGCAATCAGCATCAGGGACAAGGCAACGCCTACACATTGGTAGAACAGTTCAAGGACGCTTGTCTTGAAGGTCAGGTACGGCACATCGTAAGAAACCAAATAGATGAGATAAACACCCGGAGCGATCATGGGCGTCTGCAGGAAAAGAAGAACGTAGGTCGCCAGTGTGGCGGCGAAGGCAGTGCGGAGCGCCCCCTCATAGCGGCCATGCGCGGGGGCGAGTTCCTGATAGATCTTATTCAGCCATTCCGGCGTTTGATTGGCAGCCATTGGTTCGCATCATCTCACAATGCTGATCGCGGTTTCGCCCATGCGGAACAGGGCCGGATCGGGGTTGACGACGCGGATGCGGACAGGAAACCGGGCGGCAAGATGAACCCAGTTGAGGGTGTGATCAATCTGCGGCAGGCCATTGCTCAGGTTCGTGTCGTCCGGCGAGACGCCGTTTCCCATGCTCTCCACGACGCCATCGAAGCGGCGCGACTGATTTCCCATCAGATACAGATCGACGTGCATTCCCGGCGCAATGTACTTCAGTTCGGATTCGCGATAGTTCGCCACCACATACCACTTGCGCGCATCGATGAGCGTGAACAAGGGAACGCCGGGCTTCGCGATCTCACCCTCCGAAATATTTAGGTTGGTTACGTATCCATCAAACGGCGCAACCACGGTGCAGCGCTCCAGATCCAGTTTCGCGCTGGCCACCTTGGCGGCCTTGGACGGCCGCTGCGCCAGCAGGCTATCCAGCCGGTCCACGGCGTGAATGCCTTCGTTGAGCTTGGCCTGAGAAACAGCAACACCGACTTCCGCTTCCGTCTTCATTGACCGGGAGCGCGCTTCCAGCGCAAGCGACTCCTGCAGCGCGGCCTCAGCCTCCTGATAATTGTGTTCGGCCACTTGAGCCTTGGTACGCGCATCGTCTACTTGTTCGGGAGTGACGTACTGCTTCGCCAGCAGTGGTTCGATGCGATGCAGGTTATTCACGGCCAGGGTTCGTTGTGCCGCCGACGATTCCAAAGAGGCTTTCGCTCTCTTGACCGCGGCGTTGGAAGCCTGCACCGTGCTGAAAACCGTGCGTGTCTGCGTCTTCGCTCCCACCACGCTGGCGCGGGCCGCCTCCACGGCGTTGTTCTCCGCGGCAATGCGCCGCTGCGTGTCCGTGATCTGCTCTTCGAGCAACTGCTGGTCGGAGAGAGCCTGATCCAGCGCATACTGATACGGGCGCGGATCAACGGCAAACAGCAACGTGCCAGCGCGCACAAATGCATTGTCTTCGACCGGAATAGTGACCAGGCGTCCCGTCACCTCCGGAGCGAACTGAATATAGTTGGCGCGGACGCTCGCATCCTCAGTGCGCGGATGGCGGCTGGTCCTCCAAAAGACGCTGAGCAACAAGACAGCGGCAACCACCAGCATTGCCATCGATATTTTGATTCCGTTCCACCACGGACCCAGCTTTCCTGGTTCCATAAATCCACCTCATACCTATCGGAAAAACAACAACCACAGCAGGCACGCGACAGCCACTGCCACACTTGGATAGAACACCACCACCGGCTCAACCAAGCCTTGTCGCTTGCGCTGGAACAACTGCCAATGAACAAGACCGGCAGCCCCCAGTCCTCCCAACAAACAAAACATCCAGGAGGGCAGAAACGATCCTGCAATATCAATCGAAGGAGCGCGCGAGCATCCTCCCACAAGAACAGCGAGCGAGAGTACAACGAGAGCTTTTGTAAATCGACCAAGCATCTTCATCCCTTTTGCACGGCTAAGGTTGTGTTGTAACGGACGGGGCGCCATCAGGTCGCGGCCGAAGAAGATTGCCCGTCGTATAGCCGAGATTTGCGGCGCTGGTCAGCACTGCCGATCTGGCCTCGACATCCGCCAGCCTTGCCTCGGCAAGCTGCGATTCGGCATTGACCAGGTCGATGAGATTCTTGACCCCGTACCCATAGGCATCCAGGGATGCGTCATACGACGTTGTCGCTGCCAGCAACAGTGTCTGCGCAGCTTCCTGCTGACGAACGGCGGTCCCGAATTGAAGGTAAGCCACCCATGTTTCGCGGACGATGTCGTCGCTCTTTTCCCGCAACTCTTCCGCGGCCTGCCGCTGCTCGGAGGTACGCCGAAGCAGTTCATGTCTGCGCAACCCGCCATCGAAGAGATTCCATTTGAGCTGCATCCCCGTACTCCATACAAACTGCGTTGTGTCTCCAAGACTGGGCTGGCTCACCGTTGGCCAAATGGACTGCGAGGATCCTTTGGACTCGAACTCGACCGTAGGCCGATAGGCGGAACGAGCCTTTTTCACTTCAGCATCTGATGCGCGCAACTTCTCTGCCAGAGATTTCAAATCCGGCCGATCCTGCAAGGCCGTTTCGACAAAACCTGCCACCGAAGTGGAGACGGCCGACAGATCAGGCGCGTTGGCCGGCTTCTCAACAAGGATTGCGTCGGACGGTTCCACACCCAGCGCTTCTCGTAGTTTCACGCGCGCAATTTCCTCGGCTCCGAGACTTGTCTGGAGGTCGTACTCGGCGCGAGCTGTGCCGGCCTTTGCGTTGAGCACATCGGGAAGCGTCGCCCGGCCATTGGCAAGCTGGGCTTCAGCAGCGGACTGGGTTGTGCGCGCCGTGGCCAGAATCTGCCGAATCGCCGCGAGTTGCTCCTGCGCAGTCACCAGATTGTAGTAGGCGACGACCACATCGTAGGCCACATCCTGATTGACACGCTGAAAACTCGCCATTGCGGCAAGCCGCTGCGCTTTGCTGGACTCCAACTGAGCGTGCCGCCGGCCAAAGTCAAAAACGGTGTACTCCATCGCGAGCCCTGCGTCGATGGTTGGGTTTTCGACCATGGTATAGCCAAGCGGGGCCAGCGGCTTGGGAAACGGATTGATGAATCTCTCGTTGCCGAAGAGGGCCGTCCCAGCCAGGCGAGGAAAGTAATCACTGCGCGCAATCCCTACTTCCTCCGCAGCCTGCTTCGCCCTTTCCCAGGCAATCCTGGTGCGTGGATTGTTGGTCTCCGCAATGTCAATCAACTCTTCCAGGCGATAGGGGCGTCGGGGGTCGATGGTCGTGCGCATTTTGGGCGCAACCATCTTTGCCGTGCATGTTGCGGCAGTGGACAAATCTGAAATCGTTCCCACGCATTGCGCCGCTGCACAAGATGTGCAGAGCGGGAAGCAAATGCCTATAAGGAGAATGCAGTACAGACTGATGGAGCGCGGATCAATTTGTTTTGTATCAGGCTGGATTCGCCTCATGTTTACAGTGTACACTTATTATACATGGCACGCAATACGAGACGAGCAACGGTATTTGCAAGAATGCCGTTGTCCCGTCGAATCGAGAGTTGAATTGTGATCAAGGCTATCCAAGAGGAAGAGCCCCGAAAATTCAAAGCTGGAGATGAGCTGCGCAGACGGCTTCTCGAAGCGGCAAGCCGCCTGTTCGGCGAATATGGGTATGAACGCGTTTCAATCCGCAGCATTGCGCAAGCGGTGGGCTGCTCACAGATGGCCATGTATCGGCACTTTCCTGACAAGGAGGCTCTGATTCGCCATCTCTGCATTGAACTCTACCAGCAATTCACCACCCAACTGCATGACAAATTCGATTATCTACCGGACCCCAAGGAACGTCTGCGCCTGGCACTTCGGAACTTTGTCCTCTTGTCCATCAAGAACCCGCATCATTATCGTCTGACTTTTCTAGTACCGACAGTTGACGAACAGGGGTTGGAGATGCGTCACGCGGCAGCCGATCCGGCCATCTCCTATTTCAGAGAAAATCTCAGGCTTGCGCTTCCACAGGGCAGTTCGGACCAATTGGTGGAGGAGCGCTTGCACCAGATTCTTGCATCGCTTCATGGCATGACGATCATGCTGATTACTCACCCTCGGGCCTACAAGCTCACCAGGGACGCGGCTCTTCGGCAACTGGAATCCGCATTTAATATTTTCCTCAACGCGCCGGACGTCTCAAGAGTTACAGGATAACTGCCAGATTCTTGGCTGGTCATGCCTCCGATCACCAACAGGTTCGCCCTTGTCAGCCTCTGTGCAAGGTAGCATGCAAGTGGAAGGTCGCTTCTGGCGCGGCCTGGGTGTGGTGGCAGATGTCAATGGCCACCATACAGCCAACATGCATGTCTCACGTGTTGGTCTCGATTTGGTGACAGCGACCTTTGGTCCACGCTACACATTGCCGATTGGCGAGCTTTGGCCGGGGCTGGGCGGGACCTTCGACAAGCAGCAGCGCATTTCACTTTAGGGCGAGTCACTGGCAGGTGTTGTCAACGGCTTCAATGGCGTTTCTCCCGCTTCTGATGCATCCACGGATAGCGCCAATAGATTTGCTTACGAGATAGGCGGCGGCGTGAATCGCACGCTGACGCAGCGTATCACGGTGCGAGTTCTCGAAGCGGTTTGGCAGCGCACTGCCTTTCCCAACGACGGCGGCAACGTGCAAAACAACCTGCGTCTGTGCGCGGGTGTCGTCTGGAATCTGAGCCGAGGACATTAAGAGACCTCTGGTGTATTTGTTTCCGAACCTCTCCAGCCGGAGTTTCGCGACAAGGAATTGCATGTGAACGATAAAAACAACTGAGCCGTAATGCGTGGCAGTTTATTTCGCCGGGATGAGTTTGAGGGAAGACCGATCGCTACAGGCATCTACAGCTTCATGACATCGCCACGACGGCCCACCTTTTCGCGCTGCTCCACACCATCCACCTTGAAGCGAATCCACCAGATGCCGGAGCCGGGAACTTTCTCAAAGATGTCGCGCTCCTTGCGAACCACCTTTCTCGGCATAGGAATTGTCTTCCTGATGCGATGCTAGCAAAGTCGGAACAAAGCGGCACCAGCACTATTTTTATGTTTTATACTTGGCGTGGTTCGTACTGTAAGTTATTGATTGTAATGGTGCCCGGAGGGGGACTTGAACCCCCACGACCTTGCGGTCTGCGGATTTTAAGTCTGAAAATTGGGGTTTTGCAGCGCCTCGCAAAGATCTGAAATACTTGGCACAACTCATTTACTATCAGTGCATTGCTGAAGATTGCAATCTTGCAATTCAGTGCACGAAAACGTAGAAAAGTCGAAAGCCAACAGCCACCAAAACAGCCACTATATTCGGTTTCCATGTTATGATGATACGTGATAGCACGTCACTACCCGTGATGATACGTTTTGGTTGCTTTTCAACCCAAGAGGGCGCTATGGAACTGACGGTAAAGATGTTTCAGACCTACATAAAGGTGATTCCCAAGACAAGTTGTTGGGAATACCTCGGGGCTAAGGATTCGCAAGGCTACGGCAGGATGTTCATCGGCGGGAAGGAGTATAAGGCTCAAAGGGTGGCGTATCAGATGGAATACGGACCTTTGCCCCCGAAGGCCAGACTGCTCCATTTACTACCCGACCGGCAGTGCATAGGTCGGGCCTGTTGCAATCCGGACCACCTCAAGATATTTGAGTCCTTCTCTCACATTGCAGAACCTCAGACTCGAAAGACACCCCTCGGGGTCAAGATCTGCAAGAACGGACATCGGATAACCGGAGACAACATCGTCACCGAAACCCGCCCGGACGGACGAATCCAAGAGAGATGCCGTATCTGCTGTCAAGAAAAGTGGCGAACCCGTAAAGCTGCGCTGAAAGAGAAGAAATTGGCAACGGCTTGACAACACACCTCATTCGCCATTGCGTTCCGCTGCCATTCTTAGATCGAAGCGTCACTCGCTTTGTGGCCGTATTCATCGAAATCGCCTGCTGGCTGTGATAAGAGGATGGTTTATCTCCTCCACCCGCTGCGCAAGCCAGAGACAGTCGTCATGGTTCGCATCTTTCTGGGAAGTTTCTTCTGATCTACAGCTCTATTGCACGCGCTAATTCCTCGTGCTCAAAGGCAGAAGACACAATATCCATCTCCGCCGCCGAAATTCCAAGAGAAGTCGCTTCCTGTCTCCATCGGGAAACGGCCTTGGCAACCTCGCGGGCTGTCTGCCGCGCCTGAGGTGGAGAGAGGCGGAAGTATTCGGCAACGCTCAGCGCCAGTTCAATCGACGCATCGCCGCTCTGTTCATCAATGAGCGTGGACAAAATGCGAGGACGGAACTGCACGGGGACTGGATTCAAATCATAGGCCGGTGACAATCGCCAGCCTTGATTGCCTTCATAGAGGAAGCCATGATTGCGCAAGTGATCGTCGGTATTCGAAATCAGAACCGAGAAGACAATTCTCCGCCACAACTCATGCAGGTCTTCAGTGGGAGCGGCACCATACATCTGAATCGCATCGGCGATTTCCAGATAGCTGCGCGTTTCGTGGTCCGCCGCGCCCAACATACTCATCGCCGAAAGAAACGGCCGCCTCGTCGTGCCTTCCCTATCGAAGCGGCGCAGAAGGAAAACCGGCCTATCTGCAACTCTCTCAACCCTTGCGGTTGCCGTTTGAATGCCAGCAGCAGCAGCTAGGCGAAAGGCCACGGCTTCCCAAAGAACGGTCTGGATACGGTCGTTGTGGTGCGGAAATTTGGCAATTGCCAGTTGCCCATCCCGATCTCGTACAGAGGCTTTGGGACGTGCACCACCCAGCGATGATCCGGGCGCAAGCAAGAGTCGGAGATCTTCCTCGGATTCAACCTCATCGTATACATGCTCGCTGGCAGCAAGCATCGCCGGAAGCTCGATTAACGGCGGCGTGCGATGATCGATCACTTCACGCAGAAATGGTCCGCCCTCCTGCGCGGCAAACCGCAACGCGCCCTGGCGGGTTTCGTCATCGACCAGAAGCAGATAGTCGGCCTCCCAAAGCGTACGAGGCGGTTCGCCAGCGGTTCTGGCTCGCCGGGCCTCGGAGCGCATCATCAAAGCGCGTCCCCAGCGATCAGGAGCCGAATCGCCAATCGCACCAAACAGGCTCTTCCCTTCCGTGGTGTGGTGTGGCGCAGCGTCCATCTGAAGCGCTGGCTCCAAGGGAAATCGCGCAGGGTTTCGCAACCACGTCTCGTCATAGCGAAAAGTAGCGCTCTCAACTCGCTTGCGATTGTGCAACCACAGCCGTCCGACCAGATGCGACGTGCCGTCGAGGTCAACGTAGACAAAGATTTGCTGATCCATTTACGGCCTCACGCGCTCACTTTCTGGTTGGGCTTTCTTTGCGCGCCGGGGATGAATGTCTATCCGCTTGGGCAAACGCTCTTCTTCAAGTGCGAGGCCGATCTCGTCAGCTTTTGAGCTGGCAAGATCGCGAAGTCTGTCGAGCATCCCCAGTGCAAACAGAACAGCCGCATAGGTCCCAACCGCAACACCTGAATCCCCCTTCTCCACTTTCACAAGGGTCGTCCGGGAGATGTTGGCTCGTTGTGCCATCACAGCGGCTGGAATGCGGCGGCGAAGCCGGGCATCCCGGATGTCGCTTCCGAGCTTGCGCAAGGCGGTTTTGACGGGAATTGGCAGGAGTTGTGCAGGCATACGGCGTATCCTCTACGTCCATCATTATGGACCTTAAAGACTATTGTGTCCATAATTACGAACATAGTGTGATAATTTTAGTCCTTGGATACGCCTTTACCTGGCAAGGTCCCCCCATGAATCACAGTTCAAGCCACAATTCTTTCCGCATGGTCTCCGCGAGCGAACTTCCGCAGGTCGGCTACTGGAATCAGTACGCGTCCGCCGATCCGTCGGGTTGGCAGTCGTCGGTCCGCTATGAGGTAATCCAGCGCCCGCTGACTGATGGATAGCACTTGTGCTGCCTCGTCCCGGCTCAAGAGGAACTTCTCTTGAGCACGAACGGGGGGCTTTTTCTGGGGAGGCCGCAAACCAGAGGATAGTTCCATAAGATCACGCTCCTGTTTGTGGAATGCCGTTCTTCACTGCACAATGCTGCATCGTGAGTGCGTTTGTCCAATAACTTTTTGGAAGTTGGCTGTAACCATTTGGAATGGAGAGGGTGGCAGAGGGCAACACAGGCACGGCATATGAAAAGTTTTACAAAAAACTTCAAATCGGCGATACGCTGTCCAGCGAGCAATAACCCGTGCCACCAGATTTCATCGCGCCGGAAGATACTCAGGGAAATAGCGCCTGTTCTCCAATCCAATCTCTTCTCGTTGTGGCGTATTTCGGCCTGTAAAAATTACTTTGTCGTGTAATATTTTCCTACCCAATGCGATTAACTCTGACGGCTCTCCGTTTCGATTGAGGTGCGACTCGCAGGCCAGGAATGTTTCAGCCGCAAGGCTACGCCTGCTCACCATGGGTTCAAATCGCTGGGATTGTTGGAAGACTTTCTGTGTCGCGTTTGTTTCGAAAGCACAATGTTGATGGTGCTATGCCTGATACGTCGGTTACGAGGGCTGCTCATCGCAAAGCGCTGATGATTTCTTTTTCTAACCCTGCGCCAAAACCGCGCAGCTTGTTCAATAACTTTTGGAAGTTGGCTGTAACCACTGGGGTAGATGCTTCGCGCTTTGGCAACCAAAATGCAATAAGAATAGAACTGAAGAGACGGAAGGTTGAGGAGCGAAGTTAGGAAGCGCGATTTTTCTCTTCGAGGATTGTGTTTCAGCTGTTTGGATTGGAGTCGCAAGAACTGACTTGCCTTGAAGAAACGTCGAGCTATGCAAGGAGGTCTATGAGCGATGTTATCCCATCTGAAGATACGCGACCTCGAACTGGTGGTCGCCCTGCATGAGGAAGGCAGCGTTACCCAAGCTGCCAAGCGTGTCGGCATTAGCGAGCCGGGGTTTAGCAAGCGCATACAACTGATCGAACGGCAAATCAAGGTGCAACTCTTCGAAAGAGGCCATGATGGCGTGAAGACGACCGATTCCGGATGCGCTTTCATTGCCTATGCCACGGAGATCATCCACGCGTATCATCGCGCCATTCATGAAGCGCAGGAAGCCACGCATGGCGAACACTCCAGACTGTGTATCGGCGTTTCAGCGTTCATGCCACCGGAGTTGATCGAGCTTTTGCGCTCAATTGAACTTCCGCTCTACCGCGATCTCGCCATTGAAATTGATACAGCATATTCCATCGAGCTGTTGACGCAACTTCAGCGGGGGCGCGTCGATCTTGCACTTGTGACCTCTCCACCGGAAAACGCGGCCATCACGACGCTCTGCCTTGCCTGCAATTCATTCCGGATTGTCTTTCGTGAGGGGCACCCGCTTGCGGCAAAGCAGTCCACGACTTTCGCTGAAGTTGTGGAATACCCTTGGGCCTTCTTCAATCGAAGCATCCATCCGTACCTGCATGATCAGGTTCTTGAGCGCATGGCAATCGAGCACAAACAGGCAAAGATTGTTCACCACTTCAGTTATGCAGATCAAGCCACAGCTTTGTTGACGGATGATGCGCTGGTTGCCTGGATGAGCCCACCGGAGGCGATGCGCGCCGCCGATCATGGGCTCGCCAATCTTCCCCTTCTTGACGAGCACATTCGGCTGGAAACCCACTTGGCCACACACGCTGATAACAAATCGCCGCTGGTCAGCGAATATGTGCGGCGTTTTGTAAAGCGAATGGATCTGCGTCGTCCACCAGAGCAGTTGTCGTTGCCGATTGCATAGGATCGTCGGAACGTTGCTCGATGTGCGGCTATTCCGGGAACAACGAAAGCTGTGTAGTGGAAGGTTTTCTCTTGGCAGGTCGAGCATCGTCGAAGACAGTGCGACCGTCCAGCGAAGCCGAGATGCTGCGCTCATGCTCGATGGCGGCGCTGAAATCAGCCAAAGGCTCACACGTTTCTTCGACGGCGCGGGTGAGCTGGTCTAGTCGGCGAAAGCCCTCCACCTTCTCCATCTGGCCAAGGCGCGCGGCGTCCAGCGAGCGCCGCAACACGCTGAGCGACTCGTCGTAGGTCTTGAGCGGAACCGGAAAGGGATGGCCGTCCTTGCCGCCATGCGCGAAGGAAAACCGCGCCGGATCGGAAAAGCGAATGGGCGCGCCATGCACCACTTCGGCAATCAGCGCTAGCGATTGCAATGTGCGCGGCCCCAGGCCTTCTACCAAAAGCAATGATGCGAAATCCCGCAGCTCCTTTTCGTGCGCCACGGCCAGCACTGCCCCGAGACGTTTCAGATCGATGTCGGCGGATTGAACATCGTGGCGCAGTGGCATGGTCAGCTTGCGCGCTTCCTGCAAGGAAGAGATCACTGGCTCGGCGGCAATCGTGAGCAGCGCCTGCTGTGCGTTGGCTGCGCGTGCATCCACCAGATTGAGAATCGTTCCTTGCGGGTGACCGAGAATCGCCGTATGCGGATCGGAGACGAAGTCGCGCACGCTGGTCGAGTGCCAGTGGTAGCGCCGGGCCAGGTGGTTGGCCGGGTTCATCCCCTGCTGCACGACGGACCACTCGCCGGATTTGTGAATCACGAAAGAATGCAGATAGAGCTGGAAGCCGTCGGCAATGGCGTTGTTGTCCACGCGCGCGGTGAGCCGGCTGGTGCGGGCCAGTTCATCGCCATTCAGTCCGGTTCGACTGGAGAATTCTCGCAGCTCATCGGGCGTCCGCTGCGAGTACCGGCCGCGCCCACCGCAGATGGCAAAGCCCAGGTTGGCAAAACGCGGATTGAGCCCGCGCTTGAGCGCTCCCATGACGGACGTGGTGATACCGGAAGAGTGCCAATCCATCCCCATCACGCAGCCCAGAGCCTGAAACCAGAACGGGTCGCTCAGGCGTGTGAGGAATTCCGATGGGCCATAGGACAGTACAATCTGTTCGACGATGGCAGTTCCAAGTAGCGTCATGCGCTCGGCCAGCCACGGCGGAACATGCCCGCCATGGAGTGGGAGATCGGCTGTGCCGGAGCGCTTCATTACTATATTCTCGCCGAAATGGACGATGCCGATAGCCTATAAACTACGTCTTCGAGCTTATTCGCAATTTTGCGTCATTCCAGAATCAATTCTGGCGCTACGGCGTTTATCGTTAGCTAATCTCTTGAAGTGTTTCCGAATAGCTGGTCAGCTGACTGTAAGCTCTGGTTAGCGGGGGTTCACACGCAACCGACGATGAGTTTTGCAGGTGGAAAGTTTTTGTTTCTTACGAACTCCGGTTAGCACCTGATCTATCAGGTCATTGCCGTACTTCTCCGTCAAGGGTGCGAAGCAAAACAGGAGGCGGTAGTACACAGGCGCGAAAATTGCATCGACCAGAAGCTCCGCATCTGTGTCCGTGGAGAACTCGCCTGCCAACTTGCCTCGCTCAATATCCGCGACGGTAGATGCCCTTCGCAAACGGATATGCCGCTCGTAGAGTTCCTGCAAGATTGCCGAATCGCTCTGACCTTCTGCAATCAGGTCGGCCATTACTTTTCCAAAGAGCCCATTAAACTGTGCAATGAGTCTTCGCATCTTGGTGCGAATCGCCTCTTCTGCTGTCGAAGCAGTAGGAGACTCGAAATGCCCGGCAAGCCTCTCGTGAAACATCGCCATAATGAGCGCGTCCTTGGAAGGCCACCATTTGTAGAGTGTCGGTTTGCCAACCTTGGCCCTTTGAGCTATGGCTTCCATGGTCAGTTCTCGGGCGGATTTCTCCTGCAGCAACTCATACACGGCGTCCATGATGGCGGAATGGGACACGGCAGTCTCGCTGGGCGGCCTGCCGCGTGGGGCGGATTTGCGGACAGATTTAGACATGCCCATAGTTTATCTAAACGGAATGGAAAATAAAATTGCATCGAAACAATTTACTTTACGTCTAGTTAACATAAAGAGCGTTCGCAGAGCGGATCGCGCTAAAGGAGAACATATGAAGACAACAATCCTGGAGAACGGCTACTGGCCAACGATTCATCAGATCACCGCGGAAGATAAAGCCGTAATGGCTGCCATGCGGACCGTCATTGAGCCCAACAAGGGACGTCTGCAGGGCACGGCCGCCCGAGTGACATACGATGCGATCATGCGTCGCGTCCTTGCGCCCGATGGAATCACGTTTACTGCCGATACTGTAGGAGGCATTTCCGGCTGGTGGTGTCGACCTGAGGGTGCTCGAAGTGGCGAGGTAATCCTTCATCTGCATGGCGGATGGTTCAACTGGGGTTCGGCTCAGGCATTCAGGAACATGGTAGGACATATCGCCGCTCGCACTGCTGTGGAAGCGTTCTTACCGGATTATCGGCTGGCGCCGGAACATCCCTTTCCTGCCGCGACCGAGGATGCGCGCGCCTGCTATCAGGGGCTCATCGAGCAAGGTTTCTCAAAGATAGCGATTACCGGAGACTCGGCCGGAGGCAATCTTGCATTAGGGCTTTTGTCTTTTGCTACGGCTCAGAAGGCATCTGGAGGTGTGCTCCCGGTAGCCGCGGTTGTGCTGTCGCCGGTCACCGACCTGATGCTTACTGGAGGAAGCTGGGAGACACGCGCCGCAGCTGATCCCTACTTCATACGTTCGCAGGCAGCCGAGCTTGTACGCTCCTATTTGGGCGGCCATGCCCCGACTGATCCGCTGGCGTCTCCTCTCTATGGCGACTTGGCCGAGCTACCGCCGATCCGTATCCACGTGGGCGAAGATGAGGTGCTGCTGGACGACTCGCTTCGTTATGTCGAGCGGGCGGTTGAGAACGGGGTAGACGCACGTGTGGATGTGTGGCAGGGGATGGCGCATGGGTTCCTCGCCGCCATTGGAAAGATGTCCGCGTCTAACCAGGCACTCGATGAGATCGCTGTCTTTCTGGTCGATCGGTTAACGGCATCCACGAAATAACAGGCGGGACGACTCCGCACAGGAGAAGTAAAAAATGAATCTCGAAGGAAACACGATTCTCATCACAGGTGGCAGTTCCGGCATCGGCCGTGGCTTGGCCGATGCGTTCCATCAACTTGGCAATCTGGTCATTATCTCTGGGCGGCGGCAATCGGCTCTCGACGATGTCACTGCTACCCATCCGGGGATGCAGGCCGTTGCATTTGACGCCGCCGACCCGGCGGCGATCCGGAACTTCGCGCAGACCATGCGCAAGAAGTTCCCGAAACTCAATGTACTGATCAACAACGCCGGCATCCAGAACCCGGAAAACCTGCTCGCTCAATCTGAAGACCTGACCAAAATGGAAGCCATGGTAACTACCAACATGCTCGGTCCCATCCGCCTGACGGCTGCGCTTCTACCGCTATTGCGGGAACAGCCAAACTCCACCATCATCAATGTCACATCTGGTCTGGGATTTTTGCCCGGCGCGTTCGTCCCGACCTACAGCGCCACCAAGGCCGCCATGCACTCCTACACGCTGTCGCTGCGGTTTCAACTCAAGAAGACTACGACGGAGGTTCTGGAATTGATTCCCCCATACGTTCAGACGAACCTCGGGCCCAATCATGGAGCCGATCCCCGCGCCATGCCCTTGAGCGATTTCATCGCGGAGATTATGACCATTCTACGCAACGATTCTAAAGTCACCGAGATCGTGGTGGAGCGATGCAAACCCCTGCGATTCGCGGCCGAGTCCGGCAACTTCGATGCTGCGTTCAGGGGCCTCAACGAGGCCATGGGTTAGCGATTTTTCTGTCTTCTGTCCATTTCATCAGGAGGATGCGTTTTTCAAAGAGCCGGTATAAAACATCAATCCTAATATGTCACCAAGACTCAGCCGATCAGCTTCCGCAGAATTCTTGGTTTACGGTAGTCCAATGCGCTCAGTGAATGCAATGCGCACGGTTGCGGTCCAGATTTATTCGATAGAAAAATCGCGGGCATTCGAACTATGCGCATCTTCAAGAGCTGATATTGTCGCTTAATGTCCTCTTTAAAGCGGATTTTGTTGCAAATTATCAAGCCGAAGCCGTATGCTGTCAGGGGCACATTGCATCTTTTACTGTGCCCTTGAGGGAATGTGGCTGCACGGAATCAATTGCTGGAAGCTCAACCTTACCCGGTGGAACAGGCCCTCAAACGGCTTGGACAGAACCTCCGGACCGCACGGTTGCGTCGTAATCTGACGATTCAGGAGGTCGCCGAGAAGATCGGCACCGGGCCGCGCGCCGTCAGGGATGCGGAAAACGGGAAGGCCTCGACGGGCATTGCCGTTTCAGCCGCCTTGCTGTGGCTCTATGACCTGCTTCAGCCCTTCGAGGATGTTGCCGACCCGCTCAAGGACGAGCAGGGCATTGTGCTGGCGAGGATGAAGGAGCGCGTACGTGCGCGCAAGAGCGGAGGGCTCGATAATGACTTCTAATCCAGCGGAGTGCTTCGTCTACATCACGCTGCCGGGGGATGTGTCGGCCGTTACTGCGGGCAAGTTTGTGCTGGAAGAAACCCGCCAGGGCGATCCGCTCGGACGGTTTGTCTACGGCAAGTCTTACCTGGATAATCCGCTCGCCCTTCCCATCGATCCAATCGAACTCAAGCTGAGTGGAACCACCTACGAGACGGTTCGGCTAGACGGCGTTTTCGGCGCTTTGCGCGATGCTGGGCCGGACTTCTGGGGGCGGCGCATCATTGAGAAGTACGCCGGCAAAGCGAAGCTGAGCGAACTCGAATACCTGTTGGAGTCGCCGGATGATCGAGCCGGTGCGCTCGGTTTCGGTCTGAACAAGGTTCCGCCTGCGCCTCTGCGCAAATTCAACAAGACGCTTGATCTCGAAAAGTTGCAGGAAATGGCCGAGGCGCTTGTTCGCGATGAACTCCCCAACGATCCTGCGGCCCCGCAGGTTCAGGATCTGTTGCTGCTTGGAACCTCGATGGGCGGAGCTCGTCCCAAGGCTGTTGTGCAGGATCGCGATGGACTCTGGCTGGCAAAGTTCAATCGTCCGGATGATCGCTGGAACAATACGCGCGTTGAACATGCGATGCTGCAACTGGCTCGGCAGTGCGGAATCAGCGTTGCCGACAGCCGAATCGAGACGGTAGGCGGAAAAGATGTTCTGCTGGTCAAGCGCTTCGACCGTGAAAAGACGGCCAAGGGCTATACCCGTGCGCGCATGATCAGCGGTCTTACCGTTCTGCGCAGCGACGAGTCGGCGGCAACAAGAACCCGCTGGTCGTATGTGATCCTGGTTGAGGAATTGCGGCGCATTGTCGCTGAGCCAAAGAAGGATGCGAGGGAACTCTTTCGTCGCATGTGCTTCAATGCCCTTATCTCCAACAACGACGACCATCCGCGCAATCACTGTTTCATTGCCAAAGATGAGGCATGGAAGCTCTCTCCCGCCTACGATCTGACGCCTGCGCCCGTGGTGAGTCTGGATCGCCGCGACTTGGCAATGGAGTGCGGCGACTTGGGCCGCTTCGCAAATGCGCGGAACATCCTTTCGCAGCACGCGCGCTTCCTGCTTGAGAAGGACGAAGCGGAGAAGATCATCAGTGAGATGCAAGATCAGATGAAGAACTGGTACGACACAGTTCGTGCCTGTGGCGTTTCAGAGAACGATGCCGAAACCATTCGCGGTGCGTTTCTCTATCCTGGCTTTTCCTTGTGAAATCGATAACCGATTAAGATACCGTTCTCAAAATCTGACGCGCGCCGCACAGCGGCGCGCTCATGCCCGTCGGGATGGGCCAAAAATGGCCTCCCGCTGAGGCGGGAGTGCGAATGAGGGCGGGAAGACGGGCAGGAGAGACTAAAAAAAACGGAGCCTGTCTAGCAGGCTCCGCCGGTTGCTGGTTGGGACTATGCCGCTCTGGCTCCTTTGATTGCTTTCGCCAGAGGCTTCGGCGTTACCTTCTTCACCGCCTTTGCCTTATCCCTCGCGGCGAACTCCTGCTTGACCTTGGTGGTGATGGCGTTCACGTCCACTTTGTACAGGTCGGCGGCTTCCTTGAGCACTTTGCCGGAATCGTTTGGCGAGTGGGCAGTTTGAAGAATGACGATCTCCACGAGCAGACGCCCCAGTGTGGACTCGTCGGCCTTGCGAATGAATGCAGCCAGCATCTTTGCCGGATTTTCGGCGACGCTGGCCTTTGCTTTGCCGATGCCGTGCTGACGGAGAACGATGGTGAGACGGCGTTCGTCCAGCATTGCGGCCAGATGCTCGACCACAAAAAGCAGGTCGCGTTTCATCAAGCGAACCGGTACGGCGTCAATGATAGCGCTCAACACGCGTAAGCCGGTCGTTTGTGCCATGACTTCCTCGTGGCGGAGCTTTTCCTGCTCCGCTTTGATGACCGCATCCGCCGTGACCGGATGCTTCCGGGCATGATGCACGGGGCAATCGGGATTCGCGCAAACGCGGCGCAACTTGCCCTTCTCGCTCCCTTCGGTGACGATGGCCTCGGTGGTGAACTTGCATGTCTTGTACTCTGGCCAGTCGCGCTGTTTCGGGTTGGTCGGCTTCTCGGCGCGAATCTCGACATATTTGTTGCGCGGGACCACCGCGCTGCCGTCCTTTTGCGCTCCATAGGCCGTGCTGATCTGTACCAGCTTCGGTTTTGCTGCAATGATCTGCCGGATGTGCGCTTCGACCTTTGCCGCGTAGCATTTCGGATCGGAGCAGCTATCCGGCTGACCTGATCCGATTTCAGCAAAGAGCAGTGTGTTGTGCCCGGTGCGCTTCGGGCAATCAAGGCAAGCTTCGGCTTCCGGTATAAGCTGCGCGTCTTCCTTTGAAAACGGCGCGGATGCAAGCTCCAACAGAACGTTGTGCTCAATCCACTGTTGAAGCTGGCGAACTGGCAAAAGGATTCGCTTGGTTTTGTTGGTGCCGCCATACTGCTCCTGATAGCAGGCGGCGAGGGCTTCTACCTGTTGCTCCGGTTGCAGCTTTGCCAGCAAGAGAGCATGGCCCAAGCCGATTTCGTCTCGCGTGAATGCTTCCACCACGGCGGGCACAAGCTCGACCAATTTCAATCGAGCGAGTACAAACGCAGGGACCTTTCCAACCTTGGCGGCAATCTGTTCGATGCTGTACTTCGGCTCATCAAGCGCCAAGAGTCGGGCGTATCCGCTCGCCTCTTCCAGCGGATGCACATCGCGCCTTTGCAGGTTCTCGACAATGCTGGTTTCGAGAGCCTGTGCGTCAGTCAATTCAACGATGCGGACAGGAACGGTTTCAAGTCCGGCCAGATGCGCTGCGCGGTAGCGCCGCGCTCCGGCAACAATCTCGAAATGCTGGCCGACAGGCCGCACGACCAGCGGCGCAAGAATGCCTTGAGTTTTAATCGACTCGGCTAATTCATTAAGAGCGGCCTCGTCAAAACTCCTGCGGGGGTTGTTGGCCGACTCGGTAAGGCTTGCAAGTGGAAGGTTGCGATACTCGGATGCGTTCGTCATTGCGATTTCTCCTCTCATTGTTGAAATAAAGTTGGTGAGCGGGTACGGATGAGCGCACCCGCTCTCGATATAGTTAGCTGGCCTTTTCCAGTTCGGCTTCCGGCTCCTCGGCAAAAAGCGCGTCAAGAATGGTTGCGGAGGCTTGCTGGATAACGGCGAGTGATTCCGCGAGTAACTCGACATTTCCGCCATACATGGCCACATAGTCGCTGCTCGCGGTGCCCGTGTTGAGGCCCACGGCACGGCTGACGATGAAGGCAATGGATTCAGCTTCTGTCTCGCGTACTGTCTTGGTGGTGAGGGTGCGGCGCTCGCTGCGATGTAATAGTTCATGGCCTACTTCGTGCACCAATGTTGCGAAGGTTTCCGCCTTCGACTGGCCCGGTAGCAGCACTATCTTTCCGCCGTAGCTTGCGCCTTGCGCTGGTGCGATGCGTTCGTTGTACTCAAGCTCGATGCCTTGCTGCTGTACAAAATCGATGAGGCGGTCAAGGTGTGTGCCAACTTCACCGGAGACGGTTGCGGGTTCGGGTAGCTCTGCGCCTTCGGTCTGCGCGATGTCAAAAACATAGACTCTGCGAAAACCAATCAGCATGGGCGCTGGCTTGTCGCCGTTGTCCTGCGGCTGGTCGCGTTGTTCGCGCTTGGTGCCAATCATCGGGGCCATGATAGGTATGCCCTTCTGTCCTTTCTTGACGTAGCGGCCAAACTCATTCCATCTGCGGATGCCTGCAACGTGAGTTGCATCGGGGCAATAATGCGCAATGGAAAGGATGTTGCCAAAGCTGTAATTGTGAAAACGGGCCATTGCATTGAGATAGGCAGTGAGCGCTTCACTCTTGCCCTGCTCAAGCTGCTCGATCAAGTGCTTGACGTTCTCCGCGATGACCTGCTGGGTAGTGGACTGCTGGCGGTTGCTGCTCTGCGCCGCATTGGTGCTGTGCGGCGCGGTGTGGTTGCTGTTGCGGTTGTTACTCTTGAAATTCATGTTTTTGTTCTCCTTTTCCGCCGTAACCGGCTGAGCGTCTTTCTCACCCACGGCTGGGAAGCGCGAAGACGGGTGGCGGAAAAGAGCGAACGCAGAGCACGACGGTGGAAGTCCGGAGGAAAGGCGCAGCAAGTGCCAAACACGTACCATCGTTTGGCGCGCGGCTGCGCTCCGAACGGACGGAGAAGGCCCGTTCAGCGCACGTTCGCTGTGCGCTGGGCCGTCCATCCGAGGGCGCGTAGTGGAATATATGGAACAACCTGCATACGAATTCAGCGGCCCCGCCAGGGACGAATATGGCAGGTTGTCCGCAAAATAGGCAGAAACTGCCGCAGAACGCGCATTCGATGGTCACCCTTCTGTGGACGCAGGTCCAGTTCCCAACAGATTCCTTGGGTCAAGGGCTATACTTTTGAGATAACAGATGACCATCTTGTGGCTTTTGTGCATTTGTAACCCACACATGCTCAATACGTTATGAGCGAGGGCGGGTTGACTCACGTAGACTGCGCATATACGTGTAGGCATCTGATATGAGTTTGCCAAAGAAGATGCCCTTCGAAAGCCTCGAATCGGGCGCATGAAGATGTCACAAGAACACATCAACAGCTTTCGGGGATCAAATTGATGCAGAACGGCCAACACCAAAATCTTGTCGGGTTTATCTGGAATATTGCCAATAAGCTACGCGGACCCTATCGTCCGCCACAGTACCGCCGTGTGATGCTACCGCTGGTTGTGCTGCGCCGCTTTGACTTGGTGTTAGCAGAGAACAAGCAGAGCGTTCTCGACGAAAAGAAGCGTCTTGAAAAGAAAGGCATCACTGGTGCGGCGCTGGAAAAGGCACTATCGCGTATCGCGGCAACCGACCGTCAGCAAGAGCTATTCAATACAAGCGGGTTCACCTTCGAAAAGCTTCTGGGAGACGCTCCCAACATTGCAGGCAATCTGATTGCGTACATTCAGGGGTTTTCGCCACGTGCCCGTGACATCTTCGACAAATTCGAATTTGAAGCTGAAATTGCCAAGCTCGATGAGGCTAATCGGCTATTCCTGATCATCAAAGAATTCTGCTCGCCAGACATCGATCTATCGCCACAGCACTTGTCCAACCTGCAAATGGGGTATCTCTTTGAGGAACTGGTACGCAAGTTCAACGAGCAGGCCAATGAAGAAGCCGGAGACCACTTCACTCCGCGCGAGGTCATCCGGCTTATGGTGCAGTTGCTGTTCGTCGGCGAGGAAGGAATATACAAGAAGGGCATTTACCGCACCGTCTACGATCCAACGGCTGGTACTGGCGGGATGCTGTCCGAATCGGAAAAATTCATTTGCGGTGACGGTGTCCATTCGGGCCTGAACCCCGATGCCAACATTGAGTTGTTCGGCCAGGAGTACAACCCCGAGGCCTACGCCATATGCTGTGCGGATCTTCTGATCAAAGACGAGCCGATCGACAACCTTGTCTATGGCGATACCGTTGGCATCAAGGATGCCAAAAACAAGACCAACGGTTTTGTACCTCATGACGGACATCAGGACAAAAAGTTCCACTACATGCTGTCTAATCCGCCGTTTGGCGTGGAGTGGAAGCCGGAAGAAGACTTCGTACGCGAAGAGTGCCAAGATCTCGGTTTCTCCGGTCGTTTTGGTGCTGGCCTGCCGCGCATCAACGATGGTGCGCTGCTCTTTTTGCAGCACATGATCTCGAAAATGCACAATTCGCCCAAGAAGGGTGGCGATGGCTCCAAAATTGCCATTGTCTTTAACGGATCACCTTTGTTTACCGGCGATGCGGGCAGCGGCGAAAGCAATATCCGCCGCTGGATTATCGAACATGACTTGTTGGACGCTGTCGTAGCCCTCCCAGACCAGATGTTCTACAACACCGGCATCTATACCTATATCTGGATTGTGACCAATAAAAAGCCGGCTCATCGCCGGGGCAAGGTGCAGTTGATCGACGGTTCGCGCCATTTCAAGAAGATGGACAAGAGCCTGGGCAACAAGCGCAACGAACTTTCTGATGACCACATAAAAGAATTAGTGCGCCTCTACGCCGAGGCTGAACAAAATGCGGAAAGCGAAGTTCTGGTTGACGGCAAACCTGAGCGGCGCATCTGCAGCAAGATTTTTGACAATCGCGATTTTGGCTTCCTCAAGATCACTGTTGAACGCCCGCTGCGCCTCAATTTTCAAGCCAGCGTCGAACGGCTAGCCAAGTTGGATGAGCAAAGTGCTTTTAAGAATCTGGCCAGCAGCAAGAAGCGCAAGGACAACGCGGCTTATCGTGCAGAGGTAGCCGCAGGTCAAAAGCTGCAAGAAGAGATCAAAGCTGCGTTGCTGGAAATGGATGAAAGCATTCTCTATCGCAACCGTCCGAAGTTTGAAGCTGCGCTGAAGACGGCCATCAAGAAGGCAGAGATCAAGCTCGAAGGTCCGATCAAGAAAGCTATTCTTGCTGCGCTCTCGGAGCGCGATCCGAAGGCCGACATCTGTCTGGACGCAAAGGGAAAGCCCGAGCCTGATCCTGAGCTGCGCGATACGGAAATTGTTTCACTTCCTCAAGACATCAGGCTTCCGCTACCGCTGGGCTACGACAACGAAACGGGCTATGACAAGCTGCTGAAGTTGGTAATTGGACACTGCGAAGATTACCTTGCTAAAGAAGTATTGCCCCATGTGCCCGATGCATGGATCGACCACAGCAAAACCAAGGTTGGCTATGAGGTCCCGTTGACGCGGCATTTCTATGTCTACCAACCGCCCCGACCACTGGAGGTCATCGCTGCTGAAATCAGCGAACTCGAAAAAGACATTATTAAGATGCTGAGCGAGGTGGTGTAATGGAGTTGTATCCACAATACCCGAAGTACAAGTCGACCTCGTGTGTTTGGCTAGAGAAAATTCCTGAGCACTGGTCCATCAAGCGGATCAAGAATGTCGCAACCTATAACGATGATGCCTTGGATGAACGAACCGATCCCGACTATGAGATTGCGTACGTTGACATTTCCAGTGTCACACTAACAAAAGGTATTGAGAACCAAGAGTCGTTGGCGTTTGAGAAGGCACCTTCTCGTGCTCGCAGAGAAGTCAAACATGGGGATATTATTGTTTCCACCGTTAGGACTTATCTCAAGGCAATAGCGCCAATCAAAAACCCTCCGTCAAATATGGTGGTGTCGACCGGCTTCGCCGTTATACGTCCACTGGAAAAACTCTACTCTGGGTATGCAGGGTACCTTTTGCAGTCAAATGGATTTGTTGGCGATGTCGTTGCAAATTCTGTCGGTGTAAGCTATCCAGCAATTAATGCCAGCGATCTTGTTCGAATATCCGCAGTGGAACCGCCCATGCCTGAGCAGAAAGCCATTGTTCGCTTTCTCGATTTCAAAACTGCACAGATCGATGCATTGATTGCTAAACAAGAATCCTTATTGGAGAAGCTGAGCGAAAAACGCACGGCCTTGATCAGCCACGCCGTCACCAAAGGGCTTGATCCGTCCGTCCCCATGAAGGATTCGGGCGTCGAATGGCTGGGCAAGATTCCAGCACACTGGTTGCGAATGCTTATGGTTCGCGTGATTTCCAAATTTGAACAAGGTTGGAGTCCATCCTGTGACGACAGAGAAACCTCCGGTGACGAATGGGGCGTATTGAAGTCGGGATGCGTGAACTACGGCATATTTCGCGAAAAGGAGCACAAAACTCTTCCTGTGGGTATTGAGCCGATCTCATCACTAGAGGTCAAGGCTGGAGACGTTCTGATGTGCCGGGCAAGCGGTTCAAAACATTTGATTGGCTCTGTTGCCATAGTTCGGCAGTGCAAACCAAGACTCATGTTCTCTGATAAAACGTATCGAATTTCATTCTACCAGGACATCATTGATCCAGAGTTCCTTGCACTTGCAATGCAAGCCAAGTACTTGAGAGATCAAATTGAGTTGTCGATTAGTGGAGCTGACGGACTGGCGAATAACATCCCTCAGGCATCCGTTAAAGCCTACCATCTTGTGCTTCCGGTACTTGCTGAACAAAAAACAATTGTAGATTCATTGCATCGAGAGATCCGTTTCATTCACGCTCAGGAAGTAAAGGTGTCTGAAGTCGCCGAAAGACTACGAGAATACCGCTCTGCCCTGATTACGAACGCCGTCACCGGCAAAATTGATGTACAGAGTGTGTCAATTCCTTCATCCGCCAACATCGCCGTGACAACGGCGGAGGAGTGACGCGATGGCGTTGACGGCGCAAGGCTATTTCAACTGCCTGAAGTCCTACTTGAACACGAATCACTACGGTGAAGCACAGGCGACGCCAGATGAAATTGTTCTCAAGGAAAAGGGATTTGTCCAAAGCGGCACCAAGCCTGTCAATTACAAGGTAAGCTTGCGAACAACGGGTGAAGTGCTGGTGATTCGACTAGACACCAAGAAGAATGGCACTTCGGCCCCACTGTTCCATTTTCTCGATGACAACGCTAAGCCCTGGTCAAAACGCTGCGATTTTGTCGTGTTCAATCTGCGCAAGAGTAAGCTCTTTGCGTATTGTCTTGAATTCAAATCTGAGAGCATTCCGAATGATGTAAAAGAGCAGTTGGAAGCCAGTGTGGATTGGCTCAAAGCGCTACATGGAACGATCAACGCTTATACTGCCAAGCACAGCAACTTGCAGGTAGCTCGGTATGTACTGAGTAATCATCCCGACCCTGGCCCATATCTGGATGCAGATGGAAAATATCTGCTACGCGACTATACGATACGCCATTACAGCTACGCCGACATAGATGGCATGGCATTGGTGGATCTTGAGAACACGAATATCGAGGTGATTCGTTAGACCGGATCAACCGCGGCACAAAGGATCGCTATGCACAGAGAGATCGACTTTGAAAACGAAATCGAAAACGCGCTAACCACTTGCGGCGGCTATGAGAAGGGCGATGCGAGCGTATACGACCAGGAAACAGCCCTGTTTCCGACAGACGTAGTCGCCTTTGTGCAGAGGACCCAGCCAGCGATCTGGACTCGACTGACTCGACTGGATGCGAGCAAGGCACAGGCAATGTTGCTCGACAGCTTGGTCAAGGAGTTGGCAACCAAGGGATCGTTGGCGGTGCTGCGCAGTGGATTCAAATGCGTGGGAAAAACAGTGCGGATGGCTTATTTTGCGCCGAATACCGGACTGGACCCAGCGGCCACGGAGCGCTATGCAGATAACCGACTGACCATCGTGCGCCAAGTAAAGACCCAGACTGGCGCGATCCCGGACGTTGTGCTGGTAGTAAATGGCTTGCCGGTAGTTACGCTGGAACTGAAGAATCCGATGTCGGCCACGCACTGGAATGTGGAGGACGCCAAGCACCAGTACAGCTTCGAGCGTGATCCAATGGATTTGCTTTTTGCCTTCAAGCAGCGCTGCTTGGTTCATTTTGCGGTGGATACGGAACTTGTGTTCATGACCACCAAGTTGGAAGGCAAGGACACGTATTTCCTGCCCTTCAATCTTGGCTTTGAGCAAGGCGCTGGCAATCCGCCTGAAGATGGGGATGTGCGCACATCGTACCTGTGGAAGAAGGTGCTGACGCGCGATAGCCTGATGGATATTTTGGCGCGCTTTATCCATCTCAAAATTGAAGAAAAGACTGTGGTGACGGAGAAAGGCATCAAGCGGCTCCGCAAAGAGTCGATGATTTTTCCGCGCTATCACCAGTTGGACGCGGTACGGGCGCTGACCGACCATGCTCAATCACACGGGGCCGGTCACAACTACCTAATCCAACATTCGGCCGGTTCTGGAAAATCGAATTCGATTGCCTGGCTGGCACACCGCCTGTCCTGCCTGCACAACGCCCAAGACGAAAAGATCTTCCATTCGGTGGTGGTTATTACGGACCGACTTGTACTCGATCAACAGTTGCAAGACACTATCTTCCAATTCGAGCACAAGTTGGGCGTAGTGCAGAAGATTGACGAGAACACACAGCAGTTGGCCAAGGCGCTTTCTGATGGTGTTCCCATTATCATCTCCACGATTCAGAAGTTCCCGTTCATCACTCAGGCCATTCACACGATGGAAGCACATGGCAAGTCGGTCGCGATCTCTACGGCAGGCAAACGCTTCGCCGTCATCGTGGACGAGGCTCACAGCTCGCAGAGCGGCGAAACAGCCATGGAACTGCGGAAGATCCTCAACAAGGACGGCATTGAGTCGGCTGTTGCTGAGCAACTCCTAGATATGGAGGACGAAGAGCTGAGTGAAGAGGCAAAAAAAGGTTTGCTGCGCGAGCAACTCAAGCGCGCCAAGCAACCCAACCTTAGCTTTTTCGCTTTTACAGCAACTCCAAAGTACAAGACGATGTGTGTCTTCAATGAGCCTGGGCAAGATGGGAAAGCCCCGTTCCATCTTTACAGCATGCGCCAAGCCATCGAAGAAGGCTTCATTCACGATGTTCTGAAGTACTATACCTGCTACAAGCGCTACTACAAACTGATTCAAAAAATCGAGGATGACCCGGATGTCCCAAGACGCAAGGCTGCTCGCTCATTAGCACGCTTTGTGGAATTCCACGACTACGAGATCGCACAAAAAGTAGAAGTAATCGTTGAGCATTTCCGTACCCACACTCGCCACAAGATTGGTGGTCGCGCCAAGGCGATGGTGGTTACGAACTCGCGCGAGCATGCCGTGCGCTACAAGCTAGGGTTTGACAAGTACATCAGGGAAAAGGGCTACACCGATGTGAGATCCTTGGTCGCCTTCTCGGGCGAAATTACGCTGAAGGAGTACGGCGACAAGAAATTTACTGAGGTTGGAATGAACAACGGCATCAAGGAATCTGAGCTGCCGGAGAAGTTCAACACAGAGGAATATCAAGTACTGTTGGTAGCAGAGAAATACCAGACCGGCTTCGATCAGCCACTGTTACACAGCATGTATGTAGACAAAAGGTTGGCCGGCATTCAGGCCGTACAAACATTGTCGCGACTCAATCGGACGACACGAGGTAAAACGGACACTTTTGTGCTCGATTTTGTAAACGAACCCAGCGAGATTTATGCGGCCTTCAAGCCGTATTACGAGGTCACGCCCAAAGGCGACGACACTGATCCACAGCAGCTCAATGTCCTGGCGCACACACTGATAAATTGGAAGGTGTTTACCGGCGCAGAGGTAAGCGAATGGTGTGAGATCTGGTTCCGTAACCGGATGAGCCCAACGGGCGGCGAACATAAGAAGCTGTCCGCCTTGCTTGATCTAGCAGTAGAGCGCTTCAAGCAACTTGGGGAAGAAGATCAAGACTTGTTCAAGGGCCAGTTGGTCAGCTTCCGTAATCTCTACAGCTTTGTTTCACAGATCATCCCATACCAGGACTCTGATCATGAAAAGCTCTATACCTATATGCGTTTCCTACTGACCAAGCTTCCGCAGACTACCGACAGTCGAAGAGTCGAGGTCGACGATGAAGTCGAGTTAAAATTCTACCGACTGCAAAAGATTAGCGAGGGGGCAATCGATCTGAGGGCTGGCGAAGCCGAGGCGCTTAAAGGGCCGACCGATGTTGGCACCGGTCAACCGGATGAGGACGTGCACCTCTCAACCCTGGTGAACAAGCTCAATGAACGCTTTGGTACTGAATTCGCTCCAGCCGATCAGCTTTTCTTTGAACAAGTGCGCGAAACTGCTGTCGCTAATGAGCATTTGCGACAGGCGGTTATGGCAAATAGCATCGAAAACTTCGAGCCGGTCTTCAATAAGCAGCTTGAAAACCTCTTTATCGAGCGGATGGATGGCAACGAGGAAATATTTGTTCGATTGATGAATGATGAGGCTTTCAGAAACGTTGCAGCGAGTTACCTCATGCGTGCTGTCTATAACCAAGTCAAAGCAGTTGATAGTGGCATTTGATAGGTAAGGACGGATAGGCGAACGGTACTGACAAGACATGAGGTGAATGATCTGCGCAGATGTGGAGTTCTGTATCCTGATTACGTGGGAAGTGAGTGCAGACAAACAATAGGCACAGAACTGCTGCTGGCACGTACTTTGCGAGCTCCGCGTAGGAGTGGTTCTTGGTGACCGCCGCATCTGGCTGTGTATAGAATCCGCGCCCAGTCCGATTGAGCTTGCCTTGGCGATAAAGGTGCAGCAGGTACTCACGCGGGATGCCTATGGCCTCGATGTCGCGGGGTCGCACGATTCCGTTTTGGCGGACATATTGCATGGTTCGCTCAAATGGCTTCGTCGTGGTCATGGTATCAATCCGCCATTGTTTAATCATTTGTAATGGCGAAACGCAACACTTGCCATGGCGCTGTGCAAAAACGCTGGTTTTTCTTTCTCACTGACGGCTGGGAAGCGCGAAGACGGTTGGCAGGAAAGAGACATACGCAACGCACGACGGTGGGAATCCAGAGGGCAAAGCGCGTCAGTGATAAACACACTTGATCGTTTGGCTCGCAGCCGCGCTCCGAACGGACGGAGAAGGCCCGTTCAGCGCACGGTTTAATCGTGCGCTGGGCTGTCCACCCGAGGGTGCGAAGTGGGATGGAAGGAAACAACCTGCAAACGAATTTAGCGGCCCCGCAAGGGACGGAGATAGCAGATTGTCACGAATGTTTTCTGTGGTCTGATTCTGAATTTGAGCGGAACAGAGTGGCTGGCTATGGACCGTCTATTCCATAATGAAAATATGGCAGATACTTGGTTCACGTCCGACTTTCACTTCGGGCACTTCAATATCATTCGCTACTGCAATCGACCGTTTACAAGCACGGAAGAGATGGATACGTGCATCGTGGATCGGATGAACCAGTGCGTCAAGTCAAACGATACGCGTAAGCGTCATCTGACGACCGTCTTGTGTGAGGCGGGATTCTGACCGACGATGGTAGTGTGAGCGAAGTCATCGAAGGTGATAGCAAGCCAGTTGCGCCGAAGCGCATCCATCGTTCGGCAGAGGAGAAGCGCCGCATTGTGGAGGCGACCTTTGCGCCGGGCACGTCGATTGCCCGCGTGGCACGTGAGCACGGCGTGAACTCCAACCAGGTCTTTCAGTGGCGCTACGAGTATCGCAAGGGCATTCTTGGCAACGGTCCGAAGTCTCGTACGAAGTTGCTGCCGGTCGTGGTTGAAGAGACAGCGTTAAGCAGCGTAGAAGCCGCGGCAGTGCCACTGGCGCATGAGAACACCGCGATCCGCATCGAGTTTCCTGGCTGCATTTCTATTCAGATCAGCGCAGAGACGGATCTGCATTTGCTACGCACGATCGTGGAGATGCTGCGCTCGTGATCGATCTTCCTCCTGGCACGCGCATCTGGATCGCTGCAGGCTTTACCGACATGCGGAGAGGATTTCTCGGTCTCAGCACGATGGTCGAGACTGTGCTCAAGCAGGCACCATACTCTGGACACGTCTTCGTCTTTCGCGGTAAGCGCGGTGATCTGATCAAGGTGCTCTGGTTCGATGGTGACGGTCTGTGCCTGTTGCAGAAGCGTCTTGAACGTGGACGATTTGTTTGGCCGCAAGCCACAGAGGGAACGGTGTCGCTCACGCGTGCGCAGTTATCGATGCTGCTTGAAGGCATTGATTGGCGGCAGCCTGCGCGCACATGGCAACCGCCGATGGCCGGATAGATCGCGATCTTTTCATCGCTTTCTTCAACGCGTTTATGGCATACTTTTTGCGATGGCAGATGCGCTCAGCCCTGTTGTTGCCGATCTAGATTCGCTTGATCGCGAAGCGCTGATTGCATTGCTGGTCGCGGAGCGCGAGAAGCGCATCAGCAGCGACAGCGAGATCGAACATCTCAAGCTGGTCATCGCCAAGTTGCAGCGGATGCTCTTCGGCAAGAAGAGCGAGAAGGTCGCACACGAACTCGAACAGCTTGAACTCAAGCTCGAAGAACTTGAGACGCGCGAGTCGGAAGTCATCGCTGCACGCCCACAGTCACAACCCCCTTCACCTAAAGCGAAGTCCGCACGTCGCCCGCTGCCTGAGCAGCTACCGCGCGAAGTGCACACACATCTGCCTTCGGAAGAAGCGTGCCCACAGTGTGGCGGAGCATTGCATAAGCTCGGCGAAGATGTCTCGGAGATTCTTGAGCGCGTGCCCGCAACGTATAAAGTCATCCGTCACGTGCGCGTGAAGATGGCCTGCGCGAAGTGCGATTGCATTGTGCAGGCTCCTGCGCCGTCAAGGCCGATCGAGCGCGGCATTGCTGGGCCTGCACTGTTGGCGCATGTGCTGGTCGCGAAGTTTTGTGACCATTTGCCACTTTATCGGCAGTCAGAGATCTTCGCTCGCGAAGGCATCGAACTCGATCGTTCGACACTGGCCGACTGGGTCGGCCACGCCAGTCATCTGCTGGCGCCACTCGTCGATGCCACGCGCAAGCATGTGCTCGCCTCATCCAAGATCCATGCGGACGACACACCGATTCCAGTACTGGCTCCTGGCACAGGTAAAACGAAAACCGCGCGGCTATGGACGTATGTGCGCGATGACCGCCCGGCCGCTTCCGATGTGCCTGCTGCCGTCTGGTTCGCGTACACGCCCGACCGAAGGGGCGAGCATCCGCGCCAGCATCTGAGCAACTTCAGCGGCACATTGCAGGCAGATGGCTACGCTGGATTTCATCACCTTTATGAGGGCGGCAGGATTCATGAGGCCGCGTGTTGGGCCCATGTTCGGCGCAAGTTTTATGACATTCAAGTGGCCACTGGATCGGCGATGGCCGCTGAAGCCGTCGAGCGCATCGGTGCACTCTATGCCATTGAGAGCGATGTGCGCGGAAAGCCTCCTGACCTTCGCCAGCAAGTGCGGCAGTCACGCGGTCGACCGCTCGTGGACGAACTCCATGATTGGTTCAACAAGATGCTGACACGTTTGTCGCCGAAGTCCGATACGGCCATAGCGATTCGCTATGCGCTCGCACGATGGCGTGCGCTTACGCGCTATCTCGACGATGGCACAATCGAGATCGACAACTCAGCGGCCGAAAGAGCCCTGCGCGGTGTTGCGCTTGGACGTAAAAATTATCTGTTTTGTGGATCGGATGCCGGTGGTCACTCCGCTGCTGCGATCTATTCGTTGATCGGCACAGCCAAACTCAACGGCGTTGAGCCGGAACTCTATCTGCAGCGCGTCCTTGAAAAGATTCCGGATTGGCCTATCTCGCGTATCTCCGAACTTCTGCCCTGGAACTTCTCGGAATCTATGATCAATCCCACCTGATCTCATGTGTCCACTTAAAAATACGTGGACACTTGAGACCTCGATTCATAAGATGAGCTCCCGCACAATACGGCCTGCGGATGACGCTTACCGATACGCTCTATTTTCTTGGGGACTTTTGCATGGGAAGCGTTGAAAAGGTGGCGGCCTATCGCAAGCGTATAAACTGCAAAAAGGTTCATTTCGTTGAGGGCAATCACGACAATGTGACGCGTAAACTCCAGAGTACTTTTGCTTCGTGGAGTTCTATGTCGGAGATTCATGTGGGCAAGCAAGGAGTCGTACTTTGCCATTACGCGATGCGCGTCTGGTTGTATCATGGCTGCGGAACGTGGCAACTCTATGGCCACTCACACGGCAATCTGCCGGATGAGCTGCTGACGCTGTCAATGGATGTCGGCGTTGACTCGCATGATTTTCGTCCGTGGCACTTCGAGGAGGTACAGGCGATCATGAAATGAAGGCAGATGCAAGAGCACAGAGTGTTCCACTCGCCAGTCAATATCATTCCAGCATGGAACGATATTGACTGGCGGTAATGTAAGACTGGATAACGAAAACAAGCCAAGGAATCCAAATAATTGTTCCTAATACTACGGCTATATTCCTTAGACTACTTACGATTATTGAGTCGCCAGTGTCCTTCGAGTATCGCGAGAAGTTGCTGTTGTCGTTCTGCTACGATTGCGGGTGTCCATTCATTTTTGTCGAGAACTTGCGTAGTGAGGACAAAGGGTGATACTCCACCTTGAGCGAAGTAAGATTGCTTTTTCTTGTCGAATTCATAGTTCGAAGCGGCACTATTCTTCTTTCGTGTAAGAAGAGCTAGGTTGCCAAGCTTATGCACCCATTGCGATTGGTCGTCAGAACTTGAAAACCAAGTAAGCCACCTACTCCCTTCTGGTGGAGATTGCGGGAGAACATGCTCCACGGTAATTGTTTTGTAATCGTATTTTGCTCCACCGGAAGAAAGAAGTGTGTCTAGCCGGAGGAGAATAGTGGTTCGCGCACGCGCAGAGAATGTTTCGTAGAACATACCACTGAGCTTTGTGTATACCTCACCCTGCTCAACAGGTGTAACTTGCAGCGGCGAGTCGTCTTCGAAGAGGTCGGACTTTTGGATGATAGCGGCAGTAAGTTTTGAAAATCGCTCGATTCGCTCGTTGATGCCTGCTTTCCTAAGCAAGAGGGCATAGGAAAGTCGTTCAAGGTCTCGGAAGAAGTCTGCCATCGCTTCGGGTTCTTGCCGGTGTCGAATAGTGAACGCAAGTGCTGGCGGAACCCAGTCTGTAAATTCGAGCCGATTAAGCCATTTAAGAGATTCGTTTACTGATTCGGCGTGGCTGCTGCATTCATAGTTCTCGTCCAGTATTTCATCGTATGCCTCAACCATTGGCAAAAGCACTCGATCAATGAACTGCGCTGGTTGTTTGACCTCAGAGACGTGCTCTTTGAATTCTTTGATGAGGGTGCCTTGAGGTTTCATGCGTCTATAGACCATTCGAATGTGGCTAAAAAGGTCCGTGAACTCTGCGCGGCCAAGGCTTTCTTCTGCATCTTCCCACTTATTCGTGTATGACTCTCGTTGAATTGAGGGGATAGCTCCGATAATTTCAGATTTCAGAATGTCAGTGGGCGAGAGATCGAGACCACGACTATTGAGGACGCTAAAGATGCGGTATGCCGAGTCGAGGTCGGGGGTAGCGACGACAACGAGATAACACCGTGTGACGGCAAATTGTGCTAGTCGGAGTCGTTCCGCTTCGGGAAGTTGCGAAAGGAGTTGCATATAGAGAGAAGCGTTAGCGCGGATATTGTTTTGGCTATCAGTAAGGCCAACCTCATGTTTAAGAAGTTGCGCTACTCCATCTTCTCTTTGAATAAATTTCTGAAAGAATTCGCAGTCACGTTCACGGAGAGTGAGACGGAAACGATCCTTGGCTCCCAGAATTGTGCTGCCCTTTTCGTAGATAAGCCGTGTAACATCCGACGCGCTTGGTTCTGATATACTTGCGCGAATAGCTGCAAGTAGAATGGTGAGTGTAGTAAGGCGTTGCTGCCCATCGACGACGTCTGCTTCTGGGGAAGAGTCCGCTTTGATTAGGACGATACTACCGAGAAAATAGGGCGGCATCTCTTCGACAGGACCTCCAGCGGCTTGCATAAACGTTATAAGGTCATCGAACAATTCTTGCGCTTGTTCAGTACCCCATGCGTAAGGACGCTGGTATCCAGGAATACGGAACACATAATCATCACTGAAAATCTTTGCCAACTGCTGCTCATGTGCGACCAGTGTCTTTGCCATTCTTTGCCCTTTCGCAAACGCATGAAGTTGATCTTCAATTGACAGCTCAACGCAAACCACAGGATACCCTATACGCACGGTATACGCCCATGCCATGTGCGAAAAGCGCCGAATACAGAATCGGATTGCACATGGAACTGGATCAGCCAAGGAGTGAGTGCTCTTCAGACTCTGTGGCCTATCTTTTTTGTGATGTAGCAGGCACGGCTAATGGCTCCGTTGGCGTTCTTCGAGCTTCTTTCTCGACTTGTCCAGTTCGTCGGCAATCAGCTTTTCGTCTGGCAAAATGGTCTGGTACTCGGCGGCGAGCACCTTGTTGGGAAGATTGTCGAGGGAGTAGTGGGCCTCGGCGACTCCCTTCTCGGCGTACGAATCAGTCCAACCGGCGGGTTCTTACAGGGCTTCGCAGAGTGTTGAGGTTCACTCTTACTCTACGGTTTCCAAAACGCGCAGCCGCCGTTTGATTCCATCGATGATCGAACGAACAATCTCATCAGGAAATCCCGATGGAAGCTCTGATAGGAGGCGGTCTATTGCCGATGGAAATCCGCTCAGCAATTCCTCAATCAGAGTTGATACAACCTGCTTGCCCATCCCTGCCCGGTTGGCCGTCTGAGCAAAATGTCGAGGAGCAATCTGGCGCATTTCGTAGTGGGGCTTGTCGCCGAACGACATCGCCAGACGGAAGTGCTTCCATGGTATCTGCTTCGAATCGATGCTCGGTTGCGCGGAGATCACGTCGTAGAGTGGCGCTAGCTGAAAACGCCCGCCGGGATGGAGCATGACACTGAAGTTTTTCGCGTGCCCATCGGTGGCCCCAAGAAGCCAAAAGACAATGTTTGCTTTGAGAAAGCGCTGCTGGTCGGCGAGCGACTCGTCACTGCCGCGAAGCAGTTGAAGAATCTGCTCGATGCCGGGGCCACCATCGGTCTGATATTTTCTTGACGGCGGAACGGAAAGCGCCTGACAGCAATCCTCCTGCGGCAGTCGAAGAAGCCTTCCATCTGCCGTCCAGATCCGGTCGAAACGCTCGACGATCAACACGCTTTTTTCGCCGAAGGTTTTGACCTGTGTCTTCGCCGCATCCATGCCCAGTGCCGCAAGCAGCTTCAAGCAGAGATACTCATTCTCTGCGCTCGATGTGAGGTCAATTCCATTCGAGAGCCTTCCAATGGATGGTTTCAGAATGTGCGTCGTCGCCGTTGTGCCATGGGGCTTGAACCACTGTCCATCACGAAACAGAAGCGCAGTCTTTTCCTGCGCGCCCGCCAATGAGATTCTGAAACCTTCGTCCTCTGTAACCCCCAGCGGCGTAGTGGCAAGATTCGCAATCATCGCTGCGATTTCGGCCTCGTCGAGAGGCTGACCTTCAACGCCACCCGCCGGGCCGGGATCGCGTCCGTCCGGCAAAAACTGAAGCGCTCCAACACAGTCGTGACCAATTGCGCTGAGCAAACTGTAAGCGTCCGTTCCTTCCGCGCGTGTTCGAGCAGCGATCTGACGCCGCAAATCATTGTTGTCTGGCAGCAAGTTGTCGAATACAGCGATGACAGGCGCTCCGCTGTACGCCTGATCGCGCAACGGCAGCGAGAGCGAAACGGGCAGAACGTGTTCCCACGCCAGCCAGCTTGGGTCGTACTGAAAGGAAACTGCGCCGGAGCGTTCACGGAGCAGCCGTCCGACGAGGCGGCTATTGAGAAAGACGTTTAGCGGCTTGTAACGCGCACGCGGCATTAGAAGATTTCCTCCATTTCACTCGCTGAACTTTTGGTTCGAGCGCACACGACGAGTTCCTGATCGAGTGCTGCGAGCACCCTCAAGACGGTACTGAGCCGCGCATTCCCGGTGCTCTCCAACTCCGAGACTGTTTTTTGACGCAAGCCAACCGTCGCGGCGAGTTGCTCCTGCGTTAAACCGAGTCTGCGGCGCGTCTCGCGGATGTGGTTGCCGAGTTGAAGGGGCGTGCGAGCAATGGTTTTCATCTTGTCCATATGTGTTGTGCATAGGCGCTATTCCGCCTTTCTGAATAATAGGCGTATTTCCGCCTTACGTCAATCTAGGCGCATATGCGCCTTATATGGAGATACTGTATTTTGCCGGAATTGCCAACACTCTTACGATTCAGCTCGATGCATAGATCGGGATTCCGGTTTCAAGACAGATTCTCTCCTAGCGCAATCGGCGTTTTCCAGGTACCGATTCGTGTGTTGCACCTCTAATCGCAAAAAGGCGTCATCACCAGATGCGGAGTCTCGGAAACAGTCTAGTTTTGATCCCGTGGGAGAAAACCCTATCGAATGCCTGAAAGAAAGCTTCCACGCTGCTTAGATATGTCATGTATTGCTGCAACTCTGCATAGTCAAGTGCAATACACGGTATCTGGGTTTCTTCCGACAGTTCGAGAATGGATGGACTGTAGGCTGAGTACTCATCGTCGAATAGCTCCTTTACCACGATGAGAATGCGAACCATGTGGTTGCTGATGTCTATCTCACAAGTCTCACCGCCGACAAACATCTTCAGAGGCGACATCGATCTCAGATACCCGATCGCGCCTCCCGCTTGGCCAATCGCCTTACGGAGTGCCTTCCGAGTTGTAGCTCTCTTGCGGTCGAGCGAATTCTTGAGCACACTTTCAATATTTGGACTGTCCTTTGCCTGCACCACGATAATCTCTGACTCAGTGATAACGAGAATGTCCGCTATTTCTTCTCTGTCTGTAATTCGGAGTGGATTCATGTATATCTGCTCGGGAGAAAACAGATTCTTTAGAAGACGCGCAATGTCCTGTTCTTGAAAAGTTCCAGGCTCGTGGCGTTCTAACTGTGAAAAGCTGAATTGAGGACTGCCTTGATAACTGTGATAATCGGGACGTAAGTCCAAAAAGTTTATGTCTTCAGGAACAAGAGCCTCGATAAACTTTACTACTATCGCCGAAAGATCATCGTCGTGCGTGCGACAGCCAAACCAGCTTCGCATTTGATCGTCTGCGGAAATTGCTAATTTGAGATCAGAGGCACAATTTGAAGAGTTTGTGAGACGGTCCTTCGTTGTTGATGAACATTCCAATTTAGATACATAACCAAGCACCTCGCGGCTGTGCTCATCGAAAAAATGTATATCCAAGGTGTCGCAGTTCATAGCTTCAATCAAGAGATGGTTTTTATCAAAGAGACAAGTACGGAGTGTCATGGGCTCATCTTCGTCATCGAAGAAAGCTGAAATGAAACCTATGGTGCTTCTGCCAGCGAGAGTCAATGGACATACATAGATTTTGAAGCCCCGATTGATTTTGGCTGCAAGCAGGCCCTCCTTCACGGTCTTGACTATGAGCTTTGGGCGATCACCAAGGCCAAGAATAGGCCAGAGGCCAATCGGATAGTCTTGAATAATCGGAATGATTTCGGGATGAAGAATAGATAACATGAACACATCCATGCGGCTTGTACCGTTCAAACATAGAACTTCCATATGCTGAATGCAAGATCGGTAACGGAAAGTCGCCCAGTATCTTGGAATCCTTGACCGGCCGATTGGCGTCTGAGTCCCAAGCCGCTCCGGGATTACGCAAACTTTGGCGGAATGGCGTCGTCTGGCAGGTTCAGCCGATTCCGATTCCCTGGAAAATCGATGGCGTGTGGTCGATCTCCAAAGCAGAAGTCTTCGAAACATCGGCGCTGAGTTGCGGGCTGAGCTTGGCGAGGTCGTTGGTAAAGAGCGTGGCTTCATGGCTGGCGCGGGAGATGGAGACGTAGCCGAAGCGCGAGTTAAGCAGGTCCGGGTGGACGCCGGTATCGGCGTTGACCAGGACGCGCTCGGCGGTGAGGCCCTGAGAACTGTGGCTGGTGACGGCATAGCCGTGGTCAAAATGGCGGTGCTCCTGTGGGCTGAATTCGATCTGGCGGTCGTTGTCGAGGCGGGCTGAAATGCGACCGTCTGGCGCGAGGGATTCAATAGCAGCAAGATCGCGGTTGGCAACGCCAAGCGCCTTGTCTGGCGCGGTGAACTGGATGCGGTCGCCAACGGAAAACTCGCGGTTGATTTCGCGGTAGACGCTGACGCCGGTCAGCCGGCGCGGATCATAGGTTGCCTGTTCACCGGAGGATTTCTCGACCGTGAGCAGGTTGATGGCGGAGTTGACGCCGACAACCGCACCGTAGCTCCCGGCTTCCATGCCGACGGTTCGGCTGCCACGGGCATAGCGAACCACATCCCCAACCTCATAATGGCTGGCCCACGTCCGTTCAGCGCCGGTCATGTCCTGGCGCTGAACGAGGATGCGGAAGGTTCTGTCATCTGGAGCAAGCGCGCCCTTGGCTTTTAATTCTTCGCGCACCGCGACGTTGAGTTCGCGGCGCGAAGCGTTGTCGGGCGAGACGATCAAAGTCTTTTCCGGCGACTCGACATAGGCTTTGGCAATGGCACGAATGCGTTCCTCAGCATTCGGAATTTCCTTCACACGGCCCTGCTGCTGGAGCGATTCGAGTGCTGCGGAAACTTGCCCCTTGGCCAGCAATTCGACGGCGAATTTCAACTCCGGATTCTTCTGGCGAACAATCTCGTCGAGCTTGGACGTGCGCATTCCAGCCTCCTGCAACTGCTCGAAGGGGCGGCCAGCTTCGACGCCCTGATGCTGGCGCGTGTCGCCGATCAAGAGTACATGGTCATTGGGTCCAAGACGCGCAAGAAACTCGCGCATCTGGTTCGTGCTGGCGAGGCTCGATTCATCGACGAAATAGAAGTGCCGTTGCTTCTGAGTTACTGGGTCGGGCGAGCGGGCAAGGAACCCTTGCAGGGTTCCCGACTCGACGCCAGATTCATTCAATTGTCGTGCGGCGCGTGAGGTCGGGGCGAAGCCCTCGACCATGTAACCTCGGGACTCCGCAGCCTCACGGACCACAGAAAGCGTTGTCGTTTTACCAGCACCAGCGTAGCCTTGAATTCCCTGAACACGGTCAGGAGAACTCAGAACATCCTCAACCACACCCTGCTGGGCACGGTTGAGATGCGGATGCTGATCGGCAACAGCAATAGCCCCCTGACGAGACAAAACGGGCTCGACCCGATTCTGTCCTTCGCCAACCCGGCGGACGATCTCCTGCTCGGCTTCGATGGTCTTGGCGGTGGTGAACTGACGCGCTGGCTGGCTCTCGGAACGCTGAACGATTTGGAATTCTCCAGAAGCCAAGCGGGCGTCAAGATTGCCGCGAACCTGGGCGTAGGTGACTTCGCCCAGGCCACGGCGGAGACCATCACGGATCAATGCACGCTCATCGACGACCGCCTCGCGCTCGAAGTTTTTGTCACGGGCAAACGTGAGAGATTCCCGGACCCGATCAACGGTGTTGACGGGCTGTTCCTGATGCTGAAGCCGTTCGTGCGCTGCGCGAACAACGGCTTCGGCCTGGTTTCCGAAGTCAGCGGCGAGCTTGCGATGCGCCTCCATCACTTCGCGCTGCGAATGAATCTCCTTGCGGTCACGGGTCGAGTGCGCGGCAATCTCCGCAGCCTCAGAGCCCGTGCGCCCGGTGCGCTCCAGATATTCACGAATCTGCTGGCTGCGCGGACTCGATGCGTCAAGATACTCCTGCGTATAGCCCTTGATTTCCGGCGCTCCACTGCGGCCGACACTGATCTCGTAGCCGAGTTGACGTAAACGGTAGGTCAGTTCCGATTGATAGACGGCAGTGGCGAACTGCTGCGAAGCAAAGAGACTCTGCGGCTGGATAGCGCGGGGCTGGCCGTTGTCGCGTTCGGTCATGTTGAAGATGACAGTGTGCGTGTGGAGTTGCGGCGCAACGTAGCCATCAACCGGACGGGCAGTGTCGTGCTCGAACTTGGCGGCGATAAATTTGGCTGTCGTTTCCGGTGCGTGGTTGCCGCCGATGCGCGCCTGCGTGTAGTTTTCAAGCTGTTCCAGCGCAATGCGTACACCTTCGCGGTGCGCCTCACGGACTCGGCCATCCCCACCGACTAGCGCGGTGATTGAGACGGATTTGGGGGCGGAAAAGGTTGCATCCCACCCAGCGCGGTGCTCCATCGTCTTAACGGTCTTGCCGTCAGCATCCTTGTATTCATACGACGCGCGCTGGCGGACAAGTTGCTCGCCTGTTGCCGGATGCTGGCCCTGGCTGAGCTTGGCGAAATCTTCGGCGGAAACCGCCCCGGCAAGGCCGAATTGCGAAGCAAGTCGGCCTTGCCATTCACCCTGAATCTCACCACGCTGCGACCAGTAATTCTGCTCTTTGGCGGTGAACTCTTTCGCGTGGTAGTTCTGCGCCTGGCTTGCGGAAAGCGGTTTTGAAATTGTCAGCATGGCGGTCTACTCCATTACGTGGCTGGATGATTGAGCCACGGCTTCCGGAAACTGAAGGTTCCCCTGAACCGCTTGAGGGTCCGCTGGAGGTTGCGCTCGTGGAACGACCAGGTCGTCCATTTCACGTTCGTCAAAGCCGGGATTCCTTTCCTCGATTTCGATGAACGGGAACGAGAAGCGGGCGACATGATTTCCGTACTTGAGAAAGCCGCGCAGGTCATCGAGGCCGGAGACCTCCGACGGCAGAACGAGTGGCTCGGTCTGGCGATCAAGCATGAAGTTGTGCCCGGTGCGGTTGCCGTCATAATGGGTCTCGCGGAGCCGCTCGATCTCGACCTCGCCAATGGCTTCGCTGACCCATTTCGCCGCGCGTGGTTCTGTGGTTCTCAGAAAGATTTTGGTCGCCGGCTGCGAGAGCATAGCTTCTGCATCCTCGCCATAACGCGCTTCCATCTGGCTGCGCCCCTGGAAGCCAAGAATGACCGGATTCTGCGATTTGCGGTTTTCGGTAATGGCGGTATGGAGTTGTGGCAACCGTTGCAAGCTGGCCAACTCATCAATGACAAACCAGACTGGCTTTTGATCGGGCATGGGCTCATTAAGCAGACGCAGAACGAGCGTGTCGATCCATAAACTAATGAGCGGGCGAAGCGCTTCACGCATGGTTGGGCGAGAAGTAATGAAGATCCAACCTTGGCGTTTTTCGGCCCATTTCGTTGCCGTCCAGGTCGAAGTTGTCTCACTGACCTTGGGCAGTAAACGAAAGCTGTCGGCGCTCATATTGAGTGAACCAAGAACGCCAGTACGCTGCTGTGGTGCGCTCGGATCGATCAGTGCCCAGTATTCGGTATTGCGCACGCGACGGTCAATCTCGGCCGGGTCGGACATCCACTTAACCAAGTCTTCCGGCGTCGGCAGATAGCTCAGCAAATGAGCAAAGATTTTTTGCGGGGCCTCAACGAAGAAGCGGTTGGTTACGCCTTCGGGCTGGTAGAGAGAAACTGCCAGCGCCTTGGCTTCAGCCTTGCGCCGCAGTTCCTCCGATGGGTTCCAGTACGGCATTCGAGCATCGAGCGGATTGAGCACGATGTCGTGGCGTTTCTCCTGGTAGAACTGCTTGACGAATTCGCAGGCAGGGTCATAGACAATAGCCGATTCGCCGCGTTTACTGACCTGAAAAAGCATCTGGCGAATGATGCTTGATTTGCCGGAGCCGGTGTCGCCGACAATCAGGAAGTGCTTGTTCTCTGCATCGCGCGGAATGCGCAACGGCTCTTTGAAATCGTCGGTTGTGATACCGATTCCGTTGCCGGAGACAGCCTGGGTGAACTCTTTGGCGTTGACAAGGACCGGTCCCTTGAGCCGCCGACCATAACGCAGTTGCTTGATCCGTCCGATGTCCTTATGGATCGAAAACGGAAGTTGCAAGATGAACGTTGTCAGACCAAACCATAGCTGCATTTTGAAGAGATTCCAGAGAGAAACGTCGTCATAAATCCAGTGTGCAATCCACGTATGAAGCAGCTTGTTCTGGTAGCTGCGCGGCTTCTCACGATAAAGGAAATTCGCGCCATTCTGCGCCGCTTGCGCCGTCAACATGAACGGTAAAGGCTTCCCGTCAGATTGCGGCGTGGAACCTGGTTGCACGTCATCTTCAACCGCCACGTGCCCCGACGACTTTCCGTCAGAAACATAGAGTAGTTGATAGTTGCTCGTTGGATGCATCAGGCCAGCGGTCTCGCTCCGCAGGTAGTACGGCAAGTAGTAGCGCGCCAGTGGCGCAAAGCCATATTGGAAGCGGATGTAAATGAAGAATCCCGTCGCTACACAGGCAAGGAAGGACGCGCCGAGTGTGTAGAGATAACCGCGTGGCGGCCAGATAATCGACTCTTTGCGGCCCCATTGCTGAACGGTTGGCATGATTATTTCTCCTGTTTCTGGCCGCGCTTGGCGAGAAGTTCTTGCGCCTTCGCGGCCTGGGTTGTCTGCACTTGGCGGAAGATGGCATTGATCTGTTCCTGGTTCAATGTGCTGCCGCGCAGAAGAGGTTCAAGCGTGTTCATCATGAGCATCTGAAGGCCGACAAGTTCGGTGAAGATGTGCATCTCCATCTCCGCACGATGTTCGGAATCCTCATTTCGCAACAAGGCATTACGCGCCCACTCGCGCAAATTTTGGCCATTAGCCTCTGCTCGCTTCTGCATAGTCTGTACTTCAGAAGGCGTAAAGCGCGTCGCAATACTCTGTGTGCGACTTTCCCGTCCTCTGGTTTGTGGTTGCACGATGTGTGACTGAAGAACAGGCATTTTGCCTCCGATCTGCATCAATCCATCTGTTTCCAGATGGAACCGCATATTTTGCCTAACTGCTGACCTTTCAGTGTGTTTCCAAATGGAACCGGAACGGTTCCAAACGCAACCCTTTCAGGGGTGGAGTGTCGAGATAAACCCGGTGCGGAGCACCGAACGGGCATCAAACCGCTCCATCCCTGCTGCGTGGGCGCGAATCACTGGCGGCATCCACCCCTCTTGTAGGCTTGGCACGACGCGGCTGAGGCTCTGCACCATCGCCATTCTGAGATGGGCGACGGACACGAAGACTCTGCGCAGAGCGGGCGGCTTCCGGGGTCCGAAGGTACTCCTGGAAGTCGCGGTCTTTGGCGAAGACGTAAGCGAGCGCCTTGTCCACTACGTCATCAGCGGAGACGTGGAGGAACGCGGCGTACTGGTCGATCTGCTCGGCGGTGCTCTGGTCAAGGCGGATCGTGGCGGAAACCTGGTGGGTCTGAACGATCTCAAGCAGTGGCATGAAGGGACTCCTTTCGATGAGTGATTAGGGGTTGATTGGCAGTGACAATCTCCGCCCTTGCAGCCGAGAGAATCTCGACGGCATAGGTGCGGGCAACGTCTGGGGAAAGCTCGAATCTATAGCGGACTTCGAGCATGGTGAGAACGTCCGCAATGGGAGCGCCTTCGGCAAGCCAAAGGCGAGCCGATGCGATGTCCGCAAGCCGACGGGAAGGGACAGCGGAACGGTGCTCTTTAGAATGGCGTGAAGCAAGCTCGCGGGCGAGATTGCGGGTACCGTTCGCGGCCTGAAGGGCAACGTGAACGCAGGCCGATTCATTGCGGGAAACAGTAGCTTTCAGCATGGCTTTACCTCTGCGATTGAGTAGCTTTCAGCACGAAATACCGGCTCCATCTGAAAGCTCTGTTTGCTGCGGTCATAGCCGTTCAATTGCAGCACTTCGCGGACAATGCGGCGGCCTGGCTCGCGGTCCACATGGACGACGAAATCGACGGCCTCGCCGATCTCGGCTTCAATGTCCGAAAAGGTCGCCTGGGCGTTGCTGCGGAGGACGAGATTCGCAAAGCGCCGCAAGGCCTTTGGGGCCGAGTTGGCGTGGATGGTGGCAAGCGAGCCGGAGTGGCCCGTATTGAAGGAATCGAGCAGCGTGCGTGCCTCGGTTCCGCGCACTTCGCCCAGAATGATCCGGTCCGGACGCCAGCGCAGAGCTGACTTCAGAAGATCATCGAAGGTGATCTTGGTCTTGAAGGTATCGGTCTGACATTCGGTGGCCAGGATGTTCGGCTTCTGAATGTCAAGCTCGGAGGTATCTTCGATTACAACGATGCGCTCATGGTCGGGAATCGCGTTGGCCAGGATACGCAGAAGCGTGGTCTTTCCGCTGCCGGTTCCGCCGCTGATCAGCAGCGTCTTGCCGCTGCGAATCTGCTCTTCAAGGAACTCTGCAAGCGGCCGCGTCAGTGTGCCGCGAGCGATCAGGTCATCAATGGTGTAGTGGCGGCTGGTGAACTTGCGAATCACGAGCGCCGGAGCGGGCCGCACAACGGGCGGAATGACCGCCGCAAGGCGGCTCCCATCCGGGAGCTGCGCGTGAAGCAAGGGATTGTCCTCGTCGAGTTTCTTCCCGAGGTTGTTGGCAATGACTTCGAGGCCGGTGCGCAGTTTGCCGGCATCGAAGGAAATCGATGTTTCCTGGTGGATGATTCCGTCCCGTTCATACCACCACGAAGCATCGGGATTGCCCATGATCTCGCTGATGTTTTCGTCCAGCAGGAGCGGCTCGATGGGTCGGAGGAATGGAAGGATCAGGTCAAAGCTCATAGCGCGCCTCCAAAGGGGAAGGCCCGGCGTGAACCGAGCCTTCAGTGAAAACGAACGTGCCCTATTCGGGCACGTCCTGATTCGTGTCGGGGGTGGCCTCTTCCGCCTCTTCCGGGGCGGCCTTCTCGGCGCGGTCGAGCTTCAGGATCGAAGCCACGCGCACTTCCCATACGCGCTGCTTGGCGCTGGTCTTCTTGTCCACGCGCTCGCGGCTGCGCAATTCGCCGTCGATGGCCAGATGTGCGCCCTTCGTGAGCGTCTTCGCGTAATCAGCCAACTTGCCCCACACGATGCAGCGATGCCATTCGGTATGGCCCTTGTATTCGCCGGTCTTCTTGTCCTTGTACGAACTCTTGGTGGCAAGCGAGAGAACGGTGAAGCTGGCGTTATTGGCGGTGTAGGTGGTGGCGTTTTGGCCGAGGAAGCCGATGAGAGAAATGCGGTTCTGATACATGGTGAAGTCTCCTGAGTTGAATTCCCGGATTGGCCGGGTCACCCATTGGCGAAGCCCGAGCGAGAGGCCCGACTCCCAAGTGCCAAGCCGCGCATTCTGGAGCAGGGGCCCAGACTTGCTCTGGGAGAGGAGTCCGGAAAGCAGAGCGACGCCGTGCCGCCGGGCGTCGGATAAAGCCCGAAGCGTGTGACCGGACAAGCAAGGGAGGAAACCGGGAGACGAACGCTTCATGGCACGCATAGCAAGAGGCATTCCCGGCTTGCCAATTCCCCGCCGCGTGGCGCAGAACCGTCTCTTTGCCGCCTGTACAAGGACTGCTTGCAGCGATGGGCCATACTGTCTCATCGCCCGTGAGGATGCGTTGTGCCGTCTGCGAAGAAACGAAGGGCGTAGCTGCCGCGATTTGTGGCCGCGTGTGGACATGAAAGCACCTCGTTATGGGAGTGGCTTCGGTTACTCGAACGCCTGGTCGGCCCGGAAGCGGACAATGGTCAACCCGAGAGGGTTCACCGCCAGTTCGTTGTTCTTCACGTTGTCGCGGAAGACATAGGTCACGCTGGCCGTCCAACGCTCGCGCTTGAGTTCGGTGTGATCTGCCGTATTCGTGTAGACTTTCTCGAATTCGACGCGCGCCGAATAAGGCGACTGCCGCAGGTCGTCAAGAACCACGTTCTTGACCTCCACATCGACATACGGAAGCGTGCTGTCCCGGACGTAGGTCTGGATGATATTGTCCTTGCGTTCCTGCTCGATCACAACCCGCTGCACGTCGCTGTTCAGGAAGTACAGCGCATTGGTCTGGTCGCGTTCAATCGTGAAGCGATTGCGCGCGAAGTACAGTTCCGCCCAACGGGTGAGGTAATACTTGTTCTCGGCTTCCTGCGGGCGGTACTGAAAGTTGCGATAGTCGATGGCTTCAGCCCGGCCCACATCGTTGATGCGAACGATCATGGGGTGCATATTGGCGAGCGCCTGCTGACTTTTGTAAGCAAGCACCGCCAACGCCAAGCAAACCGCGCAGAGGACAAGAATCGTCACCTTCAAATAGGTGTTCATGACCAGCGGATCGCCGTACTGTTCCAAGTACCGCTCCGCTGCGCGGGTAATGTCGGGAGATGCTTTCGCTACTGTGCTCATAGTCCTGCCTCCACGCCTAGATGGCTCGCAGAGCAACTGCTGTCAGTACGCCCATTCCGCCATCGTGTCCGCCCGTGTGTCCGGAGAAGATCGAAGAGGTCAAAGCAGGTATCTTGAGCAGAACAAAGCCATTCACCATAACCAGCATGATGAGTAGCGGAAGCTGGCGGACCATTGTTGCCGGATCAACGAACCCGCTCATCTGCGCATAGTAGTGCGCAAGCAGATGAGAGATGATGCTCAATGCGGCCGCGGCAACGACTTTGTAAAAGGAAAATCCAAGGAAGGCGCGCAACCATCCCCAAAAGAGAAAATCCAGCTTGTTAAAGACAAGAAACGGAATGAAGATCGGACCGAGCAAACCAACAATGGCGCAGGATATTGCGCCATAAGCGATGATGACGCTAATCAACGCCGATAGGCCCGCGATGAGCACCTGAATTAGCGCATAGATGATCGCGTTGTATGGACTCATCAAGGTGGACATCAGGCCCGGCCCCTCCTTGGACTCTGCTTGACGCAGGGTGCTCAGGATGTTGGAAGCGCTGTCTGTGCCAATGAGATCAACAAGGTTCTGCGCTCCGCCATTGATGAATCCCTTGAGCGAATAGCCAATCCCAGGAATGGACGAGTCGTAGAACTTGACCATCGTGTAAGCGAAGGTAATCAACATGAAGAAGCTGAAAAACTTCGCAATGTTGAAGCCCTGGCCTCCCTGTGCCGAGGCCAAGGCTTCCTGCACGCCGAACCATACAAGCATGATGGTGGCAAGCGCGATACAGATGCGCAGACCCATCGCATCAATGGATGCTGAAGAGGAACTGGTCAGTGTGTCACATGCTTGCGTAATCCACTGGAAGATGTCCATGCTATGCCTCTTTCTGGATGAGTTTCAGTAACGCATGGCTGCCGCTGCGCCGCTGTAGGAAGGCGCAACGGAGGTATATCCGCTCTGGAACTGATTGGCCTGCTGGAAGGTCATCTTCAACGCATCCTGTTGCTGCTTCTGCGCAACGATGTGCTGAAGGGTGTATGCCTGGCTGATCTGGTTGGCCTCTTCCTGCTGTTTGAGCAACAGGAGAAGGGCCAGATTGATTCTCTGGAGAGTGGCTAATTCCGTGTGCTGTGATTCATCGCTGGAGAGCGTGGCGCTTTCCAGCGTATTGATGTCCGATTGCCGCTTTTGCGCATTGGCCCGGATTGTGCCAAGCGTCTGTATATTGCTGGAAGTGACGGCATCGTTCAAATCAGCCGTCGCGCCCTGCGCGGCGATCTGCTGCTGGGCCGTTGTACTGAGGTTGCTGTAGCCATTCAACTGGCTGGTTCGCGGGATTGTCGTCTGCTGATAAGCCGAGCTTGCGCCAGAGCCGGTATTGATGGCGATTGTCCAGCCGCTGGTGTTGCTGTAGGTGTTCGGTGAAGACTGGATATTTGTCCACAAGGTGCTCGACGAGGTGAGCGAACGATAGAGACTGGATGGAGAACTCGCCATCTGCTTGGCCAGGTTGTAGGCGCTGATGACGTTCTTCGTGGTTTCTACCGTCGTGGTGTAGAGCTGGCCTTCCTGGTTGATTTGCTGCACGGCATGAGCCGATTGGGTCGGATCGAACACAACCCCTGAACCGAACTGCGCATAGGCCAGACTCGCTCCTGTCAGACTGGCTATTGCCGCGATTTTGAGAAAGAACTGCTTCACAGTCTCAACCTCCTATGGTTGATTCGCGTGGCTATTGCATGGAGAACGGACTTACTTCATGGCTTGCTGCATTTCCATTTGCAGGTCGCCGACGCGTTTGGCTTCCTCCAGGCATTTCTTCTGTTGGGATGCCTCCTGCTCGGGTGTGGGCAGCGTGGGCTTCTTTCCTTTCATGTAGTCGTCCACGCCGCCGTATGCCGGAGCAATGCAATCGTCATAATGCTGTTTGGCTGCCTTGCTGTATTCGTCTTGCAATCTGGCCAGTTTTGCCGTTTTACTTTCGCAACCGGTTAGTACAACGCAGAGCAGGGCGCTGAAGATAAGGAAATGACGCATGGCAATCTCCTTAAAAGGTCTGAGGAATGGTGTGGTTTTCGTAGGCCGGAAGGAGCATGTCCTGCGTGAAGTAAACCTTCACGCGATGCCCTTCGCGGATGGTGATGGTGGGCGGTATCTGAATGAAGCGGTCGAGGACCGTCGTTGCCGACTGCGAGACGCTACTGGCTGTTCCCGTGGTAAATGCCTGGGAGCCGCTGGTGGTAATCGTTCCACCGCCCTGCTCAATCTCGGCCGCGCCGGAGACAATACCAAGTGCAATCGACGCGCCAAAGATTTGCAGATAATGGTTGTTGACCTTGTCCTTGAGACCCTCCGCGCCAATCTGATCGAGACCGTGAAACTGGTCGAGATCGACTGAATATCCGTCGGGCATAATCATCCGATGGAAGGCGACAGCCATGCGGCGCTGCTGGCCGAAACCAGCGGAGCCGATCTTCTTTGCCTCGCCAAGCACGATGGTTCCGTCAGGAATCAGGACGTGCTGGTGGTCGTGCGAGTAAACGGGATTGGATACGAGCACCTTGATAGGGCCGACGGCGTCGCCGTCGAGCCGGTTCATCAGCACGGTGTCCAGCGTCGTTCCCTCATAGATCACATAAGGCTGGCCAACAGCGGAATCGATATTGACCTCCGCGCTGCGTTTGACGGAAGTCTGCCCGGCAGTGGCAGACGACGGATCGCCCGCCGCGCGCGAAGCGACGAGGCTACTTGTAGGCTGACTTGCAGTAGTAACCGAACCTTGCTGTTGCAAGGCCGCGTCGGCTTGGTGTGCGTAAACAAGATTCGATGCAAAGCGAGAATCATACGCAAGCTGCCGTTCTTTGATGGCGAGTTGCTGCGCCTCCTGTTGTGCCGGAGAAAGCTGCGTCTCCCCTGCGGCCTGCCCATAGCCGTTCTGCTGCTGCGGGCAGGTTTGGCCAGGGACACACGGCGTTTGCTGTCCCGTGGGGCTGTATGCCGACATGGCCGAGGCCTGGGCCGGAGTGAGGCCAGCTTGCTGCGCATCCTTCTGCTTTTCCGTGGCAAGCTGGTTCTTGAGATCCTGCACGTTGTTGTCGGTGTTATCCTGCACCATCGGCTGCGGCGGCTCATGCTGCGCCGCTGCCTGCTGCGCGGGCGTCTTCTTGCCGGTGCTGCTGAAGACTGCCGCCGCGATGACCAGTCCCGCCACGCCAAGATAGAGCAGAGGCTTCAGGTTCTTGCGCAAAACGCCCAGTGGTTCATGCTGGGCCTGGCGTAACTCAGGCTCTATCGGCGCACTGCTCTGAGAATTGATGATCGGTTCTGCCATCTCTCACCTCGCTGTTATCCCTTGCGTGTGAACTCCATCTTTTTCTTGCCCAACTCGACATAGCCCGAATCCATAACCTTCGGGATGATATATGTCCCGTCCCGTAGATCATAGGTAACGAGATTCGGTTTGCCGTCCTTCATCTCGTACACGCTGAACTTTTCCGGCGCATTGGTCTTGATGTAAGTGAACTTGTCGTCGTGATAGATCGACTGAATATCGAAGGGTGCTTCGTTCCGCTTGTAGACGTAATCGAACTTGAGTTCCGTTGGGTAAGCGCTCTTGTATTCATCCACTGCCTGGGAGACGTGCGACTGAAGAGCGGCAAGCTGCTGCTTGGACTGCTCCAATTGCGCGGCTGGCACAAACTGCGGCGGGCCGCTGGCCGCAACGATAGAGGAGTGGTCGGCTGGTTCGACGATCACCTTCAGGTCCGGCGTTACAGAACTGCCGGAAACATCCTGAAGCGTGAACGAATAGATGTTGCCTTTGTCGGTGATGAGATTGAGATTGGAACTGATTCCTGCCTTGGCCGGATGAACAAAGCAGAAGTTGCCGACCACATCGACAACCCAGAAATCTTTGTCGCCGGTAGCGGCCTCCATGATCTTCTCGGTTGTTGGTACTTCGATCAGCGTGGTGTACTTCAGCTTGGCGTGAATGGGAACGATGTCCTGCGAGTGATACTGCACGGTACGGGCAGAAGCGTCCTGCGCCAAAGCTCCAAGTGGCGAAAACGCCAGGGCAAGCCCGGCGATGCAAATAGGCTTAAGATTCATCGAACAGCTCCTTTCGGTTGAGTTGGTGGGAGACCGGCTGCGGTGCGCGGCCGGAAGGGAAAGTCTTCGGCCAGATGGCGTAAGCCATCGGCGATGCCGAAGCGCTCGAAGTAATCGCGCTTCTTCAGGTTGTCGCGGGCATTGTTGGTGGCCGTCCAGTGCGAGACGGAATCGACGTTCAACTGGACCTTCTTCGATGTCTGCATTTTGCGAATAAGCATCTGGCCCGAAGGAACGAGACTGGCGATCAGGTCGAGTTCCGTGTCGTTCAGATGGAACGCTTCGCGGTACACGTCGCGGTCCATCTCCGGGTTGGCCAGAAATATCTTGGTCGGGCAGCTCTCAGAAACGATCTGCAACATGCCTGACTCCTGCAATTCCTTGATGGACTGTGTGGCCAGAATCATCGCGGCATTGTGCTTGCGCCACGTCTTCTGCGCCTGCACAATATAGTTGCGGATGGTCTCGTTGCGGATAAACAACCACGCCTCATCGAGCAGGAAGAGCTTGAATGTAGCCAGCTTCTTCGGATCACCGATCTCATTGCTTGCCCGGTGCAACACATAGAAGAGCAATGGCTCCAGCACATCCGGCGCATCCCCCCAGCCGTGGAAGTTGAAGGTCTGGAAGCGGCTGAAGGAGAGCGTGTCCTCTGCGTTGTCAAAGAGAAAACCGTACTGGCCGCCGCGCGTCCAGCGGTGCAAGCGCTCTTTCAACTCGCCAACGATGTTGGCAAAGTTCGACATGGTGCGCTGATCTGGCTCCAGCATATACACCCGTTCGATCGCATCCCATAGCTTGCGCTCTTCCTTGAAGTCGAGCCGGTAGCGTTGCTCGTTGCCTTCGATCAGCACGCGGAAGAAGCTGAAGAGAAATTGCAGGTTCTCCTTGGTCTGCGGCAGCGAGAAAGGATTGATGGTGAAGTCACGCGCCTCCTGGCCGACATTCAAATAACTGCCACCGAAGATCGTTGTCAGCGACTCGAAGCTGCCGCCAATGTCGAAGATGAAGGTCAACGGCGCGTACTTCTGCGCGTTTTGCAACAAAAAGCAGCACAAGTATGACTTTCCAGATCCTGTCATTCCGAGAATCAACGTGTGCGCGACTTCACCGTTATGCAGGTTCAAAAAGTACGGCGTGCTGTTTTCGGTTTCAAGCACCGCGAGGTACTCCGTACCGAGATGCGCGTTGGTTCTCTCTCCGGGAAGGATCGTAAACAAGAAACTCAGGTCGGCATAGTTTGTATTCAGCAGGAACATCCGGCGCAGATTCATGGCATAGTTGCCGGGAATTGTGGCGAAGTAAGCGTTGAGCTGGTTGTACGTTTCTACGAATAAGTTCCCATCAGCATTGGTAAAAACTCCGGTGAATTCTCCGGCAAGTTGATCGAGTTGGCGTTTGTCCTCGCCGTAGAAGACAATCGTCAGTGAGAACTCGCCCAGCGATTGGCCCTCGCCAAGATCGCGCAGGCAGTCGCCGAGGTTTTCGATGTCCGCCTGTTTCGACTCATCAACCAGCACATCGCGAGGATTCACTGCGGTGTCACTGTTGCCAAGCTGCGAGACGAATCCGGTCTTCGAGATATTGAAGTGACGGCGGCGCTTGTCCACTTCCTTGCGCGCCTTGTCGGCGGCAAGGGGCACCCATTCGGTGACAACGTAGAAATTGCCTGGAATCTTGAGTAGCGCATCAAGTACCAGAGGTCGCGTTTCGCCGATGGCTTCTTTCATCGTCAACACACGGACGATGTGACCGCCGACGCGCAGGTGGTCGCGCTCCGCTTCAAGGTCGGAATTGACCACCTGGTAGTCGAGGAACTGCTTGTGTTTCGGCCGTCCGGCAATGCGCAGCTCATCGTAGTTGAGCAAGCGGCGGAAGAAATTGAACTGGCCGTTCTGGTCAAGAATTTGAATCTGCATGAAGTCGCCAAGCTGGCGCGTAAACGCCTGCACGCGCTGGCTGAGCTGCGCGAGGTCGCTTTCGATCTGCGAGCGCAGCAGCGTCTTCATGCTGTTGCCAATAAACTGCGCCTTCAACTCAGCGCCCGCACCAGCGGGATCGCTGAAGAGGCGCGATAGCGCGGCCATCAGACCGGTCTTCGAGCGCGGACCTTCGAGCAGGATGCCGTAGAAGATTTCAATTTGATAGAGATGATCGCGCTTGGCCTCAAAAAACTGTTTGCGTTGTTCGATTGCCGCCTGCACGACTGGATCGTCGTAGCTGGCAAAAGGAATATCAGGCCGGTTCGACTTGAAGAGATATTGATAGACGTGGAAGCCCGGCCCGAAGGACTTGAGGGCGGATTCCAGTCGTTTGACTGCGTACTCCTGGCTGGCATGGTCTAGGCTCTCGTAGTCCACGCCGGGGACGCCAAGCACCATGCCGAGGTCGCCGCTCTTGGTGAGAAACGTCGTTTCGTTCCAGAAGCCATATAGATTGATGTGGTCGCAGAGTGCGGCGGCTTCCTTCCACGGCTTGATGACTTTATCCAGACGCAGCATCACAGCACCTCCACGCGCGGCGCGCTCTGCTTAGCAGCGTCATAGCGCAGCTTGTACCGTTCAGATTTGGCGAGGATGCGCAAGAAGGCCGGGTCGCTGGTTGTGACCCAACGCCCGAAGGCGTATCCGCCGATAAATACGGCAAGCCCTGCGACCAGGCTATTGAAGAGGTTGAATGCGCCCACGGCTCCGACACAGACGAAGTAGAACAGTGTGCGTTCGACGCCAAGATATGTGAGGGGCTTGTGCAAGCTCTTGTAGACGCGGTTTGTTCGCCGGCTATTGGTGTGTGTTTGCATCGACGCCCCTCACTCTTGATGACTGGCTGCGGCTAGCTACCCCAGAGCCAAGTCAAAACATTGGTTGCCATCACGGCGATTCCCGTGCCGGCGGCAACACCGGCCAGAGTTTTCTTCGCGCCCGGTTCGCCGTGCGCGAACTGGTAACCGCCTACCACGATGGCGATCAGGCTGGCCACCTTGGCGACGGTTCCGGTAAACAGGGTTTGCATAGAGGTGAGACCGCTATCGAAGGGAGAACTGCTCATTGCGTGCGCGAATACGGGCGAGACAATGAGCAGTGTGAAGAGGCTGAGGAACGGACGAATCCAGTGAGGAGACCGCCATCGGGCAATCCTGCGCCGAAAGGCGGATGTGAGCAAGACAATCATCGGCACCTCCAGCGGCCCTGAAAGGCCGCGATATGCCGAAACGTAAGTCCAATTCGCACTCCGTGTCCAATAACTTTTTGGAAGTTGGCTATAACCAAATGGAATAGATGTAGATTGGAACGTCACCGGCAGTCAACGGTTCGCGTATAGGTAGAGCCGCGATTGCAGCATACTGCGCAAGAATGCTGCGAAAAAACATCCGTGTCATGTCGAGCTTTTGACCGCGCTGATTGACCTGGAATCTCGCTTGGGTTGGCTCCAATATTTTGTTTGGCCGATACTATCGGATAACGCAGTATCCTATATCCGACAGAACAGCCACTGGAGGACATCCCATGCGCGGTGTATACGAAAAGCCAGAAGGCAGCGGCATCTGGTGGATTCACTACTATGCAGCGGGCAAACGCCACCGGGAAAAGGTTGGCCGCAAGTCGGACGCGATGAAGCTCTACCAATCGCGCAAGGCCGATGCCGTTGCGGGCCGCAAACTTCCTGAGCTTCGCAACAGCAAGGTTGTCACGTTGTCGGAGTTGATCGATGATGCCCTTGAATTCGTTGCGAATCATAAGGACGTTCGTAACTACAAGAGCAAAGCTGTCATCGTCCGCGAAGCATTGGGTTCTTGCACTGCCGTCGAACTGACGCCTCAGGAATTGGAACGCTGGCTTCGTGGTCAATGCAAGACGCCAGCCACCGCGAATCGCTATAAAGCTTTCATCTCTCTCTGCTATCGCGAAGGTGTGCGCAACGGGAAAGTCACCGTCAATCCAGCTCGGCTGGTTCGGCAGAGAAAAGAAGGGGCGGGCCGCCTGCGCTTTCTCAGCCGAGAAGAATTCGACCGCCTCGTTGCTGTTATCACAGAGCGATTCCCGGAGCACTTGGCTGAGTTCATTGTCTCGATCCATACCGGAATGCGCTTGACCGAGCAATATACCTGCACATGGTCACAGGTGCATCTTGACCGCCGAACCATCGACCTGACGAAGACAAAGAACGGATCGGCGCGAACGGTCCACCTGAACTCCGACGCTCTGGCCGCCATTGAGTCGCTCAAAATACCCGGACAGCGCCCCGCTGATTTCGTTTTTCCTCGTCACGGCAAAAGCTACGACACACGCTCATGGTTTCATCCCTGCATGGAAGATGCAGAGATCACTGGCTACGTCTGGCACTCGAACAGACATACGTTTTGCTCCTGGCTGGCAATGGCCGGGGCTTCCATCAAAGAGATTCAGGAAGCTGCGGGACACAAGACAATCACCATGTCGGCGCGATACAGCCACCTCTCGCCATCGCACAAGTTGTCGGTCGTGGAACGGATCGCCGGAACAGCCACACAACCGTCACAGAAAGAGCCAGCATGACGGTTCAGGAAAGTGCATACGTCCAATGCCACGGCTTGGTTCACATCCGTTCGGCGCAGAGTGGGATTGTTTTTGGAAAACCAGTAAACACTTGGCGACTTTAAGGGACCGATCTTCCGCTGTTGAGTTAAGTGTACGGGCCGCCCGCCCGTCAGAGTCTGCTATCAGGAAGAGCTGTTCGAACCTCCAACAGCATCATTCGCCTGCTGATCAACCTTTAAGAATCTCGCCACCATTCGACTTAATTCTGGGTTGATAGCTTTGAGTAATAGTGGAGGCCTAGCAGGCTTGCTTGTAATTGAGTGAACTTCTTTCAAAAAAAACGGCGCGAGTAGAGCTGGGTCAGACATCAATCGGTCAGCGAGTATCGCCCCCATGCGCGTATCGGAGAGAAACGGCGAAATCTTCTCAATCACGTCCACTGAGATGCTGATCAGCTTAGTGCAATAAATCGGCGACACCTCGTCCGAAAGGTTAGTCTCACGTTTAGCGTCGTCGAATCGAGAGTTGAGATAAGAGTTAACGAAAAATCCGTCTCCAATATCGTCCCTTGTAATCAAGAGCGGCATCACTGTACGAACTTCCGAGAGGTCTACTCCCTCGATCATCGGGCGGTTGGATTTGTTTAGCGCAGTAACGATTGAGTGAGTCAATTGATACACCCCCTTGGGGGCGACATACTTTTTCTCGATTTCCTCTCTCAGAGCCTCAGGATTGCCGCTGTACTTGGCTTCCTTGCGCATAAATCCGCCTTTGCATTCGATAAAAATCGCGGTCTGCCCTGAGATGAGGATTCCATCGCAAACCTCTTCCCGATTGTTTCCAAGGTAGCGAGGTGAGGGATAGAACCTGTTCAATCTATGATCAACCGAATTTGAAATGAGCCAATCTATGTAGTCTTCGAACACGGCAGCCCAAAAAGAAATAAACGATTCCTTCTTCTTATTGTCCGGCAGTGATCGAAGAACCGTGAAGAAGACTGCCGCTTCGAACATCTCAATGCAGGCGGTCGTATCTATGGGCACTAAGCGGTCGAAGCTGCGAAGAAAAGGAGTCTCTTTGAAAATAGTGAAGTCGCTCAAGGTCGCAGGCGCTTTCCGCAGTCTTTCTCGAAACTCGTCTGGGGTCCTCGCCAACAGCCCAAAGAAGATGTCCCGATGATTGCTCGACAGTCCCGTCTGATCAAAATAGTCCATCGGAACGCCATAAAAGGGCGAGTGGGTTAGAACGTCTTTGGCACTATTCAGGATTCTCGGCAGAATAGATAGAAAAATCCCCTCGAAGGTTTCGAATGGAAGGCTAGTGGCTTTCTCAAACAATGCTGGGATATCAAAGAAAGGGCTCTCATTTCGTCGAGCAGCTGCGATTTCATGCACAATCTTGTGCATGCGCGCGACCGATGACATGCTGAACTTCGGCTCGTTCGCCTCGGTGATCGGGATGAAATCGCACATCATTTGTATTGCATAAGAGGGGTTCGACGACGCCGTCAATGTTGTCGCAGAGGCGTGCTCATTCGCCATGAGGCTTATCTTCGCCAGTTGCTCTCGTGCACTGGTCGGCTGCATTCCGGGAATATCCGGGCACAGCCTCATCGCCTCCCGCATAACAAATAGGCACTGTTTACGGTGAAAAACTGGAATGACTCGACCATGATCGAGAAAATACTGACGGACGAGTCTTTCTGTGTTGGGATCGAATATTTCGTGAATGAGTCCTATCTGAGCGGCATCACGATCCGGTAGTCCGTCTCGCGAGCAGATTGTGTTTACGGGGGAAAAAAGCCGAAGAACAAGACCAATGTCCAAGGCGCGCATACCATCCTCGAACTGCCCTTTTGTTGAGGCGATTCCGAAGATATCTTGATATCGCAGGTAGGTCTCGATCTTTGTCATTATTCAGATGACCCCGAAGTTGAACATTGACTTTAGTGTAATCCCCAGGCGGGGATAGAATACTCTCCCCCATGCGCCTCCATTCTGTGTGTTTGTGGCAGGTTGCTCACCAAAGACCGGATCGGTCCTCAAAAACGTTAGGTTCCACCATTTTGAAGCGTGATGGGCTTAGACTGCCGGGGACAGCGTCCTGCTGGTGTCAGCCGCTTCGTCTGGTCCTCGACCTTCTGCCTCTGGCGGGCGATGGCCGAAACAGCCATCAACGAAACACAGGAAGCGGCGCTCACAAGCCGATTGCCATGTTCGCCAGTGCACAGCCACCTGCCGCCCTCTCCCCCCAGTTGTATCCATCGCCGAACGGATCGCCAGAATAGCCACTCAGAAGCCGTCAAAATTGCGGGAGGTCAGACAGTGAGAACCAACAGCCACCAGAACAGCCACCAAACGAAAATGGCCACCTTCTGCGAGGCGGCCATTTTATTCTAAGTCTTTTGTTTTCTTGGTGCCCGGAAGGGGACTTGAACCCCTATGACCTTGCGGTCTGCGGATTTTAAGTCCGCTGCGTCTGCCAATTTCGCCATCCGGGCTGAGGACCGCTACGTTTCCGCGTTTGCTCTCATTAGCGGCATTGACCTGCCTGAGTTCCATTTTGTTCCTGAGGCATGATTCCTGTTCATTGTGCCTAAACTGTGACCCTCAGGGCAAGGCCCAGCGATCAAGTCGAGGATGCCTCAAAAACCCGCCGCGACCGGGCGTTCACTTTTCGATCTATCCCATCCGGCAACACACTTGGCGCTCTCGGTCACGCCGCGACCAGTGCATTCAAATAATATAGAAGCCGAGCCACGAGGCCGTGGTTGACGTGCTGGCGAACCCGTCCATAGACGGTGGAGCTTTCCGCGGTTCATTAGGCATTCCGGACTGGCGGACACTGCACACAAAACCGATTGTCGAGTTAAGCCCCTGTTCATTTACTGTGGGTTTTCCAGCACACCCTCACCAGCTTTGCAGGCCAGCTTCTATTGCGGATACTATGTGTCCCGGCCGGGAAATGCAAGTCTTGCGCGGGATGGGCGCGGTGTGCTACGAATCCGTTCGCCGCTTTTGGGAACGGCGCACAAGACCGGAGCGGACTACGACCCGGTCTTGCGCTCTTCTTCCAGCACCTGGTCGAGCAGCCCGCTCAGACTGCGCGCACGCACATGGCCCAGTTGCGCATCGGCGCTGTTGGCCGCGGTTGCCCGCGACAGCTCGTCGGCCAGATTCAGAGCGGCCAGCACGGCCACGCGCAGCGAATCCACCGTCTTGCCCTGCGCGGCAACCGAGCGCATCCGGGCATCCACCAGCTCAGCCAGGCTGCGAATATGCTCCGGTGCCTGACCTGAAAGATGATAGGTCTGGTCGTAGATTTCAACGGTTACATACTCTCTGTTGCCGAATTCATCCTGAGCCAAAACAGACCTCACAATTCCAGCGCGTCCAACTGAGCCAGCAAGTGCTCGATGCGCTTCCGCACCTGATCGCGCTCGTCGCGCAGGACCTCTACTTCCTTTTGCAATTTCTCGGCCACCGGCGCCTGTTCGCGCAGTTGGGCTTCCACCTGGCTGACGCGCTCCTCGGCCGCGGCGCGGGTCTGCCGCTCACGCTTCACCAGGTCCACAGCGCGCAGAACCCGCTCTTCAAGCGCGGAAAATTCATCCACGCTCAACGCCAGGGAGTTTGTTTCCCCCGCCTGCTCCTCAGCCGGTTTTTCCGCCGGCTGATCCGGCTGCTTCTCTTCCACAACCTCAGATTCCCATAAGGACTCCGTCATCAAAAAAACCTCCGCGCGCATGGGTCTGCGACATATCCGTGCAAGTATAACGCCAATTGCGTTTGTGCTTCTGCTCTAGCTCCGCAACCGCGCCCCAACTTTGCCAACAGCCTCCACCACCCGCGCCTGGAAGTCCTGCAACTCACTATCGCGCAGTGTGCGGTCTGGCGCCTGGAAGGTTGTGCCCAGCAACAGCAACGAAACCTTATTCGAGCCCGTTCCCTCAAGACCTACAAATCTGCGCGCACCATCTCCCTCAACGTTGAAGACCTCGCGCACACGCCACTCCACCAGCTCGGGAATCTGCAAACCGGCCACCGCGCGGTCAATCTTTTCCCACGCGATACTGTTATCCAAAATGAGCGAAAAATCGCGGCGGACGGGCTGAAAGCGCGAAACATCCTTGGCTGCCGGCTCACGCAAGGGCAACTCGTACAGGCGGTCGAGGTAAAGCTCGCCTACCAGCACCAGATCCTTCAACTTGCGTGTCGCGGCCTCCCGCGGATGCAATTGGCCGAACCAACCAACCGTTATACCGTCAACCGTCACGCGCGCGCTGCGATAAGGATGCAGCCACTCAGGCGTGATGCCCGCCTCGGCATCGAAGCGGTCAAAGTAGACAGAACGCGACTGGAAGCGCGCCACAATCTGCTCCACCACGCCCTTTACATCATGAAAATCAATCAAGCGCGCCGGATGCAGCGGACTCTGCTCCGGCAGGTTGCCCACGGCGCCGAAAGCAACCGCAGGGCGCTCTTCGACCTTTTCCACCGTGCCATTGGAGGCAGCCCCGCTGAAGACCGTGCCCAGTTCGAAGAGGCGCACGTCACTGACATCGCGGTGCAAGTTGCCGGCAATCATCGTCAACATGCCCGGCACGAGTGACGGGCGCATTACACCAGCTTCTTCGCTGAGCGGATTGCCCAGCGGAACCACTAGCCCCGGCTGCGGCGCCGTCAGAGCCGCTTCCTCCGCAGAGCAGAAGGTGCTGGCAATCGCTTCATGGAATCCAGCGGAGCGCAGCGTCTGGCGAACCGCCTGCTCGCTCTGAGCCCAGGGCAGCTCGTGAACGCCGCCGCCGAAGGCTGGCAGGGTGTTGGCGAGGTGGTCGTAGCCGAAGACGCGCGCCACCTCTCCGGTGAGATCGATTTCGCGCTCCAGGTCAAGTCGCCAACTGGGCAAAGTAACCTGCCAGAAGACGCCATCCTTGCCCGCTGCCAATTTGCAGCCCAGCGCCTTCAGCACCACCTCGACGGTGGCGGCGGTAATGCCTTCCTCGTCCACGGTCGTGCCCAGAATGCGATGCACCTCGCTCAGCGCCAGCGAGACCGGCTTGCGCTTGGCGGTACGCGCTTCTTGCGCGGGAACGCGCACGTCCACCAGATCGCCTTCGATCCAGCCGCCGCTGGCCAGCAGGATGCTGCTCACCAGGGCCGATCCGACGGGTGCGGCATTGAAATCCGCGCCGCGCTCGTAGCGATGGCTGGCGTCGGTGTGCAGACCGTGGCGGCGCGCCGTCCGGCGAACCGTCATCTGGTCAAACCAAGCCGACTCCACCAGAACATTTTTTGTCGCGGGCGTAATCATCGTGTCCCAGCCGCCCATCACTCCGGCCAGCCCCAGTGGCTTGACTTCGTCGGCAATGACCAAGTCTTCCGGATCGAGCGTGCGTTCGATGCCGTCCAGCGTCTTCAACCGCTCGCCCTTGCGCGCACGGCGCACCACGATGCCGCCTTCGAGCTTGTCCAGGTCGAAGACGTGCGTCGGCTGGCCCATCGCAAGCCAGGCAAAGTTGGTGGCGTCGACGGCGTTGGAGATGGGCTTTTGCTCCAGCAGCTTGAAATAAGTGGAGACTTCCGCGCCGGGGAACCAGTCGCGCGAATCGGTAATCGTCACATCGCGCAGAACACGCGCCGTGTAGCGCCCGCAGGCGTCCTCGGCTTCGATGCGCACGGAATACGGCTGCTTGGTTGGCTTCGATGCTGGCAGCGGAAAGTCGAGCGCGGGCAGCGTCAGGCCATAAACACCCGCCGCCTCGCGCGCCACGCCGTAGTGGTTCATGGCATACACGCGGTTCGTGGTGACGTCCATCTCGTAGTACGAGCCGTTGCCCTCGCCGAGCGGATAAATGCCATCGACAGCAATGCCGCGTAGGGTCAGGTCTTCAGCGAGTTTTGCATCGTCCACCGGCAATCCCGGCAAATAAGCTCTAAGCCATTTCGTAAGTATCTTCATAAGTATTGCCGCCGTTTTTCATTAAAAATGCCTTCGAGCCATTTAGCTACATCGTCTTCATGGCCTTTGGTTTCAAAAATGAATTCCTGCCCTGGGTAATTCGCAGCTTTACCCAAAATACTCTCGCAGTCATCAGCGAGTTTCCATTCTGAAAGATGAGGAACGTGCGTCATGTGCATATTCTTAAAGAATGCAGGAAGTCTCCAATTTGTACGTGGCCTCTTTCGTGGCGGCATATCCAACTGTTTATCGCTCAAGCAACGATCATCCGTGAGAGTCGTGAAAGCTCCAGCACCGTGCAAATCTACCAAAAATCTCAACGACTCCATTCCTACATACAGGCAATTGTTTTTCTCTATGCAATGTGCAACATGCGGATGATGAGGAGCTATTTCTTGAGCTCTTGCCAGTTCTTCCGGTAGCTCTAGTCGTTCTTCAACTTGAAGCCACCCCCATATCGCAAAAATATCTGGACTGTTCCGGCAGAATTCATACTGCGTTGCTCTCTTGCTGGCTTCTCTGAACCAGCCAAAAAAAAGGAACAAGTCTCCGGTCGTAATATCCCTCAACTCGCTTTGCGAAGAACCACTTTGCCCAAACGTAAGTGGAAAATGTGCGTATTTTTCATCGCGCAACTCGACACGAAGGTCTGGATCGAGATGCAATAGCTGGGTATCTTGAATCCGCCCATTCGAGAGTTGGTCGACCAAGTTAGCAATTTCTTCCCCTTGCCTATTGTGCAGTTCGCCATAGCGCAAATGACTCTTCTTAGGATTGTATTCAGGGATTGGTAGACTAACCATACGCCCATCAATGATCGGACTAGCACAGCTACCGTAAGATGAGTCAAAGCCCTTCCGGCTTAGCACAATTCTTTTCGGAACTAGTTCTGAACGAATCATGCAAACTGCTCCAGGAAGCGCATATCTCCCGCGAAGAACTGCCCAATCTCGCTGACTCCATACTTCATCATGGCGATGCGCTCGACGCCCAGCCCAAACGCGAATCCGGAAATCTTCTTCGCGTCATACTCGGGCTGCTTTTCCGCCGCGAAGGCAAAGACCGCCGGGTCCACCATGCCACAGCCCAACAACTCAATCCAGCCCGAATCCTTGCACTTGCGACAGCCTTTGCCGCCGCAGAAGATGCAACTGATCTGCACATCGGCCGAGGGCTCCGTGAAAGGGAAGAACGACGGGAAGAAGCGCGTCTTCACCGATGAGCCGAACAGCGCTTTCATGGCGTAGTCCAGCGTGCCCTTCAGGTCGCTGAAGGTGATGTTGGTGTCCACGCAGAGCCCTTCCACCTGATGAAAGATCGGCGAGTGGGTGGCGTCAGCCGCGTCGTTCCGGTGTACCTTGCCGGGAATCACGATGCGCACCGGCGGCGGCTGCGACTCCATGGTCCGCATCTGCACGGGCGAAGTGTGCGTGCGCAAGAGCAGCTTGTCGCGCTGCGTGCGCCGCTCTTGATTGGCGATGACCAGCGTGTCCTGCGTGTCGCGCGCCGGATGGCCGGGAGGAAAGTTCATGCTCTCGAAGTTGTAGAAGTCGGTCTCGACCTCCGGGCCCACGCCCACCGAGTAGCCCAGCGCCGCAAAAACTTGGGTTATCTCATGCAGCGTTTTGGTGATCGGATGCTCGGCCCCAGTCAGTCGTCTGGTGCCGGGCAGCGTGATGTCGATGGCTTCGGCGGCCAGTGCGGCTTCGGTCGGCCCTGAGCCCAGAGCCGCGTCGAGCAAGCTTTCCACCACCGCCTTGAGCGCGTTGAAGCGCATGCCCAGCAGCTTCTTGGCCTCGACTGGCGCGGCCTTCAGCCACCGGCCGGAAACCTCGTTGAGCCGGCCTTTCTTGCGCCCCAGCCACTCCAGGCGAAAGGCTTCCACTGCCGCCTCGCTGTCCAGCGTGGCCGCAGCCTCGCGCGCCTGACGCTCCACCGTGGCAAATGCCCGGTCCAGCGCAGCCTCATCAAATGCCGTCAAATTCGGAATATCTTCATTCATAGCGTAAAGAACAGAATAAACCAATAGCGCTCTATCCCCTAGACAGCAGAAGCCATTCCTCACGCCGAGGAATGGCTTCTGCTTGCACATGTCCGAACTGTAAATTTAGAAATCCACTACGGTTCCCTCATAGCAGCACTGGTAAATGCGCTTGATCTCCGCCAGCGTCGGTTTGCGCGGATTGACTCCCGTGCAAGGATCATCCAGCGCATTCTGCGTCATCGTATCCAGCTTCGCTTCCCACTCTTTCGCATCGATGCCGTAATCCTTATAGCTCTTTTCGATGCCGATGCTCTGTCCGAGGCCAGCGATCGCCTGAGCGAAATCCTCGGTGGTCTTTTTGCCGATCAACTCAGCCAGCAGCGCGTACTTCGCGGTGTTCTTGCCGTTGAAGCGGATCACGTTGGGCATCAGGATCGTGTTGCTGCGACCGTGCGGAACCCCAAACATTCCGCCCACCTGGTGCGACATCGAGTGAATGATTCCCAGCAGTGCGTTCGAGAAGGAGATGCCAGCCAGGCAGGAGGCATCGTGCATCGTCTGACGGACCTCCAGATTGTTTCCATCGGCCACGGCCTTGGGCAGATTCTCAAAAACAAGCCGGACTGAATCCTTGGCCAAAGCATCGGTATAGGTATCGGCCAGGGTTGCTACGAAGGCCTCGCAGGCGTGCGAGAGAGCATCCATGCCCGTATTCGCCGTCACGCTGGCGGGCATGCTGCGGGCCAGTTCGCCGTCCACGATGGCGATGTCAGGGCAAATCTCATAGGAGACGATCGGGTGCTTGGTCCCCGCCTCGCGGTCGGTGATCACAGAGCAGCAAGTAACTTCGGTTCCCGTGCCGCTGGTCGAAGGAATGGCCACAAAGTGCGCCTTCTTGCGCAAGGGCTTGATCGCGAAAGGCTGGCAGATCTGCTCGAAGGTCGAGTCAGGATATTCGTAGAAAACCCACATCGCCTTGGCTGCATCGATGGCCGAACAGCCTCCCAGGCCAATAATCAGGTCGGGCTTTTCGCGGTTGAAAACTTCGACGCCCTTCCGGACCGTTTCGACCGAGGGGTCGGCTTCCACCCCGTCGAAAACCGCCGAGGCAATTCCCGCCTCTTTCAAAAGCGCAACCGTCTTGTCAATGAACCCGAACTTCCTCATGGAGCCGGCTCCGGTCACAATGACCGCCTTGGTGCCCTTGAGCGATTTCAGGTTTTCGATGCTACCCAGACCGTGATAGATCGTACGCGGAACGATAAATGCTGCCATTTTCTCTCACTCACCCTTCAAAAGTTTTTTGAATCCCTGTTGATCCGGCCCGAAGCATTTGCCTCATCCCTTCCACGTTTGTGCGAAAAGTGTGGGAACCAAGAACGCATTCGATAAGGATCAATCGATATATTTTTATCGTTTCATATCGAGGCAGGTAGCGCAAGTCAAAAGCGGGCAGACATATTTGTCCCTGGATGCAAAACGGCCCGAAGCAATGCTCCGGGCCGTTTTGCATCCACTTAACTTGTTTCTTAAGCCTTGGCTTTTTCTTCTTGAAGTTTCCGAATCGACTTCTCTGAGACCAGCGCCGTCTTGGCCTGCTCCACCAGCCGGGTAAAGCCCGCTGGGTCCTTCACGGCGATGTCGGCCAGGATCTTGCGATCCAGCTCGATACCAGCCTTCTTCAAGCCGTTGACAAATTGTGAGTAGCTGATATTGTTCAGCTTGGCGGCAGCCGAGATGCGCACGATCCACAGCGAGCGGAACTGGCGCTTCTTCTGCTTGCGGCCGGTATAGGCAAACATCAGGCCGCGTTCGACGGCTTCCTGCGCTGCCTGGTAGAGCTTGGATTTGGTGAGGAAATAACCGCTGGCTCTGTTGAGAATCTTCTTGCGGCGGTCGTTCCGCTTGGTACTGCGTTTTACGCGGGGCATGGTTTGTTCTCCATTTTGCGTTTGTTGGTTCTGCGGCTGGAGGCAGGAGACCCGCACCCTTTCGGGGCCGGGCGGTAAGCCTCTTCACTCGCTCTTTTCAAGCCTTGATTTCTCGGCGTTTTCCAGCCATGAAAGATGGCCGATCTGCCGGGGGCCCGCGCAACGCGTTCGCCAGGGCCCTGAAGCGCCGATTCCGTATTCTGGAATCAGCTCAGCAATCAGGCGTAAGGAATCATGCGCGCGACCTTATTGAAATCGCTATCCGATACCAGCGCAACTTTACCGAGCTTGCGCTTCAGTTTTGGCGACTTCGAAGTAAGGATGTGACGCGTCTTCATCTGGTGCCGCTTGATTTTGCCGGAGCCAGTCTTGCTGAAGCGCTTCTTCGCGCCCGTATGGGTTTTCAACTTGGGCATTGTCTTCTCTTTGTCCGCCGGGTGGGTCATTTCCAGATTGGGTCACCCTGGCGTGTTTCCCGCAAGACAGGGACTTCCCTGCCCTCTCTGGGCTTCAATCAGTATACAGCAGACCGGAGCTTTGGCCATAGATACCCATTGGCGGCCTGCCAGTTTGCCCCAAAACACCACAGGCCTCCCGAGATGGGCGGCCTGTAGAGTCTGCAAAATCCAGAAAACTGCTTACTGTGCAGCCGGTTCCGGTGCACTGGGCGCGGCTGCCGGAGCTGCAGCCTCTGGCTTCGGCTTGGGCGCTATAATCCGCTCCCGCGGCGGCGCGGCCGGTTTCGGCTTGGGCGCTTCCTGCTTCTTGGAAGGCGCCAGGATGGCATGCAGGGTATTGCCCTCCATGCGCGGCATGAACTCCACAATGCAGGCTTCGCCAATATCCTGAATCAGCCGGTTGATGATCTTGTAGCCCAGATCGCGGTGAGCCATCTGCCGCCCACGGAAGCGCAGGCTGGCCTTCACCTTATCTCCGCCGGTGAGAAAGCTGACCGCCTTGTTCTTCTTGGTCTGGTAGTCGTGCTCGTCGACGGTCACGGAAAACTTGACCTCTTTGAGCGTAACGACCTTCTGGTTCTTCTTGGCGGCCCGTTCGCTCTTTTCCTTCTCGTAGAGGAAGCGGCCATAGTCCTGGATGCGACAGACCGGGGGAACCGCGTTGGCGGAAACCTCCACCAGGTCCAAGCCGCGCTCACGGGCAATTCTCATCGCCTCAAAGGGCTGCAGAATGCCGAGTTGCTCGCCGTTTTCGTCGATAACGCGAATCTCGCGCGCACGAATCCGCTCATTGATGCGGATAAAGGACTTTGCCGAACGTTTGTCGAATGCGATGGTACCCCTCCAAGAGTCGTCGCGACCCGCCTCCGGCTTCTGCCGGATTCGCTGCGGACACACGAACGCACCCTGAGTATACCATTGGCCCGGCTCAACCGAACAAAGGCTTTATGGCAAATCCGCCGACTGCCCGGCAAAATTGAAGCCGGGCAGTGGCACGGGACGGCTTTATTTACCCAAAACATCCTCAATCGACGCACCCGACTTGGGCACGGACTGGTGATAATCCTCGCCCAGGAGCAATGCCAGCGTGGCCGCAATCTGGCTCTCGGTCACAGGATCTGCCGCCTTGCGTTCGCCCAGGGCCGCCGTATCCGGGCCAAGAAAGGCCATCCATGTCTGCTTCGACTCGGCAATCTTTTCGCCATGACTGGTCCACAGCGCGCCCACGCCTCGTCCATGATCGGGCAACACAATCAGCGTGGTCCGGCCGCGATACTCGGGCATCGACTGGACCAGTTCCCAAAGCTGGCGCAGGTAGCTATCGCCCAGGTGCGCCGCGTTCAGGTACTCGGGATAGGAGCCCGCGTGCGCCCAATCGTCGGTCTCGCCCAGCCCAATGAACAGCAGCCGAGGCTTTTTCGCCTTCACATACTCGATTGCGGTATGGAAGGGCAGCGGATCAAAGGGCTCATCCGGCCAGATGCGAACCGTCTCGGCCTTCAAGTCGTTCAGCAGCTTCAGTTCCGGTGTGGCCGGAATCGTCGTCAGCGGATCATAGCCCGCGTTGACGGAAAAGCCGCACCGCTCCCGGTTGAAAATGCCGTTGAAGGCATCCCAGGCACCAAAGGCCGCCACCTTGCCGGTGAAGGCCGGCTTGGCGTTGAGCCATTCAAAGACGGTGACGTTGGGATTGGGCACATTGTCGTTCGAGTGGATGCGCGGGTCCGCAAAGCCGGTCAGCGTTTCATTGTAACCTGGATAGGAAAAGTTCAGCCCGTTGGTCACATGCGCGTCCGACCCCAGGTCGCGGTTGCCAAAGATCTGGCCTTGCGTGCCGACCACGCTCCACAGAAAAGGCATGAGCGCCTGCCGCCGCTCCTCCTGCGTAGAGCGCAAATAGAGCTTTTCGGCGCTGGCGGCGCGCTCTTTGGGATTGCCCAGCGCCTCCGGCCCAGGCTTGCTGACGAGATCCGCGTCCGCGCCGTGAAAAACTTCTTGCCAGCGCAACCCGTCCAGCATCACCACGATTACGTTTTCAGTTTTGTGCGCAACCGGCGTCTGAGCCACCCCAGCCAATCCGAAGGCCAAGCCCAGCACGGCCAGCATCCCGCCGAAGAGAAGGCTTTGAAGTCTTTTTCTTGTTTTCATAGCTCTAGACTGCCATGGTTTCGTCACATTTCGATGAATGCCAAGCAACATCGAGCGGTTCGGCAATCGCTTCAATCGCCGCGCACATCGCACCAAAGGAGAAAATTCTGGCTCAACCCGCGGGCAAGTGCCTAAACTCACTGTAAAGAGTATTCTTGGCGCAATCGGAAGGACCGAGAAAAAAATGGCGACTCCGAACCAGACGCAACCGGTTCCAGGCAAATTCGATTGGGGCGGCTTGACCCTTTTCCTGATTACGATCTGCGCCCTTGTCTTGTGCGCATGGATACTGAGTCCGTTTCTGACGGCGATCACGGGAGCCATTGTTCTCGCGGTCGTCACCCAGCGTCCCCATCGGTGGATTTCCGCACGTTTGAAGAACCCCACCCTCGCGGCCACCGCGAGCCTTCTGCTGGTGGGGCTCAGTTTTGTGGCGCCGGCCCTGTACTCTGCATTGGCCGCCGCCCGCCACATTCTCAACGCTGTCCGGAGCGTTCAAAGCGGCGCTGCTGAACAGGGCATACGGCAGTTTATTGCGCGATCTCCGCATCTTGCCGCCAACGTTCAATACGCCATGGACAACTTCAACATCAGCCAGACGATCCAGAGTAGTTCCGGCTTCCTGGCCGGGCAAATGGCAGCCTTTCTCGGAGGGTCGGTGGCGGCGCTCGTGCAGGTCGGCATCATGCTGTTCATCCTGTTCTTTCTCTATCGCGACCGGCGCCAGATGCTTTCTTCTCTCCGCTCCTTCATACCGCTGGACGAAGAGGAAACGGACTACCTTCTCAAGCGGATTCAGACAGCCATCGACGCGCTTGTGCTGGGGCGTTTCGCCGTCGCGGCGCTTCAGGGCCTGGTGGCGGGAATCACGTATGCCTGCGTCGGAGTTGGCGAGCCATTGCTGCTGGGGCTGATCACAATGTTGTTTGCGCTGGTGCCGGCCATCGGAGCGTTCGTCGTCTGGCTTCCCATCGCGATCTATCTCGCCGTGCTACACCAATGGATTCAAGCCATCATCTTATTGGCCGTCGGCTCGCTGATTATCAGCACCCTGGACAATTTTCTTTACCCGATTCTTGTCGGGCCCAAAATGCAGATGCACACCATAGCGATCTTTCTCTCGATGATGGGGGGCATTGCGTGCTTTGGCGTAATCGGACTTATCTTGGGGCCGATTGCCCTGGCCGTGACTGAATCGCTGATCTTCATCCTGCGCCGCAGAACCGTGGGCGGCCCGCTTCCGGGTGGGTCCACAGTCTTATGAGCTGACCGCTTTCAACGATTGATCCGGCCACGAAATTCTGTCAGGGTGCCCATCCTTTTCAGCGCATTGTGCGGAAAAGGGTAGGAGACGATGTCACTGTTTTCTTGCTGGATCAATAGGCCGGTCAACGCTCGACCTGGGGCCTTCAGGCGCAATTCAATCTCGCGGCTGCCTTGAATTGGGGATGAAGCCGCCAAGCCATCGCCGCATCACGCCTTCGCTATACTGGAATTGACCGCCCCGATTCGCGGGCTGTTCCCCTGCCCATGCAATCCCCCGCCGCCAGCCCGTCTTCCACCGCGAACGCCGGAAGCACGTGGAGCATTCTCGGCTATGTCTACTTCACCTTTGTGGTTTATCTTTCCATCGGCCTGCCGCTGGCGATTCTGCCCGCGTATGTGCATTTTCGCATGGGCTACAGCGCGGCTCTGGCTGGCTTCGTCATCAGCGTCCAATACATTGCCACGTTCCTGAGCCGTCCCTGGGCCGGACGCATCTCCGACCGTGCCGGGGCCAAGGTCTCGGTGCTCTGGGGCATGGCGAGCTGCACCGCCAGCGGCGCGCTTCTTCTGGCGGCGGCCGTGCTTTATCGCAACCCTTGGATGAGCATCGCCGCCCTGATCGTGAGCCGGCTGGTCCTGGGCGCGGGAGAAAGTCTGGGTTCCACCGGATCAATGCTGTGGGGCATTTCCAACGCGGGGCAGAAGTATACCGCCAAGGTCATCTCCTTCAACGGCGTCGCCTCCTATGGCGCGCTGGCCCTGGGCGCGCCTCTGGGCGTGGTGCTGGAGCAGCAGTGGGGACTGGCTTCCATCGGCCTGGTCACAGTGCTGGTCGGCGCCCTCAGCCTCGTGCTGGCCAGCATCAAGCGGCCCATCATGGCGCCTCCGGGCAAGCACCTGTCCTTCCGCGACGTACTGGGCCACATCATCCCTTACGGCATGGTGTTGGCCATGGGCGGCGTGGGCTACAGCGTGCTAGCCACCTTCGTCACGCTCTTTTACATCAGCCGACACTGGAATGGCGCGGCCCTCTGCCTGACCGCTTTTGGCGTGGCTTTTGTTGCGGCGCGCATGCTCATCCGGACCATCAACCGCTTTGGCGGTTTTACGGTTGGGCTCGCCTCGTTGCTGGTCGAGTCGTTCGGAGTGCTCTTGCTGTGGAGCGCCAGTTCGCCCTGGATGGCCTTTACCGGCGCCATTTTCACCGGCCTTGGCTTCTCCCTTGTTTTTCCCGCCTTGGGTGTGGAAGCGCTAAAGCGCGTAACGGAAAACAATCGCGGCTCGGCTCTCGGCATCTTCACCGCCTTTGCCGACGTTTCCTTCTTCCTTGTCGGCCCGCTGGCCGGCGTTGTCATCGGCGGTTTCGGCTATGCCAGCGCCTTTCTTTTCGCGCTGCTCTGCGTGCTGGCCGCCATGGCGATCGTCGCCTTCCTCATGCGGATGCGGCACAAGGAAGGCCGAAACTCCTGAATTTCGTGTCACTCGTCCATTAGCATAACCAACCCACGGGGGATGAAACTGTGCCCGGCGATTTCGCGCTAACCGGCTAACTTGCCAACCCCGCGCAGCGGGGCTAACCTGCTGCATTTTGCCTAATCCTTCCCAATATAATTTTCCTTTCGATCGTTCAACATACTAAACATTTGAAAGCTAGTTTCTTTTTAAGGCAAGCTATCAGCTTCGTGTCAGGGCACGACTGGTAGGTCAGGGCTTCAGCCCTGACTGCCACAAACGCACCGAAAAAAACGTAGGGCTTTAGCCCCTGCAAAAACCATCCCTCAAGACAAATGCGCTTACCGCAATGTTAGGGTGTCAATAAAGGAGAACCATCGTGACCCGCAAAAACACGCTGCTCGATCAATGCCGGAAGCCAACCGGATGGCTAGGCCGATTCATCTTGTGGAAGATGAACCGTGAGCATTCCAACCTGACCGACTGGGGCCTGTCACACGTTTCCATCGAGAAGACTAACACCATCCTGGACATCGGTTGCGGCGGCGGCAGAACGGTGAGCAAGCTGGCGGCGCGCGCCTCGCAAGGAAAAGTTTATGGCATCGACTACTCCCCGGATAGCGTTGCCGCATCCCAAAAAACGAATGCGCGAGCGATTGCAGCGGGCCGGGTCGCGATCCAGCAAGGCTCGGTCTCCAAGTTGCCGTTTCCGGACGGCACATTCGACCTCGTCACGGCCGTGGAGACACATTTCTTCTGGCCCGACTTGCCCTCTGATCTGCGTGAAGTCTTCCGGATTCTCAAGCCGGGTGGCTTTTTCATCGTGATCGTCGAGGTCTACAAGGGCGCGAACAAAATGGTGGAGAGGCTCGCCGAAAAACATGCCCCCATAACGATGATGAATCTGCTCAGCGCGGAGGAACACAGCGAACTGTTCGCGAAGACAGGCTACGCGGAGATTCAGGTGATCGAGGAACGCGACAAGGAATGGCTTTGCGGCGTGGGAAGAAAGCCCTTGGTGTGAAGTTGTTTTCCTGCCCTCGAGCGAAGCCGATGCTGTTGTCCGGCTGACACCCTCAAACGCAGAACGGCCACCCCGAAGGATGGCCGTTCTGCGTTTGTTTCGAAAAAAAGCGCCTTGTTACTCGCTCTTCTCCGGTTCGCTCTTTTCAGTTTCACTCTTCTCCGGCTCGACCTTCTCGGGCTCGATCTTCACCGGTTCGCTCTTTTCCTGCTCGTTCTTTTCGCTCTTCCAGTTGAGCAGGTCGCCAAGAGTCGTGGTTGAACTGGAGACGGGAGCCTTGTGGCTCTCCTTCTTGTAGCTCTCCACCTGAGCGCGGCTGGCTTCCTGGCCGACTGCGCGCAGGCTCAAGCCCACCTTCTTCTCTTCCACGTTGATCTTGATGATCTTGAACTCATTTTCCAAGCCTGTTTCAAGCTTGGCTGGATCGTCGCCGGCCTCGGAGATGTGGCACAAGCCTTCAATGCCCTCCGCGATCTCGACAAAAGCGCCGAACTGCGCTGTCCGCAGAATCTTGCCATGGACCACGTCGCCCACACGGTGCGTTGCAAAGAAGCTCTCCCAGATGTCGGGCTCCAACTGCTTGATGCCCAGGCTCAGGCGGCGGTTCTGCGGTTCGACGCCGAGAACAACAGCCTTCACTTTTTCGCCCTTCTTCACGATCTCGGAAGGATGCTTGACGCGCTTGGTCCAGCTCAAATTCGAGACATGCACCAGCCCGTCGATACCGTCTTCGATCTCGACAAAAGCGCCGAAATCGGTCAGGTTGCGCACCCGGCCTTCGACGATCGTCCCCGGGGGGTACTTCTCCGTCAGGTGCTCCCACGGATTCGGGAGCAACTGCTTCATGCCCAGCGAAATGCGGCGGTCCGCCGGATTCACGCTCAACACAACGGTTTCAACTTCTTCGTTCGGCTTGACCAGCTTCGACGGATGCTTCAGCCGTTTCGACCAGGTCATTTCCGACAGGTGAACCAGGCCTTCGATGCCCTGCTCCAGCTCGACAAACGCGCCGTAGTCGGTCACGGAAAGCACGCGGCCCTTGACGCGGGCGCCAACCGGGTAGCGCTCGGCAGCGTCCAGCCACGGGTCAGGCGTCAACTGCTTGAAGCCCAGCGAAACCCGCTGCTTATCCTTGTCGAACTTGAGCACCTTCACCTGGATCTCGTCGCCCACATTCACCAGGTCGCGGGGATGCGTCAAACGGCCCCAGCTCATATCGGTAATGTGCAACAAACCGTCGATGCCGCCCAGGTCGACAAACGCGCCGTAGTCGGTCAGGTTCTTCACAATGCCGGTCAGAATGGTGCCTTCGTCCAGATGCTCAAGAGTGGCAGACCGCTTGGCGTTCTGCTCTTCTTCCAGGATTTCCTTGCGGCTGACGACCACATTGCCGCGCTTCTTGTTCAACTTGATGACGCGGATTTCAATCTGCTGGCCGAGATAGCCGTCCAGGTTGCGGACCGGGCGAATCTCAAGCTGCGAACCGGGCAAAAACGCCTTGATCCCGATGTCCACCGTCAGTCCGCCCTTGACGCGGCTCACCACGGTTCCGATCACCGGCGTCTTGTCGGCTGCGGCCTTCTCAATCGTGTCCCAGACACGCAAGCGCTGCGCCCGCTCATAGCTGACCAGGTAGCCGCCTTCCGGCTCCTCGCGCTCAATCACCACTTCAATCTCGTCGCCCGGCTGGAACTTCACCGCTCCGGTGTGATCCAAGACCTGCTCCAAGGGCACCAGCCCATCGGACTTCAGGCCTACATCGACAACCAGGTGCTTCTCCGTCTGCTTGAGCACCTTGCCGGAGACAACCTTGTCTCCGTAGGCCTCAACAGCAGCGGCCTCGGCGGCCTGCTCGCGTTCAAAGGCTGCCAACGCGGCGGAAAAGTCCATCGCATCCGCAGCGGCCTTCTCAGGCGCCGCTGCCGCTTCCGGTTCCGGCGCGGCCTCGGCCTGCGGAGCCACTTCAGCGGGAGTTGCGATCACGGGTTCGGCCTGGGCTGCGGGCTCGGGCTGCGCGGGTACTTCTTCGGCAGCGGGAGCAGCTTCTGCTGTGACTTCCACAGCGGCCTCGGCTTGAGGTTGAGTTGGGGTATCGGCGTCCAGAGGCGCAACCGATTCATCTACGATGACTTCGGCGGTCTCTGTGGTGGACGTGGATTCTGGCAACGGTTGCGCTTGCTCCGTCGCAGGTTCGGGGGTTGTGGTTTCCAATTCGGTGTTCAGGGTTATACTCTCGGTTTCAGGATTGAGGACGTTTGCCATCACTGCCAGCTCCGGGATTCCTTGCGCCCGCGGCTTGATACTCGCCATGCCGCTGGGGGTGGTCCCTCTGTTACATTTGCTGTCACGAGAGGGGGGGCCGGAGGCCATCTCCCTGCCAGTCGCGTGTCTGTGTCCGTAGTGTTTTACAAGGGACAAAAGCCCACACCGGATGATCTGGCGTGGCGAGCATTTGATCTCCTTGGGAAGCACCCGGCAGGCAACGGCTTGCTGAAGGGCGGCCGCAACTCACTGCTGGAATCCGCGCAGGAAGCTACGCTCATGAGTGTAACAACCTCGGCTTTGCCGCGTCAATGCAATTGATTGGACAATGAAGCACTGCACCGCCTACGCTGCAATCCGCCTTTCACCCGCGCCGAGGCAATCTGCGCTCCACTCGCGTTGCCAAGACCACCCTCCTGTTTGCATTGCCAAAGTCTTGTGTCAAGGCACGACTTCAGTCGTGCCGTAACTGAAACAAAGTAAAGACGCGGGCTTTAGCCCCTGCCGAGCAGGAGTTTTCCCAATTGCAATGGACTTGTGCCCTCCAGCGGCGCTCTATACTGAGGCAGACGGACCGCAAACTATGGATTATCTCTGGACTCCCTGGCGTTATGCCTACATTACCGCAGCCAAAAGCGACCCTCGCCCCGGCGTTCCCCCGAGCCTCGCAGCCTGGCCCGGCGACCATCACTGCGTTTTCTGCAACCTGATCGCCTCCATCGATTACGCCATCGCCCACGGCATGAATCTGGACGAGGCCGAAGCCGCCGGAGGCCTTATCCTGCGCGGCAAGCACTGCTTTATCTGCCTGAACTCCTTCCCGTACACGAACGGCCACGTCATGGTCATGCCCTACGCGCATCTTGACCGGCTGTCCAAAGTGCCCAAGGAAGCCGCCCATGAGTTGATCGATTTGGCGCAGCGCACCGAGCAGGTGATGGAAAAGATCTACCACCCGCAAGGCTTCAACTTCGGCATGAATCTGGGCGAGGCTGCCGGCGCGGGAGTTGCAGGACATCTCCATCTCCACGCCCTTCCCCGCTGGGTCGGCGACAGCAACTTCATGACCACCGTCGCCGAAACCCGCGTCATCCCCGAAGCGCGGGAAATGACGTGGAAGCGGATGCGGGAAGCGTTTGCGGAAGAGCTGGGTTAGCGGGTGCCCCACCTTCGGCGCGTTTTTGTTTTTGCGCCTAAGGTGGGATAGATCCACCTATCTATAGGTTTCTTATCGCTCTTCAGCTTTTTATAGTTCTTGGCTTCTTATCAAACTTCATCCCCGCTCTCCTCCGCCTCCGCCGCCAGCGCCAATCCAGTCTGCTCTCCCTCCGACTGGTCCAGCAGCGCACGCGGCAGAGACTTGCTGGTTCTGATGCCCAACTCCTTCAGCATCTCCACCTGCCGGATCAGGTTCCCACGCCCTTCGCTCAACTTCTTCATGGCATTGGTATAACTCTGATCGGCATTGTGCAAGCCCTTTCCGACAGCCTCCAGATCGCTCACAAAACCGACGAACTTGTCGTACAACTCCGCGCCGCGGCTCATCACATCCTGCACGCTGCGGGCCTGCAACTCCTGTTGCCACAGGTTGTCCACAATGCGGATGACAAACAGCAGCGTCGTCGGCCCCACCAGCAGAACTTCCTTGTCGTAGGCATAGCGCCACAGCGCCTCGTCCTGTTGCAGCGCCTCCAGAAAGGCCGGCTCGACAGGGATGAACATCACCACGAAATCCGGCGTCTCCAAGGTCGGCAGCTTCTGATATTTCCGCCGGGCCAGCTCATCCACGTGCTCGCGCATGCTCGCCAGATGCCGCTTGACGGCGGTCTCGCGTTCCGCCTCGGTCTTCGCATTCACCGAGTCGGTGTAGGCATTCAGCGAAACTTTCGAGTCGATAATCAGGTGGCGGCCGCCGGGCAAACGAACGATGACATCGGTTCGCTCCGTCTTTGTTTTTTTGGCCTCATCGTCTTCCAGGCCGGAAAAGCTCTGCTGAAAGCTGTATTGCTCGCCCTCATGCAAACCGGCCTTTTCCAGCAAGTCGCGCAAAATGAATTCGCCCCAGTCGCCTTGCGCCTTCGACGAGCCGCGCAGCGCCGTGCTCAGGTTGCGCGCCTCTTCGCTGAGCTGCTGGTTCATCCCGCCCAGCGCGCCGATCAGCGTTTCCAGCTTGGTAACGCCGTTGCTGGAGTCGTTTTGAGCCTTCTCCACCTTCTCGCGGAACTCCTTGATCTGTTCCTTGAGCGGCGCCAGTAGCGTTCCAAGCTCTTTTTGGCTGCCCTCGGAAAAGCTCTTGGATTTTTTCTCCAGAATCTCTCCGGCCAGCGCCTCGAACTGGTGCGCGAGGGCTTGTTTGGCCGTCTCCAGCAGCGCCAGTTTTTCCTGCAAATTCTTCTTTTCGTTCTCGAGCTTCGTCTCCAGCTCGCCGATGGTTTTCGCCGACAGGCTCTCTGCTTCAGCCTTGACCTGCAACTCCGCGCGCAGTTGATCCCGCGCCGCCGTTAACTGCCCGATCGTTTTCTCGCGCTCCGCCGCCAGCGATTCAAAACCCGCCCGCGCCGCCGACTCGGCCTGCGTCTTCGCCAGCTCTCCCCGCACGCCCGCCAGTTCTGCCGTCAGTTCCTGCGTGCGCCGCTCGATCAGGGCCTTTTCCGCTTCCAGGCTTGTCAGGCTCTTCTCCAGCAGCCGCTTGTCCGCCTGCGCAAAGCTCTTTCCCAACCAGTAGCCGAGAAGTCCTCCGGCAACAACTGCCAGCAGAGCAATAATCAAAGCCTGCATCGGTTCATCCTTTCGCTGTTTCGCCTAATATACGCTTTTCGTCTGTGTATTTCCCGGCAAAATCGGCCTGTTTCTGTTCCCGCTTCTTTTCCCGCTGTTTCCTTCGCTCTTCCACTCCTTTACACACCCCGGCCCGCCCGGTAGACTGGAAACTTCGGGACCATGCGTTTTTTTGGGCGTGGTGGTTGTCATCCCCTGCCGCGAACCATTATTGTAGGCAGACGGAGCCTGAACAGGCGCAACCAAGATTGGTCACCGGATCGGTTCACAAGTTTTCGAAATTCATGAGGAGATACGTGCATGGCCGTTGAAGAGAAAGTCAAACAGATTATCGTCGAGCAGTTGCAGGTAGACGAGGCAGAAGTCACTCCCGGCGCCAGCTTCCAGGAAGATCTGGGCGCGGATTCGCTGGACGTCGTCGAGCTGGTCATGCAGTTCGAAGAGGCCTTCGATCTGGAAATTCCAGACGAAGCTGCCGAGAAGATCAAGACCGTAAAGGATGCGGTCGACTACATCGAGAAGAACGCGAAAGAGCCTGCGAAAGGCGGCAAGTAACCAGTGACCCGCCGAGTCGTCATCACCGGCCTGGGGCTGATCTGCGGTGTGGGCAACACTGCGCCTGAGGTTTGGCGGCAGCTTGTGGCCGGCGCCAGCGGCATGGGCCCCATTCAGGGCTTCGATACTACTGGCTTCCCGGTCACCTTCGCCGCCGAGGTCAAGAACTTCGACCCCCTCAATTTCGTGGATAAGAAAGAATCCCGCAAGATGGGGCGCTTTATCCACTTTGCCCTGGGCGCCGCGCAGGAAGCCATGACGCAGTCGGGTCTCCAGATCACTCCGGAGATTGCCGACCGTGTAGGCGTCTTCATCGGCTCGGGAATCGGTGGTTTTGAAATCATCGAGCGCGAGCACACCAACCTGATCAACGGCGGCCCGCGCAAGATCTCGCCCTTCTTCATTCCGGCAACCATCGTGAATATGGCAGCCGGTCATGTGAGCATTCGCTATGGAGCCAAGGGACCGATTTCGGCCACGGCTACAGCCTGCGCCACCTCGGCCAACGCCATCGGCGACTCCGCGCGCATGATTCAGCACGGCGATGCCGACGTGATGATTGCCGGCGGAGCTGAAGCCTCGGTCACGCCCATGTCGGTAGGTGGTTTCGCCGCCATGCGTGCGCTTTCCACCAAAAACGACGACCCCACGCACGCCAGCCGCCCCTTTGACAAGGATCGCGACGGCTTCGTCATCGGCGAAGGCGCCGGCATCCTCATTCTCGAGGAGCTGGAATTTGCCAAAGCCCGCGGAGCAAAGATTCTGGGCGAAGTGATCGGCTACGGCATGAGCGCCGACGCCTTTCACATCACCGGCATTGCACCCGAGGGCGCAGGCGCGCAGCGCAGCATGAGGGCCGCACTCAAGGACGCTGGCATCAAGTCGGAAGAAGTTGGCTATGTGAACGCTCATGCCACTTCAACCCCGGCGGGCGACGGCAATGAATCGCAGGCTATCGAATCGGTTTTTGGCGAACATGCTCTGAGCCACAAGCTCAAGATCTCGGGCACGAAGTCCATGACCGGGCATCTGTTGGGCGGCGCTGGTGGCCTGGAAGCCGGCATTACCGTGCTGGCGCTTCAGCATCAGACGCTTCCGCCCACCATCAACCTCGACAACGTCGATCCAGAATGCCACTTGGACTATGTGCCGAATAAGGCCATTCCATTGGACTTCGATGTCGCCATGTCGAATTCCTTTGGTTTCGGCGGCATCAACGCGACGCTCATCCTGCGTCGCTGGACCGAGTAAGGCAGCTCTTAGCTTCCAGATCCGAAGTACAAAAAAACAACGGCGCGATCCCATCGGGATTTGCGCCGTTGTTTTTTGCTGTTCATCTATTCAGCAAAGCTCCGTGTCCGTCGCGCCGTTGGAGCTTCTACCCGGCAACCGCCGCCCAGCCCACGCTGATCAGCACGAAAATCGCCCACCAGCCGAAGACTGCGATATAGCCTGAGCCGCGCTTGACTCCCGCCACCATCGCCGTTCCAATCCCCAGCAGCACAAGCGTCCAGATGGTGACCACATCCAGTGAACTCGCCAGGGCGTACAGAGCCTTGTTGGTCTCCACTGGATTCAGAAACGCGCCGATGTTCGTGGGCGCAAAGTTTTTGATATTGAAGGACTCTGGAGCCGTTCCCGCAAAAATCGCGATGATTCCCAGGAGCGACTTAATGATGGACGGCAGGCTCGCATACATCCATACGGCAAAAATGCTGCCATACTTTGCCTTGCCGCCAAATCCGAAGTTGATCGTGCCCCAGAGGCCAAGCGACAAGAGGGCCGCGCTGGCCAGCACGAGCACCGGACTGGCAATGAAGACGCCTTCGGTTACGTATACCGAAATCTTGGATGCCATTTCGCGCTGGGCCGGCGGCGCCTGCGCCAACTTTTCTTCCTGCGCCGGGTTGAGATGAATCTGGTTGTCCACCACCTGCTGCACGCCAATCTTGAGCGCGACAGCCGCAAACAGGATGTAGCCAACCACCGCAAAGATGACCAGCGGCATCCACCAGCTCTTGCGGCCGCGCTTGATCTCTTCAAAGGTCTTCGACGGCGCGGAGAATATGCAGGCAACGCGCTGCCACTGGGAAAGGCCGGAAGCAGCCTCACCCGCGGATGGGAGTTCCAGATCGCTCATCAGTCGTCCTCGTTCAGCCAGAATTGGCTCTGGGCGCGATTGTACCTTTGCGGGGCCTGCCCGGCGCAATCAAAATCTTTCGGCGGCGCTTCACATCCCCTGCGCGGTGGCTCCGGACTCCGTGGCGGATGTGCGCCGCCGTTGCCTGGGTTGTTCCCGCTTTGCCTCTTCCGGCTTGCGCTGTCTCAACCTGGATTTCGCTGTCGTTTTGCGTTGCGCAGTTTGGCTAGGCCGCGCTGAGGCCTGTTCCGTCCGGCTCGGCCGCGCTGGCGTTTGTTCTGCTCGGCTCGGCCGCGCTGGCACGGTCTGGACCGGCACAGCCGAGGCCTGCACCACCGGCATGTTCGACGGGTTGGCCAGCACGAAGCTCTTGTAGACGGTGATATGGAAGCAGGACTGCTGGAACTCCTCCTCCACATCGATCATGCCAGCTTCTTGAAGTGGCAACAACCATGCGCGCATCCAGCCAATCTCCTGCGCCGACATTCCGTGCTTGGCAATGTCGATGGTGGCGCCAGTCAGATGCGGGCTGGCAATGTCGCCCTCGGCCGAGGTCGCGTTGCCATTGGTTCTCATCAATTGTTTTTGAAAGGCGACGGTCCGCACCGCCGAGCTGACCAGAACGGGATCGCGAAACTGGGCCGCATGAGCGCGCGCCAGGTCATCCAGGAAACTCGCCGTCCAGGGCCGGCAGTAGCGGCGATTCTCCGGCAGGCTGCCGTTCACCGTCAGCGCCGAAGAGGCCGGAACCGGCACCAGCATCCCGCGATTAATCCGGTCGGCCAAGTCTTCGTCGTCCTGAATCCGCTCCAGGCCGTCGGCCTCGGTCCTCTGATTCTGCCGCAACAGCGACTCGTACGATCCGCGTAGCGGCGGCGGCATGGCAATCCGCGTCCTGCTGAGAGAAGTGGGCTCAACCGCAGCCGGGCGGGTGGTGTCCGTCTCTGTGGCGCGAACCAACTGTGCGCCGGAACGGGAAGGTCTGGCGTCATGCGCCTTCACGGCCTGACGGGAGCGGGCTGGTTGCCTGGCAGAAGCGGGCTGTTGCCGGGCGGAAGTTGGAAGCGGAGCATCGTCCGCCGTGCGCTTGCGCGAGGATTTCCGAGGGGATGCCTGCGATGTCCGCGCGGATTCCGGCTCGGCCACCTTTCCGGATGCACGTTTGGACGCACGTCCCGCGGCACGGGTTGCAGCAGCCGTTGCCGGTTGCTTCGCCTCACGAGCCGCCGCTTGCTTGGTCTCACGGACTGCCGGCTGCCGGGCCTTTTTGCGAGAAGCCGCCGTGGATGGATGAGAGGCAGTTGCGGACGCAGCTTTCCGCTGCGCCTTCACCGGGTGTTTCGGCGAGCCGTTGGCCAAGCTGGCGCAGAGCGCTGTCAGTATAAATACGATAAGTAGGCTTCGCCGCATAGAAGAGTGTGCGGAGAATCCAGAGCAATTCCAGTGTAGGCCCATTCAGCGCTCTCTCCGAGTGCCTAGTCTGGTGCGGACTTGTCTGATAATTGACGTTTTTGCTTCACCGTTTGCAATCGCCGCCACGCAATCATCCCCCACCTTTACAATAGTCCGTATCGAGAGTGAGGAGTTCTGATCTCCATGGCAGTTGGGAAGAGATGGGTATTTTGGGCAGTAATTGCACTGCTTCTGGTGCAGGCTACGCAGATTATTTTTATCGTGCACCGCGAATCGCTCACATGGGACGAGGACGACCACATGTTCGCCGGTTACATGATGTGGAAGACCGGCGACTACGGCCTCAACCCCGAACATCCACCGCTGGTCAAGCTGCTGGCGACGCTTCCCTTGCTGGACGAGCATCTCTGGGTTCCGCAGCTACAGAATCGCGACTTCAAGACCGAAGCCTACATGGACGGCCGCGACTGGCTGGCACGCAATGACGGCGCCAGCCAGCGCCTCGTATTCCGCATGCGGCTGACCGCCGGCCTGCTGGCTCTGGCGCTCTCGCTGGTTGTCTTTTTCGCCGCACGCGAGGCTTTCGGTATACCCGCCGCGCTGATCGCGCTGGTGCTCATCGTCTTCGATCCCAATATTCTGGCTCACTCCGCGCTGGTCACCACCGATGTCGGCGTCTCGCTCTTCTTTCTGGCCAGCATTTACGCCCTTTATCGCTATGTGAAGCAGCCCTCGCTGCCGCGCTTGCTGCTGGCGGGCCTGGCAGCCGGTTTGCTGCTGGCCACCAAGCACTCCGGCGTCCTTCTGGCGCCCATGCTATTGCTGCTCGTCGCCGGGGAAATCGCCTTTGCGCCCAAAGGAAGCCGAGGCCGCACGGCCCTCCGCCTGAGCGGCGCTCTTGCGGCCATTGTTGTCATCGGCGTCACCGTTCTCTGGGCTTTTTACGGCTTTCGCTACGCCGCGCGTCCGGCAGGTCTAGCTCTCAGCACCTCGCTGGCTGACTACGCCAAAGGGCTAAGTCATTTCAATTCAACGGCTGTGCTGGCCATCGCCCATCTGCATCTTCTGCCCGAGTCCTACCTGATGGGTCTGGTGGACGTGAAGCTTATGGCGCAGTACTACTCTTCCTTTGTCTTCGGAAAGCTCTACGCGCACGGCCTCTGGTGGTACTTCCCGGTCGTCATTCTCATCAAAACCACCCTCGGGCTTCTAGCTCTGCTGGCGCTCACGGCCATCGCTATTTTCACGGGCTGCTTCCGCGGCAAGCGCCGCGAAATTCTCTATCTTCTTGTACCCTGTGCCGTTTATCTGCTGGTCGCCATGGCTTCTGGCATGAACATCGGCGCGCGCCATGTGTTGCCGCTTTACGCTCTGTCCGCGATTCTGGCGGGCGGCGGCCTGGCTGCTCTGGCCACTTCTGAACGCCGCTGGGCGCGGATCGCCACCGCGGTGGGCGTAGCGCTCGTCCTGGCTCACGTCGCCTCCGCGCTCGCTGTCTTTCCCAATGACATGGCCTACGCCAACGAGGCCTGGGGCGGACCGAAAAACACCTACAAGCTGCTCAGCGATTCCAATGAGGACTGGGCGCAGCAGCTCTACCAAGTCAAGGACTGGCAGGACCGCCATCCCGGCCAGGAGTGCTGGTTTGCCTACTTCGCCTATCCGGTCGTCGATCCGGCCGTCTACGGCATCCACTGCCACCACTTACCCACGCAGGATACCGCCTGGTTCAGCAGCGCCGAGGTTGTTCCTCCGGTCATCAGCGGAAACGTGCTTCTCAGCGCTGGAGATCTGATGGGCAGCGAATGGCCCGACAACCGTCTGAATCCCTACATGAGCTTTCACGCGTTGCAGTCGGACGAAGTCATCGATTACAGCGTGCTCGTCTATCGCGGTGCCTTCCGTATCAATCAGGCCGCCGCCCTCAGCCGTGTCCAGCGCGCCAATGAGTTGATGCAGGCGCATCAACCCGCGCAGGCTTTGGCGCTGGCCCGCGAAGCCGCCTCTATTGATCCAGAAGGAGTCGAAGCTCAGAACGCCCTGGGCAACATCGCCGCCGGACTCGGCCAGAAAGACGAAGCCCGCCAAGCCTGGCAAGCTGCTCTGACCAGCGCCCATCAACTCGCCCCCGATGCCGGCAAAAACTACATCACGGACATTGAGGTCAAGCTGAAGAAACTGTAATCCCGGCAGGTGGCTCACCTCTGACCACCCCGAGATGAATGGGTGCCCCAGGTCCCGCTTTTGGGACCTGGGAATCCACCCGCTTCATCCCCGCCTGCGCAGCTCCAGTTCCACGACGCGCTGCATTTCTGCCTGGGGAGCGGGTTTCCCGGTCCAGATTTCGAACTGGCGTGCGCCCTGCTGCACAAACATTTCCATACCCGTCACGACCGGAATACCCTGCGCCTCGGCCAGCTTCAAAAGCGGCGTTTCCAGCGGGTTGTAAACCATGTCGAAGACCAGCCCTGCATTCAATTCTTTTCCTTCGATCGGCAGCGCCTGCTTCGCGCCGGCCATGCCGCAGGGAGTCGAGTTGATGAGCACGTCAAAGTGGCTCTTGGCGAACTGTTCGTGCTTGAGAGCTTTGGCCTTGGCCTCTTTGGCCAGTTTTACGGCGTGCTCGTAGGTACGGTTGACGATGAAGACCTCCGCGCCCTGGTCCACCAAGCCAAAAACGGCGGCCCGCGCCGCGCCTCCCGCGCCCAGAATGGCGATGCGCGCCCCCTTCAGTTGCAGCCGCTTTTCGAGCGGGCGAACCACCCCGGCCACGTCCGTATTGAAGCCGACGATCTTGCCGTCTCCGCCGACCCGCAGGGTATTGCAGGCACCGATGCGAGCGGTCAGCACGTCCGAGTTGGCCAGGTAAGGCAGAATCTCCTGCTTCAGTGGCATGGTCACGGCCGCGCCGGCCAGCGGCAACCCGCGCACCAGGGCAAGCAAGTCGTCGGCCGTGCGCGTCTTGAGCGGCAGAAAAACGGCATTCACGCTCTCGCGGCGGAAAGCGATGTTTTGCATCAGCGGCGAAAGCGAGTGGACAATGGGGTTGCCAGCCACGCCGAAGATGCGCGTTGCCGTATCGATCTGCTCAATGCGATAGAGGTCGCGGAGGGTGCGCGCCGTGACCTGGCCGGGTGCGGTCGCCAGTTTGGAGTCTGTATCGAGCCCTTCTGAGAATGAGGCGAAGGTGAAGGCCGCGCCAGCTCTCGGGCCGAGTACACGGCTCACCACGCCCTCCTCGCCCATGGCGATGCCTACGAAACGCGCCGAGCGGGAGTGCTCGTCAATCAGCTTGAGAATGGCCAGGTTGTCGGCCAGCGACCGGGCCGTCGAAACCACTTTGACGAAATCCGGGTGAAAGGCTTCAATGCGACCGGCTGCCTGCTCCAGGCCCTTGGTGTGTGTAAAGTCGTGAAAGCTCACCAGCAGCGACGTGCCTGCGGCCCGCAAGCTGGCGCGCAGTTGCTCCAACTGCTTCGGCGCGGCCTCTTCGGCCGACTCGACCTCCAGATCGACAATCTGGCAGCCTGCCTCGGCAGCTTTCGAAAGCACATCCAGCTCCGCCTTCAAAGACTCTTCGAAGTTGCCGCCAAACTGTTTGCGGCGGCAGGTGGCGATAGCCATTGCGTCGCGATGAGCGGCAAGGAATTCCTTCACCTTGGGCAGCGCGGCGGCCGGTTTGGGCAGCGAATCCAGCCGGAGTTCAATGAACTTCGAATCGGCCAGCGCCGCTTTTGCCCGCGCCATCAGCTCCACTGCCGAACCGGCCTGAATCGCTATGCAGAGCTTGCTTACACGCAGCCGCGGAACAAACGGCGCGGGCGCGGAAGGAGACGAAATGGAGACGGAAAAAGGCATAGTTCCAATTGCCGCATCTTATAGCGGTTCTGTCTGGTATGCAAGAGCCATACCCGCGCTTTCTCCGCCGCAGCCTTCAAAACGCGCCTGGGCTGGCAGTTTCCGAGCACTCACTACTGGATTCCATTCTTCGCCGGAAGGATGCCCATTTCCTGGTAAATCGGCCGGATTGCGCACCGCACCGCCGGCATCCGCGTCGCGAACCATGCCGCGGCCAGCAGGACCACCGCGCCATTCAGGATCACCGTCCACGGCGCGCCGATCAGGTGCGCCATCGAACCGGCCAGCAGGCTGCCAAAGGGTGTCATGCCCAGAAAGGCCAGCGTGTAGTAGCTCATGACGCGTCCGCGCTTGTCTTCGCTCACGATGGTCTGAATCACGGTGTTGCTGACGGCCATGCCTTGCAACATGCCCATGCCGGCAATGAGCGCCATAACCATCGAGAGCCAGAAGACGTGCGAGAGTCCGAAGCCGATCAGCCCCAGGCCAAAAAGCGCCGAGGCAATGGGGATCATCTTGATCAGCCCCCGCACAGTCTTGCGCGCCACCAGAGATAGCGCGGAAATCAGCGCGCCCAGTCCCATCGAGGCCATCAGGAATCCAAGCGTATGCGGGCCGCCGTGCAGCACCGTCTTGGCGAAGATCGGCATCAGCACCACGAAGGGCATGCCCATCAGGCTCACCACGGCAAACAGCAGCAGAATCGTCCGAATGGGCAGGAACTCCGAAACGTAGGTCCAGCCAGCCTTCAACTCGGTCAGCGCCGAGGTGGCCTTGCGTTCGACCGCGTGCGCATTGATGTGCATCGCCAGCAGCGACCAGATCACCGCCAGGTAGCTGATGCCATCGATCAGAAAGCACCATCCCTCGCTGGTGACGGCGATCAGCATCCCCGCCAGCGACGGGCCGATCAGCCTTGCCGCGTTCACCATCGACGAATTGAGGGCGATAGCGTTCTGCAGGTCGCCCTTGTCCTCCACCATCTCGACCATGAAGGATTGGCGGCCCGGCATATCGAAGGCATTGATGCAGCCCTGCATCGCGCTCAAGCCCAGCAGCCAGGGAATCGTGATGCGCCCGGAAAGCGTCAGGCCGGCCAGAGCCAGCGACTGCACCATGGAGAGTCCCTGGGTCCATACCAGCACCTGCCGCCGGTCGAGCCGGTCCACCCACACACCGGCAAAAAGCGCCAGCAGAGAGGTGGGAATCTGGCCGACAAAGCTGACCGTGCCCAGCAGGAGCGCCGATCCGGTCAGCCGGTAAACCAGCCATCCCGTGGCCACGCGCGTCATCCAGGTACCGATCAGCGAGATGCTCTGCCCGCCAAAAAAGAGCTGGAAGTTGCGGTGACGCAGCGCCCGCCACGCATGAGAGACGCCGCCGCTCAGACGCACTTCCTCTGCATCAGCGACTTCCGCCGTCTCCCCGCGCTCTGCTGGATCGAGTCTGCTCAAGTTTGCGTCCCTCTTCGCAGTCTATCGTGCAGGGCATTTCCAACCACGATTCTGGATGGCGTTTCAGAATCTCCTGAAAAGACAAAATGGGAATGTAGCGCCGGCGTCCTTGCCCGCGCTTGTCCATGGCGCATGACCAATTCATGCAGTCATGACACGATGGATCCGGCAACTAAATTCTGTCAGGGTGCCCCATCCATTTCCGCGTCTTTTGCGGAAATGGGTGGGAATAAGATGTCTCTGTTTTCTTGCCGGATCAATAGAACGTGTTTCAAAAATCCGCTTTGCGTCAGGGCACGGCTAAACAAGCTGCGAAAAATCTCTAATGTGCCCAAGTTTTGTAACAGGGCACGACTTCAGTCGTGCCGTAACTGCAACAAAGTAAATATGCGGGCTTTAGCCCCTGAGCGTTGACCTCTCAAATCTGCCGAGGCATTTTTGAAACACGCTGTAAGCAGAATCAAGCGCTTGACCAGAAACGAAGGGAGCAGCAACTGCCTTTATTCCCTCCCACTCCGTCTCAATTCAATCAAGCCGGATCAATATTTCCGGAGTCATCGCGTCTGCGCGCTGCTTTCGGCAGGCAGGCAGTTTCCGATCGCCACGGGCGAGGTCGCGTTGCCGGAAATCCTTCTGGTCATCACCTGGAAGTGATAGCCCATCACCGCCAGCGTCATGGCCGCGCCGATGCAGTGTCGATAGCGTGTGGCGACGGTCAGCAGAAACTTCCAGTAGCTCCAGCGCTGCCGGGCGAAGATTCCCTGGCGCACGATGGAGGTGACAAAGGCGCGGGCATTGCCCACCGTCAGCCACTGCTGCCCGGCCCTCCGCTCGCCGCGCTTGCGTTCGCGAATCTGCGGCTGGATGCGGCTCAGGTAGAGCTTGACGCGCTCGTAGTAGGCATCGCGGGAGTAAATCCGCTTCAGCACGGAGCGATAGCCCTCCACCAGCCTTGTCGCGTCCATATGAGGCAGAAAATTCAGCTTATCGTCCGTATTGTCGCCCTGGCCCGCATCCAGAATCCTGCCTTCCTTCCACAACCGCTGGAAAAGCTGGGTTCCGGGCATGGCCTGCAGCAGCCCGACCATGGCAATCGGAATGCCGCTCTCCTGGATAAACTCCACCATGCGGTCGAAAATGTCCTCGCGGTCAGTGTCGAAGCCCAGGATGAAGCCGCCCATCACCTGCATGCCGTAACTCTGGATGGTGGCCACGCTGTCCAGCAGGCTGCGATGCGTGTTCTGCAGCTTGTTGCAGGCGATCAGGTCCGCTTCATCGGGAGTTTCAATGCCCAGAAAGACCGAGTTGAAGCCGGCGTCCTTCATCAGTTGCATCAGCTCCGGGTCGTCGGCCAGGTTCAGTGATGCTTCGGTATTGAAGTCGAAGCTTATTCTGTATTGGCTGCGCCACTTGATCAGCGCTCGGCATAACTCCTTGGCGCGCGCCTTGTTGCCGATAAAATTATCGTCCACGATAAATACCGATTCGCGCCAGCCAGCCGCGTACAACTGGTCCAGTTCGGCCAGCACCTGCGAGATCGCCTTGGTGCGCGGCCGCCGGCCATAGATTTCAATAATGTCGCAAAACTCGCAGTTAAAGGGGCAGCCGCGCGAGTATTGCACGGCCATCGTCGAGTAGCGTTTCATTTTGATAAGGCTCAGGTCGGGCAGCGGGCTGGTTTCCATCTCCGGCCTTTCTGCGGCCTGATAAACCGGCTTCGCGGTTCCCTCTTCCAGATCACGCGCCACATTGCCCATGAGCGCCTCGGCCTCGCCGATCACCACGTGATCCGCCTTCAGTTCAGCCGCCGAGAGGCTGCTGGCAATCGGCCCGCCAACGACTGTCCGCAGCCCGCGCGCGCGGCACCGCTCGATAATGGCCGCCATCGATTCGCGCTGGATGTGCATTGCGCTCAGCATCGCCACGTCCGCCCAGGCCAGATCGCGATCGCGCAGCCGCTCGACATTCGTGTCCACCAGCCGTTTTTTCCAGGCCTTCGGCAACAGAGCGGCAATCGTCATCAGCCCCAGCGGAGGCTGCGCCGCGCGCTTGCCCAGGAACTTGAGCGCATGTTTGAAGCTCCAAAAGGTATCGGGAAATTCCGGATAAATCAACAGGACGTTCATCGGCCACCTCTAAGGGGAAGAAGGGCGACTACAGCGAAATCAGCGTTGCTGTATCCAGAAACCCAAGCACTTGAGTCGACGCGACCAACAGGGAACGGCGACCTTCGTGGATTTCATAAGACTACAGGTACTCTGGTTTCGCTCTGGGCGGGCATGAATCTTCAGAACCCGGCATCGGCGACTGACTTCAGCGCATTGAAATCCGGCGTACTTGCATTCGAAACGACGCCCTTCTTCTTGCAATTGATAGTAGTTCCAGGCCTGTGGGAAGGGTGTATAAAAGCGACCACGGCGTCGAAAGACCGCGCGTTTTTCAGTCGAGCAACTGGGTGTCCCGGATTCGGGGTCCCTGGCGAGCGATTTTTGCTCGCCGGGGCGAAGGGGCAGGTCTTGGTCCGTGAGGATGGAGATCTCGATTTTTCGAGCTGGAAAACTACATTTCTCCGCCCAGCCGTTGTTTCTGCTTGTTTTTACGGAGGGAGCAAGAGCCTTCAGCCCCGTGAGAAGCAGACGCCAAAGCGATGGGCTTTACTGACTCGCGGAAAAACTCCAATATGACTATGTTTTGTAACAGGGCACGACTTTAGTCGTGCCGCAACTGCAACAAAATTAAGATGCGGGCTTTAGCCCCTGAGAAGAAGCGGTTTGAATCATTGAGGCTTGTTCTGAGCTTCCTTAAAATGCAATATTTGCTGTTTTTTGTAGCGTTTTATCCCCACTGATTGCCGGGTATCCCATCCGCGAAGCGCACGCGCAGCACCGCAGGTGCTTGCAGATTATTTTCCCCCTTTATCGCACAATGGTCCCAGAAGTCTTTCTTCCAATCACCTTCCCGGAACTTCCCCGCCTTCCAGCCAGAAGCTGCTGGCAGAGGCAAAATTTGCGCATAACTCCTTTCCCTGGACGATTTTGCAAGGAACTTCATTGTTTTCACGATTTTACAGCGCGACCCAGCCTGCAAACGCATGAAAACAAGGAATTTGCTTACAAAATAGGGGTGGGGGG
>Ga0255352_1000011_pt1 | contig 134619 bp, 104 predicted proteins | sample HBST0metaG_FD_189939 | JGI IMG/M metagenome (GOLD analysis project Ga0255352, IMG submission 189939) | Peat soil microbial communities from Stordalen Mire, Sweden - H.B.S.T0 | ecosystem: Environmental > Terrestrial > Soil > Wetlands > Peat | place: Sweden: Norrbotten County, Stordalen Mire...
TATACACATTCCTGTCAAAAGCTCCGCTCCACGCCGTAATGCCTGAGCATCATCCCGCCGCGAGTAAAAGCACAGTATCACTCACAGATTTCGCGGAAGATTGCTGGATCGTACTCCAGGAAGGTGTACATCCTGCCCTATACAAAACCCTCATGGATCAGGCAAAGTCTTTTGGCATCAATATCCGGGAGCTGCATCACATTTTGTCTCCGCAAGAAGTGGTCTATATGGTCACAACTGGCCTCGGCATTTCGTTCTCAACCCAGGGATTGACTCAGTATATGTACGCGCCCGGTATCACTTGCCGCCCGCTGATTCATGCTCCGCTGTTGCTGGACACGCACACGGCCATTCGTCGAGGCGACGACTCCAAACTCGTGAATGCCTTCGTCCGAGCGTACCATCGCAAATACAAAGATATTGCCGAAGAACAGCCGATGCTGTTTCCGATATAAGGGCATTCTCTTGGCGTCATATTCCCTTTGCAGCTTGTTTCTGTCTGGGCCTGTCCAACTGCGGTATGATGCGTTCTGCGCTCATGCCGCCGGCAAGGATAGAGACAGTTTCGAAGCAATGCAGAACACACGAGTGAAGGACGGAAGATGTGCTCTGGTCAAATCGACCCAATACCGGCAATCGAGACTTGCTGATGGACAATTCAGTGGAGACTGGAAGACTTCAGAGTATGGATCTTAAAATCAATTTCTAAGTAGCAGATTGTAATATAGATGTACCGGAATTTTTGATCGCGATTCCCTTCTGAGGAAGGTTTTCTGTGCTGATTTCTAAATCCGCTTAGCGTGAGGGATCGAGGAGACTACAATTTAATAAATTATCAGCGTTCTGGCGACGGTGCTCTGTCCGCAAGCGGGTGGGGGATTGGAGTTGAAGAAGCAATGTCTGTGCCTGATTGGCTGAAGACCAACGCTTACCGCGTCCTGCGCATCCCCGCAGGCGCTAACTTGTCTGAGGTCCACAAAGCGGCGACCAGCATGAGGCGCTCCGTCCGGCTTGGTGCAGTCAGTGCCACGGAAGCAGACATAGCGGTGCTTGGTGAGATTCCCCGCACTGAAGCGGATATCCGGGTGGCTACCGGTCGGCTAGAAAATCCTACACAACGCATATTTGACCGGCTTTTCTGGTTGCACTCCATCGACTCCGCCGTGTCTGTGCGTCCGAGCGGCCTCGACACAGATCTGTGGAACCACGACCAGGCACTTCGGGCAATCTTCGCGGCGTTTGAGACGGGTTTCGACGAGGCTGGGATATGGGCTTGGGCCAGAGCCCTCCGGGCATGGTATCAGGTTGTCTCTGACGAAGGCTATTGGAATCGCTCGCTTGAGTTTGAGAATGATGGTGGCTTCGAACCGGCTGCATTCCCTTCAGAGATTGATGAATTGCGTTACAAAGCGGTTGAGTTGGCTGCGCAACCCCTGGTTATGGCAGGTCGTGATGCGCTTGTTCGCAATGATGCAGCCGTCGTCCGCCTTGTCCTTTTCACCTTGGATCAACTGGCCGACACTGGGCTTTGGGTATCAGCGGCGCAACAAGATATTGCCTCCCCCGCAATAGAGAGCTTTCGGAAATTATGCCGAACTGTGCGTGAGGATTTCAGTTCTAAAGTCGTCCGCGAACAAGACGTGGCAAAGCAAAACAAAGGCGTCTGTGCGGCAGAACTAACACGTTACAGAACAGATGTCGAACCCGAACTGAACAGAATAATTCAGCTATTACCGCCTGGATACGAAGGTGCCCTGGAAGCACGTGAAGAAGCTGCGCTCCTTTTAAGCGCGATTGCAACCGACTACACTTGGGCAGACGACTTCATTACATCAGAAAAACTACGTGAAGAAGCGCTCAAGTTGGCTGAAAACACATTGGGTGCAGTAAGAATTGAAGATGGTCTTGAGCACATCCGTGCGTCAGCTCGCCAGCAGCGAGTATTCGGGTCGCCCATTTCTTCCGCTCCAATGCTCGGCACGCTTAACGGCTTCGGTTGCACGCTGTATGGCAACTCAGATTATGACCAGGAAACACAATCATATGCCACGACGCACTACTTCGTGGCGCTATTCCTTCCTATCCTTCCCCTCGGGCGTTACCGTGTAATCAATGCTGGAGGCAATACATACCGATTCCTTGGAAAGCTCCCGCTCCGCAAGGCAGATCGCTGGCATCTAGGGATAGTCCTTTCAGGTATAGCGGCAATGATCCTTTTCGGCATGGTTAGTTCGAATCAAAGCCAGTCTTATACGCCTGCGACAACCACGTCATCGTCCTATACTTCTCCGTCAGGCCAAAGCGCAGACTCCAGCACTTCGGACACTAATTCTGGCAATACGCCTTCCTCCAGTCAATCAACTTCAGAATTATCAGATCTCAGGAAGCGTATTGAGGCCGGCCGTACTCGCATGACCGCTCTTGAGACTCAGTTGCAGCCTGTCACTGACGAACTTGATAGCCTGACTGCCCGCATCAAACCACTGGAAGCCGAAATTAAGGCTCTCGATCAGCAGCATGCCGCTGGCATTGAAATCGACAGGTCACGTCGAAATTCTCTCTACAACGAATACGAGCCACTGTTCAAAAGAAGGCGTGCTCTTTTCGAGGCGAATAGTAGCGATTTCAAAGTCTTGGATGACTTGGAAAAAGCGGACAAGGACATGATGGAACAGTGGAAAGCACTGGGAGGCAAGGTCAATTGACTTCCCAAAGCGTACCTGCGGAACTACAGATTCCCATTACTCGGATTTGTTCTCTATCGTTGGAGTGCTGGAGATTGCGCCAAGTAGCGAACTCTTTGAAGCATTCTGGTGACGGAATGGCGCTGGCTCATGCTGTGCGAGAGATTACAGAAATGCTTGATGAGGCAGGTATTGGTGTGGTGGACCTTGTCGGTAGAAGCTATGATCCAGGTATCGTTCCGGAGGTTCTTGAAGTTCAAATTGACCCAGACCTACCGGAAGGAAGCTCCGTAATTGAAGAAACTGTTTTTCCAACGGTTACGTGGCATGGCCAAGTTATAAGTCCTGGCCAGATCATTGTGAGGCAAGCCCCGGCCAAGCCGCGGGATTCCGTGGAGGGGATTGCATGACTAAGACGATTGATTACGGAATTGACCTGGGAACAACGAACTCATGCATCGCTCGCTGGGAGAACGGGGCGGTGCGGGTTTTCCAGAACAACGACCAGATGAATGTAACACCTTCCGCGGTACACATTCTCAGGAACGGTAGAGTAATCGTTGGACGCCGAGCATATGCAGCGCTACTGACGGACCCGGACAATATATCTATCGAGTTTAAGCGCTGGATGGGACAGAAGGACCGCAAGCGCTTCCCCGCCACCCAGCGAGAGCTTTCTGCAGAGGAGTTATCAGCAGAAATCCTAAAGTCTCTCAGAGAGGATGTGCGCAGGCAAGCAGGTGCGGACGTCACAACCGCAGTCATCACCGTTCCTGCCGCATTTGGAGCACTTCAATGCGAAGCAACAGCACGAGCGGCAGAATTGGCAGGCTTTCAAGAAGCGCCACTGCTTCAGGAACCCATTGCAGCAGCAATAGGTTATGGCGCGCGCCCCGGTGGCACCAACCAGCGATGGTTGGTGTTTGACCTCGGCGGCGGAACGCTTGACATTGCCGTTGTCTCAACCAGAGATGGGCGGATGAATATTCTCGAACACCGTGGAAATAACCTGCTTGGTGGAAAGGACATTGATCGTCTCATTGTCGACCAAGTTTTGTTTCCCGCTATTAGTGCCGAATACGATCTTCGGGCTTCCGGGCCGAAGGCAGCACGAACTGAACTTCTTCCTCGGCTACGGATTAAGGCGGAGGAAGCCAAGATCGACCTCTCTACTGACGCCGAGGTTCTTATCTCGCTATTTGACCTCGGGAAAGATGACTCAGGAATACCCATTGAGATGGAAGTCCCGCTAACCAGGCCGCGGCTCGAAAGACTCATGGAACCGTTGTTAGAGAAATGCTGTGCTCTTGCCAACGAAGCACTCGCCGGCGCACGCCTGGCTGGAACCGATCTGGATCGCATCCTTCTCGTCGGCGGTCCTACCCAATCTCCCATCTTGCGCACGATGTTGAGCGACCGTCTGGGTGCTCCAGTGGATTTTTCTGTAGATCCAATGACAGTAGTTGGGCGAGGAGCTGCGATCTACGCCTCTACGCTTGAAACGACCAGCGTTTCCGCTCCCTCTGCGGCACTCGCGACGAATGGTAACTGTTTACATCTGAAGCTGGCCTATGATGCCGTCAGTTCTGAGTCAAGTCCAACGGTAGCAGGACGTGTTTTAGATGCCATTGAAGGCGTTGAGATTAAATTTGACACCGAGGGCGGTCTCTGGACCAGCGGATGGATGAAGCCTAACGGAGGGTTCTTTGAAATTGATGTTCCCTTGAAGGATGGTGACATCACGACATTCTGGGTCTACGCACGAGATGGGCGTGGACAATTACTCGATACAGACACGCCAGAGTTCAAGATCAGGCATGGCCTTGTTCCTTCGTCCCCTCCACTTCCTCACACGCTCTCGATTGAACTTGTGAATTCCGAAGGGCAACCAGTGCTTGATCCCGTGTTCTCGAAAGGCGCTCCTCTGCCCCTCGAAAAGACTCTCAAGTATCGCGCCGTGCACGCCCTTATTCCGGGCAAGCCGGATTCGAACCTTGCCATCAAACTCTGGGAAGGGGAATTCATTGGCGACCCAGACGCGAACGAATGGGTGGGTAACTTAGTCATGGCGCATGATGGAGTCCGCCGATCCGTTCCGGAAGGAGCTGAGATAGAGGTCACTATACAGGTTGATTTGTCGAGGCGAATTACAGTCGAAGCATTTGTACCTCATCTGAACCATCACTTTAGCGAAAAACTGTTTAGAGCTGAGCGTGAGGAACAGGACTTTTCAAACCTTTCGAAGTTTGCGGAATCAGAAGTTCAATCCTACCGAGAGCGTCTTGAAACGCTTGAGCGAACATCAACTGATGACGTAACTCAAAGTGAACTTGAAGAGATTCGACGCGATCTTTCAGAACTCGATTCCAAGATTCCAGCTCCCGGAGGCTCACAAGAAAACCAGGACCCTGATGACGCAAGGCGTGTTGTCGAAGCATCCAAGTCTCTTCGTGGGCGTCTGGGACGGATCGAGCGTCGTGCGGCCACGGATCAAGGCCCTGTGGAGCAAGCGCAATTTATAGAGTTGGTCGAACTCGCGGAAGAGGTGGTTGGGCAATTTGGGACGTCGCTTGAGAAGCAGCAACTTGCGATGCTCAAACGCGAGTTGGAACGTGCAGCGTCAAAGGGAGACGGCAAGTCGATAAAAAGGGCAACCGAGGAAATTCAGGCATTGCGCTGGCGCGTGCTATTCAAGCATGATTGGTTTTGGCGGGAGATATTCGACTCTCTCAGTGAGCCGAATGCTCCCTACATCAATCAGGCCGAAGCGCGGCTTCTCATTACAAAGGGACAGGCAGCTATATCGAGTGGCAATGGGGAAGGTTTGAGGGACGTTGTACGCGGCTTATGGAAACTCCAACCCAAAGACGTTTCTGAGGAGGCTAGGGAACGCGCTGTGCGTTCTGGCCTCAGGAAGTTCTGACGTCCATGATCAAGAAGAGGCCAACTTTTGCAACTGGTCACTCATTGGCAGGACTGCCTGTGGTTTCTAAGGTGTTGCACACGGATGAGCGGTGCGAGCTTTATAGGCTGATCTCTGTTGCAGGGATTGAAACTATACTTCTCCTTGTTCGTGGCCCCGAGGGCATTCCGCCGGATGTCCGGCGCTTAGAACAGTGGTGGGCTACCCTGCCCCCGCAAATTCTAACAGTAAAAAAAGTGCTCACGCCCGAGGAATGTCCATCCAACTCAGTAGTTTCCGTGCTGGCATTGTCCGGTCGTCGATTAGAGGAGACAAGTCTAAAAGAGGAGCCACAAGAAGGTCTGAAACGGCTCTTCCAGGCCATGCTTGATGCCGTCGATCAAGGGCTCCCTATGCAGATGCTTCCGGACTTCAACCCTTCTCTGACTTGGCTGGCAGCCGACGAAGCGGCTCTTTGCAGCCTGTTGCCGCTTGATGGGCCTGTCCCTGACGAAAAGGAAATCGTCCCTATCGTAGCAAGAGCCTTCTATTTGTTCGCTACGGGCATTGCGCATGAGCAGGGAACGAGTGAAGTTCCGGCCCTTCAACGCTGGGCCAAGTTCGGCGGTGAGGATCTCTCGCGAATCATTGATAGATGCCTTTCTACAATGAATTCCAAGGTGTGCATCACAACATTGTCTGCTCTCAATGATGCGCTCGGAAGAGTGCGAGCAGAGGGCCTCGAATCACAGGTCCCTGAATCCGATCACAGTTCCGCGCCAGCTTCAACTGCCGCAGGACAAGGCCTCGATAAGGTCGCAGGTATGCACGCTCTCAAGGATCTTCTGCGCCGTGAGGTGATTGACCCGGTTAGAAATCCGGAACCCTATCGCCAATATGGACTTTCTATTCCGAACGGCATTCTCCTTTATGGGCCTCCAGGCTGCGGCAAGACATACATTGCACGACAGCTCGCCGAGGAATTGGGCCATTACTTCGTCGAGATTATTCCTTCCGAGTTGGCCAGTCCTTATATCCACCAAAGTGTTATGCGTATCCGTGAACTGTTTGACTCCGCAGCTGAGCAAGCTCCCGCCGTTGTGTTTATCGATGAGTTTGAAGCGCTTGTGCCATCACGAGAGGGCTTGGGAGGCAGCCAGCAATACAAATCGGAGGAAGTAAACGAGTTTCTCGCACACTTAAACAGTTGTTCAGAAAAGGGAATATTTATCATCGCAGCTACTAACCAGCCTCAGAAGATCGACCCGGCGGTAAGACGAACGGGACGCCTTGATAAGCTCATCTATGTTGGACCGCCTGACTTAGAAGCGCGCAAGGAGATGCTCACATTCCATCTGGAAGGTAGACCGCTGGCGCCTGATACCGATATAGAAGCATTGGCCGAGACTTTGAGCGGATATTCAGCCAGCGACCTACGTTTCCTTGTGGACGAGGCTGCGCGCGATGCACTTAGAGTTCGCCAGCCTATATCTATTGAGTCTTTCCAATCCGCAATGGCCCGTATCCAGCCCTCCGTGACATCCGAAATTGAGGTTCAATATCAGTCCATCGAGCAGAGAGGCTTCTGAACACGAGTGCCGCATGCAGAAGAGGTCGTTGTTAGTGGCGGACAAAAGATAACGCGGCCCTTCTTTTCTACTGATTCTGGTTGGTCGTCAAACCGGCAATTAATCTGTAGTCAATACTTGCTGTGAATCTGGAAGATCGAGTGGCCACTCAAGCCAGGTCTTAGACCTCCCGATGCTCAGGAATCATCCGATTTCAGCCCGACAGGTCGGATTACTCCCCGAAAGCGCCGATGTCGTCTGGAACAATTCTCCACTGACGCCGAATCGCTGAATATTTAACTGACGTGTCATCGAGGTCACGGACTCGCATTGATATGGTTCTGAATCCGAGGCGCGCTGCAACTGCGCGCTCGTGACCGTCGGGTGGGCGAGAAATGGCCTCCCGCTGATGCGGGAGCGCGAATGAGGGCGGGTAGACGGGCAACGGACATAAAAATGCGGAGCCTGTGACTTCAGGCTCCGTGCAGTTTTTCTGGTTACTGACGGTTACGCGGCTATGGCCTTTTTGACGACCTTGGCGGGTGGCTTCGGAATGACCTTCTTCGCGGTCTTGGCCTTGTCTTTCGCGGCGAACTCCTGTTTGACCTTGGACGTGATTGCGGCCACATCCACCTTGTAGTAGTCGGCGGCATCGCGGAGCGCCTTGCCGGAGTCGTTGGGCGAGTGCGCCGTTTGCAGAATGGCCATTTCAACCAATAGGCGTCCAAGTGTGCCTTCGTCCGACTTGCGAAGAAATGACGCAAGCAACTTGGCCGGGGCATCGGTAGCGTTCGACTTGCTGATGCCGTGCTGGCGCAATACGATGGCCAGACGGCGCTCGTCCAAAACGGCGGCGAGACGCTCGACCACAAACAGCAGGTCACGCTTCATCAGGCGAACGGGAACCGCTTCGCTGATGGCCTTCAATACGCGCAATCCCGTAGTCTGCGCCATTGCCTCTTCGCGACGGCGTTTCTCCTGTTCGGCCTTGATGACTGCATCGGCGGTTGTCCGCTGCTTGCGGGCGTGGTGGATGGGGCAGTCGGGATTTAAGCAGATGCGCCTCAACTCTCCTTTCTCGCTGCCTTCGGTGACGATGGCCTCAGTGGTGAACTTGCAGGTCTTGTACTCCGGCCAGTCGCGCTGCTTCGGATTTGTCGGTTTCTCGCTGTGAATCTCAACATACTTGTTGCGCGGAACGGCGGCGCTGCCATCCTTTGTCGGCCCATAGGCAGTGCTGATCTGAACCAGTTTTGGCTTGGCAGCGATGGTCTGGCGGACGTGCTCATCGACCTTTGCGGCGTAGCATTTCGGATCGGAACACGAATCGTGCTGCGCCGCGATGCCCTCAAACAAAAGAACATTGTGGCCGGTGCGCTTCGGGCAATCGACACACGCGCCGACCTCGGGCACAAGCGCGGCGTCTTTTTTCGAGAACGGCGCGGCGGCAAGTTCCAACAGAATGTTGTGCTCAATCCACTGTTGCAGGTTGCGAACGGGAAGCAAGATATGCTTGGCCTTACTGCTGGTGTACTGCTCCTGATAGCAAGCGTTGAGGGCTTCTTCCTGCTGCTCGGGCTGCAACTTTGCCAGCAAGAGCGCATGGCCCAAGCCAATCTCGTCTTGCGTGAATGCTTCCACCACGGCGGGCACAAGCTCGACCAATTTCAGTCGGGCGAGTATAAACGCAGGGGCCTTGCCAACTTTGGCGGCAATCTGTTCGACGCTGTACTTTGGCTCGTCAAGCGCCAAGAGTCGGGCGTAACCGCTTGCCTCTTCCATCGGATGCACATCACGCCTTTGCAGGTTCTCGACGATACTGGTTTCGAGGGCCTGGGCGTCGGTCAATTCGACGATGCGGACAGGCGCGGTTTCAAGTCCGGCCAGTTGCGCCGCGCGGTAGCGGCGGGCACCGGCCACGATCTCGAAGTGCTGGTCCATGGGCCGCACAACAAGCGGCGCAAGAATACCTTGCGTTTTGATCGACGCCGCGAGTTCGTTAAGAGCGGTTTCGTCAAAATTGCGCCGGGGATTGTTGGGTGACTCGGTGAGCAAGTCGAGCGGTAGATTGCGATATTCGGATTGAACTTCAGTCGTCATTTCAAAATCTCCTTTGAGGTTGTCCAGCGTGAAAGCGTGGGCGGGCCGCAAGTGCCCGCCCAATGAGTGGCGGGTTAGCGGCTGCGCTGGAAGGCTTCCAAGAAACCTTGTGCGCGAAGATTTTTGTCCCACAAGCGAGCGAAACTTTCGTGTTCGTGGAAAAGGTCAGAATAGAAAATGTAGTTTTTGGCGTTATGGGCGCGGGAATACTGCTCCACGCCCGCGTAGTCGTTGCGGAAGTAAAACGGAGTCATGATCCATCCCATGCCAAGCGGATTGGTCAACTCGAAACACATTTCCGGGTCACGCATCAGGTCGCCGTTCTGTTCGCCATAGTGCGCAACGGAAAGCGCCGGAGCATTGAGCGGGCCGAGTTCCGGCGTGGCCTCGATGACAAGCGCCATATAAGGCGGGTTTTCAATTTTGAGATAGAGCGTGGGCCGGTAACCTCCGGCCCGCTCAAGGATGCGAAGAATGGTTCGCATTACGCCACCTCCGCAACGGCCTCATTCTCCGGGACTGTTTCGTCCGTGAGAATGGCGTCCAGAATTACTGCGGAAGTGCGCTGGATAACTTCAAGGCTTTCGGCCAGCAATGCCGCGTTACCTGCGTACATTTGTATGTAGTCACTTGAACTTTTTCCCATCTCCAAGCCCACGGCCTGGCCCACAATGAAGGCCACGGCTTCGGCTTCTGTCTCGCGCACGGTTTGGGTTGTGATAGTGCGGGGGGTGGATTTGTGCAAAAGTTCATGAGCCGTTTCGTGGACCAAACTGACTAGCGCCTCCGCATCGGACTGTCCGGGCAGCAAGACAATCTTTCCGCCGTAGCTCACTCCGAGAGCGGGTGCGATGTTCTCGTTGTATTCAAGGGCAATATTCTGTTGCGCCAGAAACTCGATGAGCCGGTCCCGGTGCTCGCCCACGTCGCCGGTGATGTTCTGCTCGAACTGGGGAAGGTCTTCGCCAGTGGTTTGTTGGATGTCGAAGACATGTACAACCCTGAATCCGATCAATACTGGCTGCGGTTTGGCGCTGCCGTCTGTTCTGCTGCTCTGGTCAGCTTCGTCCTGTCTGCGCCGGTGTCCGATCATGGGCGCAAGAATCGGAATGCCCTTCTCGCCCCGCTTCACGAAACGGCCCAACTCGTTCCATGTGCGGATACCTGCTACGTGCGTAGCGTCGGGACGGGCGCGAACAATGGATAAAATGTTGGAAAAGCTGTAGGCATGAAACCGCGCCATCGCGGCCAGATACGCGGTCAATGTTTCGCTCTTGCCCCCCTCAAGCTGCTGGATGAGAAAATCCACGGCTTGCTTGATAAGTTGCTGCGTGGGGTTGTCCTTCTGGCTGGTGCGCTGCTGATAGGGCGAATCGCTGCGAGTACGTAGCGCCGCATTTTTGCTGTGCGGCGCGGTGTGGCTGCTGCCGCTGTTGACGTTGCTGTTGTGGTTGCTATTGAAATTCATGTTTTTGTTCTCCTTTTCCGCCGAAACCGGCTGAGCGTCTTTCTCACCCACGGCTGGGAAGCGCGAAGACGGTTGGCGGAAAAGGGACAAACGCAGCGCACGACGGTGGGAGTCCGGAGGGAAAAGCTCGGCAAGTGCCAAACACGTACTATCGTTTGGCGCGCAGCCGCGCTCCGAACGGACGGAGAAAGCCCGTTCAGCGCACGGTTTCATCGTGCGCTGGGCCGTCCACCCGAGGGCGCGTAGTGGAATAGGAAACAACCTGCATACGAGTTCAGCGGCCCCGCCAGGGATGGTTATCGCAGGTTGTCACAATCGAAAATAGCAACGCTATATTATTGGTATTAATGCTAGTTAGATCAAAATACCTGCTCGATATGCCTGAAATCCTCATTCCAGCGCGGGGCTGTTCACACCAACTGGGAATAGGTGTCAATCAAATTTCTGAACACACAGGAACCGGTCGCTGGGTGGTATCTGCAAGTATTATCATCACAACAATATGGCCTCATCCACCAGCCGGTTGCGCCCTCTAGCGAGTCCGCAGCTCATACGATGGTGTGTTCTCGCAGGCAGGCTTCAATGCCCAAATAGACCGTTACGTGGGCAGAAATCTACGAATTTCCGAGCAAGGTGACGCAGATGATCGCGCAGAGAATGTTCTAAATAGCGTAAACTTAGGCCTTTACGGTAGGATGGCAGGGAGGTCGTGTGCGAATACACGAGATAAGAATCAAAAATTTTCGGTCGCTCCTCGACGTGGTCATTCCCGTTGACCCAGAAACGACTGTCATCATTGGCGAAAACAATGCAGGGAAGTCCGCAGTCTTAGATGCATTACGTATTGCGCTGCCTCAGCGTGGTACTGGTCGTCGTGGACTCTCTGTTGGCGACTACGATTTCCACCTCAAAGCTAAGGACGAGGATCCACAAAAAAGTTCACCGATCGAAATTGACATCGAATTGAGAGAGAATAAACCGGACGAGTGGCCCAGCAATTTGGTCAGTGAACTCAACGAAGTCATACAGACAAATCTAACTACGGGTACCGACTATATTTATCTCCGAATGACATCGCAGTACAGCAAATCAAGCAAGTCATACGAAACTCAATGGCATTTTCTAAACGCTTCAAGGGAACCTCAGACTGTGGGGCGCGCTGCTTCACCTAGTCATTTTGTAAATTTCTCAAAATACGTAGTGGTCTTCTATTTATCCGCGCTTAGAGATGCATTTGAAGAGTTCTCATCAAGGTCTCAGTTCTGGGGACAATTGTTGAAAGCAGTCGATATTCCCGATCAAAAGCGTACAGCAGTTGAGAGGGCAATCGAAAATTTGAATAGCGAATTGCTCAAACTTGACCCTAGTCTTGCCAAGGTCACATCGACTTTGCAGAAAATTGAGAAAGTCATTATCCAAGGTGTCAATCAGTCGGTGTCGATACGCGCCTTGCCTGTCAGAGTCCTGGATCTTTTGTCACGATCCGAAATTGCTGTGCAAGGGAGAGGCAGCGACGTTAGGTTTCCCTTGACGCGCCATGGCCAAGGAATGCAGAGTATCGCCGTTCTGTTTCTCTTCGAAGCGTTTGTTGAAAATCTACTAAGTACGGTCTATAAGAAGGAAACTGAACCGATTCTTTGCCTGGAAGAGCCTGAGGCCCATTTACATCCTCAAGCAATCAGGGCTCTTTGGACTGAAATACAGAAAACCGGTACGCAAACGATTGTGACAACACATTCACCCTATCTGGCTCAAAATGTACCACTCAGGAAATTGCGCCTTCTGCGGAAAGTCGGTAATGCAACATCAGTGGTATTGCTAAAGGACCGATTCGAGGCCAATGCGCCTAGAAACGCTGCTTTGGATGCGTTTCTTGCAAAACACGGGCTGAAGTATTCGTATAGCGACCTAACTATGACACTTACAGTTGTCGGCTTCGTAACTCGGGACGAGTATCGTGAACTCTTAGCGTGCTATACGAATCAATCGGAAAGAGTTTCCGTGCATCCCGTGTTGAAAGCTCTTAAACTGGAGTCCAATCGATTTATCGAAGATAATGACCTAAACGCCCTTCAAAACAACGCGCAGCGGATTAGAGGGGAAATTTTCTTCTCCCGCGCTTGGTTGCTCTGCGAAGGACAATCTGACTATATCTTGTTTCATTACTTTGCAGAACTGCTTGGGATCCCATTAGACCCGTACAACATAGCGGTCATCGATTACCAAAACAACGGCTCCGCTGGCCAGTTCGCAGCACTCGCTCGCGCATTCGAGTTTCCTTGGCATTTGATCTGTGACAACGACCTCGGGGGCAATGATCACATCCAGACGATAGCGGCACATCGTTTTGAGACGGCAGAAATAGCAAAGCGTGTCCACCAACTCCCCGCTGGAGATATTGAGGCATACTTAGTATCCGAAGGGTTTCGGGAAGATCTCGCTACAGTGGCTGTGCCGTACACGAAAGAAGACCTTTCGATGCTACCTCGCGATGCTGCATTTGATCAAAGACTTTTGTTATTGCTGCGCGATCACAAGGGAGAATGGCCCTTACAACTAATCATTCTTTTGCGCGCTAACAAATGCCCATCCTCTCGAGTGCCCGCTTTTTTTCGTCAGGTGCTCCAAGAAATAGTGAGGGAAGCAAATGCCTGAAATAACCGCACTTCAAAAAGGTATGGCAGAGCTTACCGAAGTTCAGCGAAAAGCGGCTGAATGGGGGGACGGTGCCTTACTTGTCCTTGCTGGTCCGGGTTCAGGAAAGACGCGGGTTCTAACCTGTCGAATAGCGCGACTTCTCGACAATAGTCGCGACAACACCTCCAGAGTTCTTGGACTGACCTTTACCAATAAGGCTGCGGACGAAATGCGGACTCGCGTTGAAGCGCTTGTTCCGGGAATGTCCAATCGCCTGTTTCTAGGAACATTTCATTCCTTCTGTGCAGAGATTTTGCGGCAGCAGGGAGCGCACATTGGCATTAAGCCTGATTTTAGGATCTACGGTTCAACAACGGATCTAGAGAAGATTCTTCGTGATGCCGTCGGCAGATTGATGAAGAGAGAGCTGAATATTCGCGAGCGAGACGCAATCTATTTGCCAGTCATTCAAAGACTGAAGAGCGAACTCGTCAGTCCGAAAGAAGCTGCTTCAAATGTTCCAGAAGGTGAAATCAGGGAAAAGATTGGTCTCATTTATGCCGCTTATGAAGATGAACTACGCTCACTGAATGTACTGGATTTCAACTCTCTTATCTACTATACCCACGAGTTGTTCGCACGGAATCCTATTCTTGCGAAACGTTTCCGGTCGGTCTATCCCTATTGGTGTATTGACGAGTTTCAGGACTCAAACAAGGCTCAGTTTCAGCTTCTCAACGCGCTTGCCGGAGGAGAGTTTTCCAATGTGTTTGTAGTCGCAGATGATGATCAAATTATTTACCAGTGGAACGGCGCAAGTTTTCGCCGATTTGAGGAGTTTAAGGCACAATTCCATCCAGAAGTGCTGCAACTTCCGACAAATTACCGGTGTCCCCCCGAAATTGTAGAGATGGCAAATAGGCTGATTCAGCATAATGTCATGCGCGCCCAGAGCAAGATGCCGCTAGAGGCCGCACGGCTCAAGGATAACAAGTTGAAAGCCATCCGCATTTTGCGTGCGAAGGATCAGGATCAAGAAGCTTCTCATATTGCAAAAATCATCGAAAATGAGCACTCTGACTCCCTGAACTCAGTTGTAGTTCTAGCCAGGAACAGACGCCTATTAGACTTAACGAAAGGAGCTCTCTCGCAAAGAAAGATTAAGGCACTAATTGCACAGAGAAAGGATGAGTTTTCTTCTCCGCAACTAATCTGGCTTCACCACTCTTTAGAGTTGGCGGCCAGTCCCCGCGATATTTCACGCTTAACAAGCGTTGCGTCTGCGTTCTATAAACTTACCGGAGTAGAAGTTAATGTGTCTGATGTCGTTTCTCGTGCTGATGCTACTACAGGGAACTATTTTGGGCAGTGGTTAGATGAGTTAATCCCTGCAATTGCCGATCTGAAGATAAGGAACATATGCAGCATATGCCGTGACGCACTGGTCCGCTCTCATGAGCATAAACTCTTTGTAGATGCCGCCCTGCTGTGGCTAGACTCGCTTGATTCCAGTAGCGATGAGATATACCGCGAGGACCGAGAAGCATGGGATGAAATTGTTAATGATACTGCTCGTGCAATAGGTCCAACAGCAGCACTTGAACCATTTCTCCAAGAGATAGAACTCCGCTCCAAAAGCCCCACTCCTGGGAAGGACTGCGTGGCATTAATGACGATACATGGTGCAAAGGGTAAGGAATTTGAGCATGTGATTTTGCAGGGTGTCGTTGAAGATATGATGCCATCATTTCAAAGCAAGAAGAAGGGACCTACCTCCGCGGAGATGGAAGAGGAGCGCCGTAATTGCTTTGTTGCGATCACGCGAGCAAAGACTGGATTGATCCTTAGCTTTGCTGAAAACTACTTCGGTTATTCTAAGGAACCTTCCAGATTCTTAACCGAAATGGGACTGGCGCGATTCACTACGAAGAGGTGAGGAGGCAGGTGAGATTGCGATGGTAATCATTGGGTTTGGTGAGTTCAAAAACTACAAGCTTCAAGAGGTTCCTGATGAGTTTCTGTCTAAGTTAGCTGAATCCTACGGCCTTAGCCTTTCGGCGCATGACCATTCTGGCCAGGCCGAGCTTCGGGCTACGATAGCTGTGCACGAAGAAGTGCAGCGGCGCGTGAAAGGCGGCACCATTTGGAAGCGGCTACTCTCTCGCAAAGATCTGGCGAAAAGACTTATTAATGCTGGTTTCCGCCATATGAGCAAAGAACATCACCCAGATCGCCCTGGCGGAGATTTAGAGACGCAAAAAGTTCTCGTTGAGATGCGCGATTATCTTGTGAGTACCTGCGATAAAATCGCGGAACCTGAGTACGATGCTGCGTTTGTGATTCCCGATCCAAATCCATATTCCGCAGCGGAGATTTCTGATGATGATATACCCTTCTAGCGAGCCGCTAGGTCTCTGACCGCTTGAAATTGTACCAATTCTAGGTGCCCAAGTCTCGATTACGAGATCTGGGGAAGCATGAACTCAAAGTACAAAATTACTCGGTCGTAGTACTAGTGATTCGATACGCGGTTAGGCACTCGTAACGCAGTTGTAACCAAGTATTTTTTTCTTGCGCAAAATCGAAGATTCTGGGAATGATACAGGGAAAACTGCCTTAGTCATCCAGTTGGCAGTATGCGCTGCTCCAGTTCCCGGCGGGAGCGGTCCAGTTCCTCGGCGATTATTTTCTCGTCCGGCAAAACGGTTTGGTACTCGGCTGCAAGAATCTTATTAGAGAGATTGTCGAGTGCGTAGTGTGCCTCGGCGGCCCCCTTCTCGGTGCATAGAACCAGGCCAACCGGAGGGTTTTCGCCAGGCTTTGTCCAGTGCTCGCGGGCGTAGTTGAGGTACATGTGCATCTGAGCGGCATCTGCATAGCTGAATCGACCCGCCTTCAAATCTGCAATGACAAGGCAATGTAGACGGCGATGGAAAAACACGAGATCGACGCGAAACCAATTGTCGTCGAGGCGCAGCCGACGCTGGCGGCCTACGAACGCAAAATCGTCGCCCAATTCCAGCAGAAAATCGGTAAGGTGCTGAATGAGCGCTTCCTCCAGGTCCGACTCGGAGTATTCGTCCTTGAGGTCGAGGAATTCGAGGACAAACGGGTCTTTGATGGCCGCTTCGGGCGTAATTGTATCGCCCGGCTCGGCGGTCTCAGCCTTCTGGAGCATGGCGGCTTTGTTCTTCGAGAGCGCAATGCGCTCGTAGAATTGGCTGTTGATCTGACGGTCAAGTTGGCGAACGGACCACCCTGACCGCAGCGCCTCAGCCTCGTAAAAAGATCGTGCTTCTGGACGCTTGACGGCAAGCAGCCGGACGTAAGCAGACCACGGCAAAGCAAAGCGCGATGCGAGAGCAGAAACAGCTGAAGAATTGCTCTTTATGCTGTTGTAATCAAAAGTAGTTGCAAATTCTCCAGACACTGTCTGGAGAATTTGAGATTCCGGCCATGCGCGGTAAAATGCACGCATTTGCCAAAGGTTCGCTCGCCCAAATCCTCGACCAAACTGCCGTGTCAAATCCCCAGCGAGCTGTTCGATAAGCTGCTCGCCGTATTCGGCACGGTGCTCCCCACCTTGCTCGAAAATAACGATGCGTCGTCCTATCTCCCAGTACGCCGCCGTCATGATCGAATTGACATTTCGAGCGGCAGCGGAGCGCGCCGCTTTGAGCAGTTCGACGATTCCAGCGCGGATGTTGTCGTAATTCTCAGGCATGGCTATCAGGTCAGTCATTGCGATTCCTCCATTGAACGCGGACGTTGTGGAGGTTAGCGCAGCCTCCATTCTACTGTTTGCATCCGTCATATTCCCATGCCGATTTCTTGGGAAACGGGTGCGGGCTGATTGATCTCCAGCGCAGAAGTCTTGGAGACATCAGCGCTGAGTTGCGGGCTGAGCTTTGCGAGGTCGTTGGTAAAAAGCGTGGCTTCATGGCTGGCACGGGAGATGGAGACGTAACCGAAGCGAGAGTTGAGCAAGTCCGGGTGGACGCCGGTATCCGCGTTCACGAGTACACGCTCGGCGGTGAGGCCCTGGGAACTGTGGCTAGTGACGGCGTAGCCGTGGTCGAAATGGCGGTGCTCCGTTGGGTCAAATTCGATCTGGCGGCCGTTGTCGAGGCGGGCTGAAATGCGGCCGTCCGGCGAGATGGATTCGACGGCGGCAAGGTCGCGGTTGGCGACGCCAAGCGCCTTGTCGGGCGCGGTGAACTGGATGCGGTCGCCCGCGGAAAACTCTCGGTCGATCTCGCGGTAGACGCTGACGCCGGTCAGGCGGCGCGGATCATAGATAGCTTGTTCGCCGGAGGATTTCTCGACGGTGAGCAGGTTGGCGGCGGGGTTGACGCCGACAACCGAACCGTAGCTCCCGGCCTCCATGCCGATGGCTTGGCTGCCACGTGAATAACGCACCACATCGTTGATCTCGTAGTGGCTGGCCCACGTCCGTTCAGCTCCGGTCATGTCCTGGCGCTGAACGAGAACGCGGAAAGTACGATCTTCGGGCGCGAGGGTTCCATTGGCTTTCAATTCCTGGCGCACTGCGACGTTTAACTCCCGCCGGGAGGCATTGTCCGGCGAGACGATCAGCGTCTTCTCGGGTGACTCGACGTAGCTTTTGGCGATGGCGCGGATGCGCTCATCGGCATTTGGAATCTCCTGGACACGACCCTGCTGCTGGAGCGATTCAAGGGCGGCTGATACCTGCCCTTTGGCCAGCATTTCGACGGCTGACTTGAGCGCCGGGTCTTTCTGGCGCACGATTTCGTCGAGTTTGGCTGTCCGCATCCCGGCTTCCTGCAACTGCTCGAACGGACGGCCTGCCTCAACGCCCTGGTGCTGGCGCGTATCGCCGATCAATAGAACTCGGTCATTGGAACCAAGGCGAGCAAGAAACTCGCGCATCTGATTGGTGCTCGCAAGGCTCGATTCATCGACGAAGTAGAAGTGCCGCTGCTCTTGGGCGGCAGGGGTGGGTGAGCGGGCAAGGAAGCCTTGCAGGGTTCCTGACTCGACGCCAGCCTCATTGAGTTGGCGGGCGGCACGGGAGGTCGGGGCGAAGCCCTCGACCGTGTACCCTCGGGCCTCCGCCGCCTCACGGATCACGGATAGCGTTGTCGTCTTGCCCGCGCCGGCGTAGCCCTGAATCCCCTGAACACGGTCGGGCGCGCTCAATACATCTTCGACCACAGATTTCTGCGCCCGATTGAGATACTGGTGCCGGTCGGCAACCGCAATCGCGTCTGACCGGGACAACACCGGTTCGATCTGATTCCGTTCTTCTGTTACCCGATGGACGATTTCGTGTTCGGCTTCGATGGTCCTGGCGGTCGTAAACTGCCGCGCCGGCGTGTTCTGCCCACGGTCTACAACCTTGAATTCTCCGGCTGCGATGCGGGCATCAAGATTGCCGCGCACCTGGGCGTAGGTAACTTCGCCCATTCCACGGCGCAGGCCGTCACGGATAAGGGCGCGCTCATCGACGACGGCCTCGCGCTCGAAGTTTTTGTCGCGGGCGAAGGTCAACGATTCCCGCACGCGGTCGATGGTGTTGGTGGGCTTCTGCTGGTGCTGAAGCTGTTTGCGCGCAGCGCGGACAACAGCCTCGGCTTGATGGCCGAAGTCGGCGGCGAGCTTGCGATGCGCCGCCATGACTTCGCGCTGCGAATGAATCTCCTTGCGGTCACGGGTCGAGTGCGCGGCAATCTCCGCGGCCTCGGAGCCCGTGCGCCCGGTGCGTTCCAGATATTCACGAATCTGTTGGCTACGCGGACTCGATGCGTCGAGATATTCCTGCGTATAGCCTTTGATCTCCGGTGCTCCGCTGCGTCCGGTAATGATCTCGTATCCGAGCTGGCGAAGTCGGTAGGTCAGCTCCGATTGATAGACGGCAGTCGCAAACTGCTGCGACTGGAATAGGCCGCGTTCCTGAAGAGCGCGGAACTGACCGTTATCGCGTTCGGTCATATTGAAGACAACAGCATGTGTATGGAGCTGCGGCGCGACGTAACCATCGACCGGGCGCGCCGTATCATGCTCGAATTTGGCCGCAACGAACTTAGCGGTGGTCTCCGCCGGGTTGTTGCCGCCAATGCGTGCCTGCGTGTACATCTCAAGTTGTTCGAGAGCAACCTTGACGCTTTCGCGGTGCGCCACTCGGACGTTTTCGTCCCCGCCGACAAGCGCGGTGAGTGAAACAGATTTTGGCGCGGAGAAGGTCGCATCCCATCCGGCGCGATGCTCCATCGTTTTGACCGTTTTACCGTCCGCATCCATATATTGATAGGAGGCACGCTGGCGGACGAGTTGTTCGGCCGTCTGCGGATGCTGTCCCTGGCTGAGACGTGCAAAATCCTCGGCGGAGACCGCCCCGGCAAGGCCGAATTGCGAAGCAAGACGGCCTTGCCATTCACCCTGAATCTCGCCACGTTGCGACCAATAATTCTGTTCCTTGGCGGTGAATTCTTTCGCGTGGTAGTTCTGTGCCTGACTTGCGGAAAGCGGTTTGGAAATAGTCAGCATGGCTTAAATCCTCGGCCCGAATGCCAATTCGGTCTGGTTCTTATCAGGTGATTTTTTCGTGGCTTTGACGACTGGCGCTGGTTTGGGCTTGGCTGCATCAATGGGGGGCACCACTGCCGGAACGGAAGGTTCCGGTGATGGTGTCTCCTGCTTCGGCGCTGATGGATCCTTCTTTGGTTCGCGCACGATGTAGTCGTCCTTCAGCCGCTCAATAAATTTGGGCTTGGTCGCAGGAATATCCAGCACGGAAAAGGAGAAGCGGGCAACGTAGTTGCCATGCTTCAGGTAGGCGTGAAGGTTATCCAGGCCGCTGATCTCGGAGTCGAGAACCAGCGGCTCAGTCTGCCGGTCGAGCGAAAAGTTTCGAAAGCTCCGGCTGCCGTCGAAGTGCGTTTCCTTCATGCGTTCGATCTCCACTTTGCCAATGGCGCGACTGACCCATTCGGCGGCATTCGGCTCCGTTGTCTTGAGAAAGATTTTGGTCGCTGGTTGCGAAAGCATGACCTCGGCCAGATGGCCATAGATGACCTCCAACTGTGCCTTGCCCTGAAAGCCAAGCACAATCGGATTCCGCGACTTTCGATTCTCGGTGATGGCGGTGTGAAGCTGCGGCAACTTCTGCAAACTGGCCAGCTCGTCCAGTACAAACCATACCGGATGCTGCTCCGGCTTTGGCGCACTGAGCAGCCGGAGAACGAGCATATCGATCCACAAGCTATGAAGCGGGCGCAGTGCTTCACGCTCGGCAGGCTGCGAAGTGATAAAGATCCAACCTTTGCGCTCCTTCGACCACTCGCGCGCTGTCCACTCCGACTTGGCTTCCTCCTTGGTAGGCAGCAATCGAAAGCTGTCTGCTATCAGGCTCAGCGAGCCGAGAACGCCGGAGCGCTGCTGCGGGGCTGATGGATCGATCAGCGACGCCAGTTCCGTATTTTTGACTCGGTGATCGATCTCCTCCGGGTGCGACATCCAATTGACCAACTGCTGCGGCGTTGGCAAGTCGAGCAACAGATGCGCGAAGATTTTCTGCGGGCTTTCGATGAAAAACTCGCCCTTCCTTTCGTTGGTCGGCTGGAAGAGCGAGGCCGCGATGGTGCGCGCCTCGGCGCGGCGGACAAGCTCTTCGGACGGTCCCCAGTAAGGGCAGCGGCGGTCAAGCGGATTGAGCACAATGTCGCCCCGGCTCTCGTCGTAAAACCGCTCGATGAACTCGCAGGCAGGGTCGTACAAGATGGCCGAGTGGCCACGCGCCTGAATCTGGCGGAGCATCTGCATGATGATCGTCGTCTTGCCGCTGCCGGTGTCGCCGATGATCTCAAAGTGCTGGTCCTCGGCCAGCAAGGGAATGCGCAACATCTTGTCGCATTGATCCACCTTGAGGCCGATGCCGGTTCCTCCGATAGCGTTATTGAACTGTTTTGGCGTGACAAGAATTGGTCCCTTCAGACGCCTTCCATACTTCATCTGCTTCCGTCGGCGAATGTCCTTTGTGATTGAGAATGGAAGTTGCAGCAGCAGGGCAACGAGTCCAAAAACGAGCGGCTGTTCAAAGATGCTGGCGACGGTTTCGTCAGCATAAATTTGTTTCTGGAGCCACGCATGGAGCGGCTGGTTTTGGTAAACGGTCTGTGCGCCGCGATAGAGAGAAACCATACCGCGTTGGCGAGCAGTATCCGAAAGCGCCAGCGGGATCGGCTTGTCGTTTGCCTGCGGCGTGGAACCTGCCTGCACATTGTCATTCAACGCATACCACGCCTTTCCGCTGGCATCGGAAACCAGTAGAACCTGGTACTTTCCCGATGAGCGAACACTGAGCGCGATGGAGGTCTTGATGTACATTGGCAGGTAGTATCGCTCCAATGGTTTGAGCGCAATTGCGAAGCGCAGGTAGACAAAAAATCCCGCCGCAACCAGCGCAAGAAAGATTGCTCCGTAGGTGTAGATCGGCTGGTGTGGCGGCCAGATAATTGTTTCCTTCCTACCCCAATTCATCTCAGGCATGGCTTGCCTCCTTTTTCTCCTCTATGTACTGCGCAATTACTTCTTGAGCCGCGCGGCGCTTGGTGGTTTTCACGTTGCGCATCAACTCTTCATACTGTTCAGCGCTGATGCGCTCACCACAGACAATTGGTGCCAGAGCGTTGGTGAGAAAGAGTTGCAGGCCGATGATTTCGGTCATGAGGTGGGCTGGCGAGATTGCATCGGAAGGCGATCTCGCCTCGCGCAGAAGTATGTCGCGAACCCACTCCCCCAGGCGCACGCCGCGTGAAGCGGCGGCGTGCTCAAGCTCGCTGAGTTCCAGGTCTGTCACTTTTGTGCTTGCTGTGGCAGTACGGAACTCGCGTGATGAATTCTGGTTTATTTCTTCGGCAATCTGTGTCATGCGATCCTCGATTCTGTCTGTTTTCTCAAAGCGCTCTGGAGCGCCCTGGAAATTGCAAATGGTTCGTATCAAACAAGTAGCTCTGGAGCGCCCCGGAGCGCTCTACAGCGCCCTACAAGGGATGGAGTGTCGAGATAAACCCGGTGCGAAGCACCGAACGGGCATCAGACCGCTCCATCCCTGCTGCGTGGGCGCGAATCACTGGCGGCATCCACCCCTCTCGCAGGCTTGGCACGACGCGGCTGAGGCTCTGCACCATCGCCATTCTGAGATGGGCGACGGACACGGAGGCTCTGCGCAGAGCGAGCGGCTTCCGGGGTCCGAAGGTACTCCTGGAAGTCGCGGTCCTTGGCAAAGACATAGGCCAACGCCTTGTCTACCACATCGTCAGCGGGGACGTGGAGGAACGCGGCGTACTGGTCGATCTGCTCCGCGGTGGTCTGGTCAAGGCGGATCGTGGCGGAAACTTGGTGGGTCTGAACAATCTCAAGCAGCGGCATGAAGGGACTCCTTTCGATGAGTGATTAAGGGTTGATTGGCAAGGTGAAATTCCGCCCTTGCGGTCGAGATAATATCGACGGCATAGGCGCGGGCAACGTCTGGGGAAAGCTCGAACCGACGGCGGACTTCGAGCATGGTGAGAAGGTCCGCAATCGGGAAGCCATCGACAAGCCAAAGGCGAGCCGATGCGGTGTCCGCAAGCCGGCGGGAAAGGACAGCGGAACGGTGCTCTTGAGAATGGCGCGAAGCAAGCTCGCGGGCGAGATTACCAGTGCCGTTCGCGGCCTGAAAGGCAACGCGAATGCAGGCCGATTCATTGCGGGAAACAGTCGCTTTCAGCATGGCTTGACCTCTGCGATTGCGCGGCTTTCAGCACGAAATACCGGCTCCAACCGGAAGCTCTGCGTACTCCGGTCATAGCCGTTCAACTGGATCACTTCGCGGACAACGCGGCGGCCCGGCTCGCGGTCCACATGAACAACGAAATCGACGGCCTCGCCAATCTCCGCTTCAATGTCCGAAAAGGTCGCCTGAGCATTGCTGCGAAGGACGAGGTTTGCAAAGCGCCGCAAGGCCTTTGCGGCCGAGTTGGCGTGAATGGTGGCGAGCGAGCCGGAGTGGCCTGTGTTGAAGGAATCGAGCAGCGTGCGAGCCTCGGTTCCGCGTACTTCGCCCAAGATGATCCGGTCAGGACGCCAGCGCAGAGCGGACTTCAGCAAATCATCAAAGGTGATCCTGGTCTTGAAGGTATCGGTTTGGCATTCGGTGGCCAGGATGTTCGGCTTCTGAATGTCAAGCTCGGAGGTATCTTCGATTACAACGATGCGCTCATGGTCGGGAATCGCATTGGCAAGGATACGCAGAAGCGTGGTCTTTCCGCTGCCGGTTCCGCCGCTGATCAGCAGCGTCTTGCCGTTGCGAATCTGCTCCTCAAGGAACTCCGCAAGCGGTCGCGTCAGCGTGCCGCGAGCGATCAGATCATCGATGGTGTAGTGGCGGCTGGTGAACTTGCGAATCACGAGCGCCGGGGCAGGCCGCACAACGGGCGGAATGACTGCCGCAAGACGGCTTCCATCCGGGAGCTGCGCGTGAAGCAGGGGATTGTCCTCGTCGAGCTTCTTGCCGAGGTTGTTGGCAATGACTTCGAGGCCGGTGCGCAGTTTGCCGGCATCGAAGGAAATTGATGCTTCCTGGTGGACGATTCCGTCCCGTTCATACCACCACGAAGCATCGGGATTGCCCATGATCTCGCTGATGCTTTCGTCGAGCAAGAGCGGCTCGATGGGCCGGAGAAATGGAAGGATCAGGTCGAAGCTCATAGCGCGCCTCCAAAGGGGAAGGCCCGGTGTGAACCGAGCCTTCAGTGAAAACGAACGTGCCCTATTCGGGCACGTCCTGATTCGTGTCGGGGGTGGCCTCTTCCGCCTCTTCCGGGGCGGCTTTCTCGGCGCGGTCGAGCTTCAGGATCGAAGCCACGCGCACTTCCCATACGCGCTGCTTGGCGCTGGTCTTCTTGTCCACGCGCTCGCGGCTGCGCAACTCGCCATCGATGGCCAGATGCGCGCCCTTTGTGAGCGTCTTCGCGTAATCGGCTAACTTGCCCCACACGATGCAGCGATGCCACTCGGTATGGCCCTTGTATTCGCCGGTCTTCTTGTCCTTGTACGAACTCTTGGTGGCAAGCGAGAGAACGGTGAAGCTGGCATTATTGGCGGTGTATGTGGTAGCGTTTTGGCCGAGGAAGCCGATGAGCGAAATGCGGTTCTGATACATGGTGAAGTCTCCTGAGTTGAATTCCCGGATTGGCCGGGTCACCCCTTGGCGAAGCCTGAGCGAGGAGCCCGACTCCCAAGCGCCAAGCCGTGCATTCTGGAGCAGGGGCCCAGACTTGCTCTGGGAGAGGAGTCCAGAAAGCAGAGCGGCGCTGTGCCGCCGGGCGTCGGATAAAGCCCGAAGCGTGTGACCGGACAAGCAAGGGAGGAAACGGGAAGACGAACGCTTCATGGCACGCATAGCAAGAGGCATTCCCGGCTTGCCAACTCCCCGCCGCGTGGCGCGGAACCGTCTCTTTGCCGCCTGTACAAGGACTGCTTGCAGCGATGGGCCATACTGTCTCATCGCCCGTGAGGACGCGTTGTGCCGTCTGCGAAGAAACGAAGGGCGTAGCTGCCGCGATTTGTGGCCGCGTGTGGACATGAAAGCACCTCGTTATGGGAGTGGCTTTGTTTACTCGAACGCCTGGTCGGCCCGGAAGCGGACGATGGTCAACCCGAGAGGGTTCACCGCCAGTTCGTTGTTTTTCACGTTGTCGCGGAAGACATAGGTGACGCTGGCCGTCCAACGCTCGCGCTTGAGTTCGGTATGATCTGCCGTATTCGTGTAGACTTTTTCGAACTCGACGCGCGCCGAATAGGGCGACTGCCGCAGGTCGTCAAGAACCACGTTCTTGACCTCCACATCGACATACGGAAGCGTACTGTCACGGACGTAAACCTGGATGATGTTGTCCTTGCGTTCCTGCTCTATTACGGCACGCTGCACGTCGCTGTTGAGGAAATACAGGGCGCTGGTCTGGTCGCGCTCAATTGTGAAGCGATTGCGCGCGAAGTACAGTTCCGCCCAACGGGTGAGGTAATACTTGTTCTCGGCTTCCTGCGGGCGGTATTGGAAATTGCGGTAGTCGATGGCCTCGGCGCGGCCCACGTCGTTGATGCGAACGATCATGGGGTGCATATTGGCGAGCGCTTGCTGACTTTTGTAAGCAAGCGCCGCCAGTGCGAGAGAGACCGCGCAAAGGACGAGGACCGTCACCTTCAAATAGGTGTTCATGACCAGCGGGTCGCCGTACTGTTCCAAGTACCGCTCCGCTGCGCGGGTAATGTCGGATGTGGGTTTGGTCATGGTTGCCATTTCGTTGCCTCCTTATCGCCTACACAGCCCGGATAATCGCTGCGGTAATCAGACCGCCCATTCCCATGCCGTGGCCTCCCGTATGGCCAGAGAAGAGCGTCGCGGTCATGGTGGGAATCTTGAGGAGAACGAAGCCGGCAACAATGCAGAGAATGAGCAATCCCGGCATCACGTAAATCAAATTGGAGGGACTGCTCACGTTCATTGCGCCGCTGGTGAGATAAGAGATGAGAAGGTGGCTCATGACGCTCATGGTTGCCGCGGCTACGACTTTGTAAAACTCGAAGCCAAGAAATGCCTTGAGCCATCCCCAAAAGAGAAAGTCGGTCTTGTCGAATACCATCCACGGGATGAATACCGGTCCGAGCAGGCCGATGACCGCTGCTCCGATGGCTCCGTAGGCAATGATGACGCCGATCAGTGCAGTCAGAATGCTGAGGATGATCTGAACCGTATACGTGCAGAGCAGGGTGTACGGCTCAGTCAACGAAGGAGACATGGTTCCGACCTTGCTCAATGCCGTGTGAATGGTGGTTTGCACTTCCTGTGTTGAGTCGCTTCCGATGTAATCGACAAGGCTGCTGGTTCCACCGCTGATGAAGCTCTTGAGCGAGTAGCCGATGCCAGGAATCGAGCTGTCGTAAAACTTCACAAAGCAGTAAGCGAAAGTAATCAGCATAAAGAAGCTGATGAATTTCGCGATGTTGAAACCGGAGCCTCCCTGAGCCGAAGCCAATGATTCTTGTACGCCAAACCAGACGAGCATGATTGTGGCTAGCGCAATTACCATCCGCAACCCCAGCGAGTCGATGGACGGTGACGCGGTTGATGTCATACTGTCGCAGCCGTTCTTGATGAGGATGAGGAAATCCATGTTCGCCGCTCCTTTCCCTCAATAATGAAATGCCCACTGCGTGCCGGAACTCGTCTGCTGTGGGGTTACGCTGTTGAAGGTCTGTTGGTAGCTGTTGCCAGTTTGAAAGAGTGATTTGAGGTTGTCCTGCTGCACCTTCTGCCCAATGAGTTGTTGCAGCGCCTGCGCCTGGAGTAGTTGGTTGGTTTCCTGCTGCGTTCGTAACTCGATCAGGAGCGCCTGATTGATGCGCTGCAAAGTAGCCATCTCAGTGTGTTGGGCTGAGTCGGTGGAGTGGGTGGCCGCTTCCAGTTGGCTGATGTCAGATTCACGCTGCGCGGCATTCGCGCGGATGGTTCCGATGGTTTGCAAGCTGCTGGCGTTTACAGCGTCCGAAAGATCGACTGTTGCGCCGCGTGCAGCAATAGTTTGCTGGCCCTGAGAACTCAGTGAACTGTACCCGGCAATCTGTCCCGTGCGCGGAATGCTGGCCGTCTGGTTCGCCGACGCGGCACCGTATCCCGTGGATGCGGAGTTCATCCATACCAGGGAGTTGCCGTAGGTGTTCGCGGGCGTTGTTAAAGTGGTCCACTGCTGACGCCCGAGGTTGCTGAACGAGGTGTAGAGCGTCTGCGGCAGCGTCGTCATGTGCTGCGCAAGGTTGTATGCGGCGATGACGTTCCGCGTCGTCTCTACTGTCGTCGTGTAGAGTTGGCTGGATTGCTCAATCTGCTGGACAGCGTGCGCTGATTGCGTAGGATCGAAGACGATCCCGGAGCCGAATTGAGCGTGCGCGGGCGGCACGAGTCCTGCCGCCGCAACGAGTGCGAACGTGAGCGTGAATTTCATTTTGTCCTCCGTGACTACTTCTTCGCGCGCTCTGCTTGCAGCCGGTCCCATGCGTCCTTCATCTGCTTGTTTTCGTCAACACATTTCGGGCTAAGTGTAGGCGGAACCTTGAGGTATTCGGCAGAGCAGTCCTTGGCGAATTGTTGGTTGATCTGGTCGTATTCCTTCTGGAGCGCATCGATCTTAGCTTGATGGCTTTGGCAGCCGGAAAGTACGAAGACAAGAGCTGTCATCAGTGCGAAGATTCTGGCCATGCTGTACATGAGTATCCCCTTCAGAACGTCTGTGAAATGGTGTGGTTCTCGTAGGCCGGAAGGAGCATGTCCTGCGTGAAGTAAACCTTCACGCGGTGCCCTTCGCGGATGGTGATGGTGGGTGGTATCTGAATGAAGCGGTCGAGGACTGTGGTCGCCGACTGCGAAACACTGCTGGCGGTCCCCGTGGTAAATGCCTGGGAGCCGCTGGTGGTAATTGTTCCGCCGCCTTGCTCAATCTCGGCCGCGCCGGAAACAATACCAAGTGCAATCGACGCGCCAAAGATTTGCAGGTAGTGGTTATTGACCTTGTCCTTCAAACCTTCTGCGCCAATCTGATCGAGGCCGTGGAACTGGTCGAGATCGACCGAATATCCGTCTGGCATAATCATGCGGTGGAAGGCCACGGCCATGCGGCGCTGCTGGCCAAAGCCAGCGGAGCCGATCTTCTTGGCCTCGCCCAGTACAATGGTTCCGTCAGGAATCAGGACGTGCTGGTGGTCGTGCGAGTAGACAGGATTGGATACAAGCACCTTTACCGGGCCAACGGCGTCGCCGTCGAGCCGGTTCATTAGCACGGTGTCCAGAGTCGTTCCCTCATAGATCACATAGGGCTGACCAACGGCGGAATCGATGTTGATCTCCGCGCTGCGTTTGACGGAAGTTTGCCCGGCAGTGGCGGACGGTGGATCACCCGCCGCGCGCGAAGCGACAAGACTGCTCCCCGGCTGACCGGAAACAGCGACGGGCAAAGCCTGCTGCTGAGCCGCATCGCCTTGGCGTGCATAGACAAGATTCGAGGCAAAGCGAGAATCATATGCAAGCTGCCGTTCTTTGATGGCAAGCTGTTGGGCCTCCTGTTGCGCAGGAGAAAGCTGTGGCTCTCCTGCGGCCTGCCCGTAGCCGTTTTGTTGCTGCGGGCAGGTCTGGCCAGGAACACATGGAGTCTGTTGCCCCGTGGGGCTATATGCCGACATGGCTGAGGTCTGGGCAGGAGTGAGGCCAGCCTGCTGCTTTTCCGTGGCGAGCTGGTTCTTGAGATCCTGCACGTTGTTGTCGGTGTTGTCCTGCACCATCGGCTGCGGCGGCTCATGTGATGCCGCAGCCTGCTGCGCGGGCGTCTTCTTGCCGGTGCTGCTGAAGACCGCCGCCGCGATGACCAATCCCGCCACGCCAAGATAGAGCAGCGGTTTCAGGTTCTTGCGCAAAACGCCCATCGGTTCATGCAGGTCCTGGCGCAACTCCGGTTCTGTAGGCGCACTACTCTGAGAATTGATGATCGGTTCTGCCATCTCTCACCTCGCGTTTATCCCTTGCGTGTGAACTCCATCTTTTTCTTGCCCAACTCGACGTATCCTGAATCCATGACCTTCGGGATGATGTACGTCCCATCCCGGAGGTCATAGGTAACAAGGTTCGGCTTGCCGTCCTTCATCTCGTAGACGCTGAACTTTTCCGGCGCATTGGTCTTGATGTAAGTAAACTTGTCGTCGTGATAGATCGACTGAATATCGAAGGGCGCTTCGTTCCGCTTGTAAACATAATCGAACTTGAGTTCCGTTGGGTAAGCGCTCTTGTATTCATCAACAGCCTGGGAGACGTGCGACTGAAGAGCGACAAGCTGTTGCTTGGACTGCTCCAATTGCGCGGCGGGAACAAACTGCGGCGGGCCGTTGGCCGCAACGATCGAGGAGCGGTCAGCAGGCTCGACGATCACCTTCAGGTCCGGCGTTGCCGTGCTGCCGGAAACATCCTGAAGGGTGAACGAATAGATGTTGCCCTTGTCGGTGATGAGGTTGAGATTGGAGTTGATACCAGCCTTGGCAGGATGCACAAAGCAGAAGTTGCCCACCACATCGACAACCCAGAAGTCCTTGTCGCCCGTGGCAGCCTCCATGATCTTCTCGGTCGTCGGAACTTCGATCAGTGTCGTGTACTTCAGCTTGGCGTGAATGGGAATGATGTCCTGCGAATGATATTGAACGGTGCGAGCCGACGCATCCTGTGCGACAGCGGCAACGGAGGTAAGCGCCAGGGCAAGCCCGGCGATGCAGATGTGCTTGTTGTTCATTGGGTCGCTCCTTGGGGTTTGGTGGTTGCAATACCGGTCTGCGTGCGCGGCCGGAAGGGAAAGTCTTCGGCCAGATGGCGCAAACCATCTGCGATGCCGAAACGCTCGAAGTAATCGCGCTTCTTCAGGTTGTCGCGGGCATTGTTGGTGGCCGTCCAGTGCGAAACCGAATCGACGTTCAACTGGACCTTCTTCGAGGTCTGCGATTTGCGAATGAGCATCTGGCCAGGAGGAACGAGACTGGCGATCAGGTCGAGTTCCGTGTCGTTCAGATGGAACGCTTCGCGGTACACGTCGCGGTCCATCTCCGGGTTGGCCAGAAAGATTTTTGTCGGGCAACTTTCGGAGACAATCTGCAACATGCCTGATTCCTGCAATTCCTTGATGGACTGCGTGGCCAGGATCATGGCGGCATTGTGCTTGCGCCAGGTCTTCTGCGCCTGCACGATATAACTGCGGATGGTCTCGTTGCGAATGAAGAGCCACGCCTCATCGAGCAGGAAGAGCTTGAACGTGGCGAGTTTCGTCGGGTCCGCAATCTCGTTCGAGGCCCGATGCAGGACGTAGAAGAGCAGCGGCTCCAACACGTCCGGCGCATCGCTCCAACCGTGGAAATTGAAGGTCTGGAAGCGGCTGAAAGACAGCGTATCCTCGGCGTTATCGAAGAGGAAGCCGTACTGCCCGCCGCGTGTCCAGCGGTGCAGGCGCTCTTTCAGTTCGCCAACAATGTTGGCGAAGTTCGACATGGTGCGTTGATCGGGCTCCAGCATATACACCCGCTCGATGGCATCCCACAGCTTGCGTTCTTCCTTGAAGTCCAGCCGGTAACGTTGCTCGTTGCCCTCGATCAGCACGCGGAAGAAGCTGAAGAGGAATTGCAGGTTTTCCTTGGTCTGCGGCAGCGAGAAAGGATTGATGGTGAAGTCCCGCGCCTCCTGGCCGACATTGAGATACGATCCACCAAAGATCGTTGTCAGCGACTCAAAGCTGCCGCCGATGTCGAAGATGAAGGTCAGCGGCGCGTACTTCTGCGCGTTTTGCAACAAAAAGCAGCACAAGTATGACTTTCCAGATCCTGTCATCCCGAGAATCAACGTGTGCGCGACTTCGCCATTATGCAGATTCAGAAAGTATGGTGTGCTGTTCTCGGTCTCAAGCGCAGCGAGGTACTCCGTACCCAGATGCGCGTTCGTTCTCTCTCCGGGCAGGATGGTAAACAGAAAGCTCAGGTCGGCATAGTTTGTATTCAGCAGGAACATCCGGCGCAGATTCATCGCGTAGTTGCCCGGAATCGTGGCGAAGTAGGCATTGAGCTGGTTGTAGGTCTCGATGAAGAGATTGCCATCCGCGTTGGTGAAGACGCCGGAAAATTCACCGGCGAGCTGGTCCAACTGGCGTTTGTCCTCGCCATACAGAACAATCGTCAGCGAGAACTCGCCCAGCGATTGGCCTTCGCCAAGATCGCGCAGGCAGTCGCCAAGGTTTTCGATGTCCGCCTGCTTCGACTCATCCACCAGCACGTCGCGCGGATTCACCGTGGCGGCGCTATTGCCAAGCTGCGAGACGAATCCTGTCTTCGAGATGTTGAAGTGGCGGCGGCGCTTGTCCACCTCTTTGCGCGACTTGTCCGCGGCGAAGGGCACCCATTCGGTGACGATGTAGAAGTTCCCCGGAATCTTGAGCAGGGCGTCGAGCACGAGGGGCCGCGTCTCGCCGATGGCTTCTTTCATGGTCAGCACACGAACGATATGCCCACCGATGCGCAGATGGTCGCGCTCCGCTTCAAGATCGGAGTTGACCACCTGGTAGTCGAGGAACTGCGTGTGCTTTGGCCGTCCGGCGACGCGTCGCTCATCGTAGTTGAGCAAGCGGCGGAAGAAATGGAACTGATCGTTTTGGTCAAGAATTTGAATCTGCATGAAGTCGCCAAGCTGGCGCGTGAATGCCTGCACGCGCTGGCTGATTTGCGCGAGATCGCTCTCGATCTGCGAGCGCAGCAGCGTCTTCATGCTGTTGCCGATGAATTGCGCCTTCAACTCAGCGCCCGCGCCAGCGGGATCGCCAAAGAGGCGCGAAAGCGCGGCCATCAGGCCGGTCTTCGAGCGCGGGCCTTCGAGCAGGATGCAATAGAAGATTTCGATCTGATAGAGATGATCGCGCTTGGCCTCGAAGAACTGCTTGCGCTGTTCGATGGCCGTCTGCACGACTGGGTCGTCGTAGCTGGCGAAGGGAATGTCTGGCCGGTTCGATTTGAAGAGATACTGGTATACGTGGAAGCCCGGCCCGAAAGATTTGAGGGCGGATTCCAGTCGTTTGACTGCATACTCCTGGCTGGCGTGGTCGAGGCTCTCGTAGTCCACGCCGGGGACGCCAAGCACCATGCCGAGGTCGCCGCTCTTGGTGAGAAACGTCGTTTCGTTCCAGAAACCGTACAGATTGATGTGATCGCAGAGAGCGGCGGCTTCCTTCCACGGTTTGATAACTTTATCCAGACGCAGCATCAAAGCACCTCCACGCGCGGTACGCTCTGCTTGGCCGCGTCATAACGCAGTTTGTACCGCTCCGACTTGGCAAGGATGCGCAGAAAGGCCGGGTCGCTGGTTGTGACCCAACGTCCAAAAGCGTATCCGCCGATAAATACGGCAAGCCCCGCAACGAGGCTGTTGAAGAGGTTGAATGCGCCAACGGCTCCGACGCAGACGAAGTAGAACAGTGTGCGTTCAACGCCAAGGTACGTGAGGGGCTTGTGCAAGCTCTTGTAGACGCGGTTTGTTCGCCGGCTATTGGTGTGTGTTTGCATCGACGCCCCTCACTCTTGATGACTGGCTGCGGCTAGCTACCCCACAGCCAAGTCAAAACGTTGGTTGCCATCACGGCAATTCCTGTTCCGGCGGCAACACCGGCCAGGGTTTTCTTCGCGCCCGGTTCGCCATGCGCGAACTGGTAGCCGCCTACCACGATGGCGATCAAACTGGCCACCTTGGCGACGGTTCCGGTAAACAGGGTTTGCATAGAGGTGAGACCGCTATCGAAGGGAGAGCTGCTCATTGCGTGCGCGAATACAGGCGAGACAATGAGCACGGTGAAGAGGCTGAGGCACGGGCGAATCCAGTGAGGAGACCGCCATCGGGCAATTCTGCGCCGAATGGCGGGTGTGAGCATGACGATCATCGGCACCTCCAGCGGCCTGGGAAGGCCGCGATATGCCGTGAACGTAAGCTCTCTCTGAACTCAAGTCCAATGATTATTGGGAATGATGGTATTCCCCGGGCGCATGATTGACCTTTTTCTGCTTCAGAGAAAGGTCAAAGCGACCATCTATGTATCGCGGATGTCCCAGCTTTACGTCGATTGCGGCTCATAGAGCCACAATCGAATTGCGCTTGCGATGCCCGCACTCACAGCACTGAAGATTCCGGCCCACTATTGCCAAATACGGCCACCGCATCACGAAAGCTCTTCGGCTTATACCGCTCCCAGTCTTCTTCCCTGACGAACAGCGCCCGATACTGCTGCCCGACGTCGAGCTTGCTGGCATCGGCACACCACTGCTGGAGCCGGTCCCATTTACCGGGATCGTTCAAGTCTTCCCGCCCTTTGGTCTCCACCAGCCAGATTTCGCCACCCGCCAACTTCACAACAAAGTCCGGGTAGTAATTGGAAATGTCGCCGTCGGCCTTCACGTAGTCCAGCTTGAAACCAACCGCCAGAAAGTTCTTGGCGTAGGATTCCACGTCGTTGCAGTCCTCAAGAAAGCTGGCGAACTCAAGTTCCAGCGAGCTATCGCCAATGGTCCGGTTGAAGACGCTCTTCTTTGAGACAACATAGCCCTGTTCTTTCACCACAAAAGGGCGTGTCTCCCGCAGTTTGATGTAGTCGCGGATTTCCGCGTCGCCCTTTTCGCGGACGGTCAGCGCATTGATGGCCTTCTTGAAACTCTCCAGAATCGTTCTGGTGGCCGCCAATTCCGACAGATTGCGCAGCGTGTTCGGCGCTTCAAGTTCCACCTCTCGCCCGAACAGGTTATCGCGAACGAAAGCCTTTACCTTGCCGTATAGAATGTCGTACCCGCTCACCAGCCGCAGGTCTTTCATAATCGTGTGTGCAAAGTATCCCAACACACTGTGGTAATCCGCTACCCCGGCAGTATCCAGGATCGTTGTATGGGTCACTTCGCCCGTGGTTACATCCTTGAAGACGATTTCTCGCTGTTCTTCTTCCGTGAACTCTTGATAGAGCACCTTCTCATGCCCCATCGCACTCACGTCCAATTCGTTCAGACTCTTGTACTCGCGGTACACACGCGGGGTTAGACGCGGCAGCGCAATATCCAGCGCGTCCAGATCCTTGCGCTCGTTTTCTGTATCCACTTCGATCATCAGCGGGGTCTTCGGCCCGGTGCCTTCGCCCATCGGCTTGCGCTCGAACTCGACGCCCTCATTCTTGATGGACTCGACAAACTCCATAAAGGCATCCGTGCCAACCACACTGACATACTCTTCTATGCCGCCGGGATACATCTTGCGCAGGCCACGCCCTAGCGTCTGCTCTGGTAGGATGTTGCTCTTTGCCGAGTACGCCCGGAGTCCGACAATCGTCGTCACGTTCCGCACATCCCAGCCTTCTTTCAGCATCATCACCGAAACGATGGCCCTGGCGGGGCTTTCCTGACTGTCAATCGCGTTTGCCTGCTCACGCAACTTCTCCAGCTCTTCCTTGCTCTTTCCTGAAGTAGCCTCGGAAATCTCACCGCTTCTGTTGGTATGGATCACCAGCGTTGCATCATCCGCCAGCTCTGGATAATGCCCGCGCAGGTAATCGGCCACATCGTCGCAGTTCTTGGTGTCGTCAGTCATCACAAACAGGATGGCCTTCTTGCCCATCTTGTCGTGCTCGTCTTTGGCTTTGCGCCATTCGATTACGCCCAGGTCCAGGTAGTCGGCATACTTCTCCGTATACTTCGCGCTTTGCCGTTCCACCAGCTTCGCTCGGCTTGGCCCATCGGGCAGCACAGGATGTTTCACCACATTCTGCGCAATCGCCTCTACCAGCGGATAGTCGCACACAGTTTGCACAAAGATGGCTCCGCTGTTCGACCGTGGCGTCGCGGTCACATCCAATTGCAATGAAAGTGCCGACCCTTTCTGCAAAAGCCGGTTGTGAATGTCCTCTATTGACTTGAACCAAGCCATTTCGGGGTCGTGAATATGGTGCGCCTCATCATTCAACACCATCAGCTCATCAATCTCCCGCACGATCATGCCCAGATCGACCTTCTGATCTGTCGTCGCTCCCGTGGGACGCTTGCCCAGAAAGTAATCCATCGTGTCTTCATCGTCGGCAGTTGCGGGAATATCGTTACCCGCATAGACGCGGTGGATGTTCGTCAGGAAGATGTTACCGGTCTTCTGCGTGACCCTCACCTCATCCTGAATATGCAGCGTCAACTGAAAATCATCTCTCCAGTTGCGCCCATCCATCCCGTTTTCTGGCAGCACGGGATCATCCTTCAAAAAGATGCGCAGGCCGTCGAAATCCTTACGAATGCGGTCCAGAACGATGATGTTCGGGGTAATTACAAGAAAGTTGCGGGCCAGCGTGGAATCCGGCTCATACGTCTTATGGAAGAAGCTCCAGGCCAGCGCAAGGCTCAGGACTTTGGTTTTTCCCGAACCGGTAGCCATCTTGATGACAAAGCGTCTCCAGGTTTCATCGAACATACCCCCGGAGACCACGCCCGATGAATCAAAGCGCATCAGGTCATGCTTGTCCTTTGCGCCTATCACGTCAACCAGGTAGACAATAGTTTCTATGGCTTCGCGCTGCGCAAAGTAATATTGGAAGTTCCCTAGCGTACCATCTCGCTGCGGCCACAATTTCGGCGTATTGAACCACCAGTTGAGCAGGCTCTTGCTGGTTTCGGTCGCGCCCACATAGCCGCTCTCGCGCCACTCCTTCACTCGTTTGCGCAACGTAGGAACCAGCGGCGGCATCAGTTTCTCGGCGCTCGAATCTCTCAGCGCCTCGTCCGCCGGGAACCAGCGAATCTCGGGATCGAGGATTGAATACGGTGAGCCTGGAAACTTCGGATGCAGCGCCATTATGCTTTCCCTCCCACCGTTACTTCGACAATCGTCATTGTGTCGTTGCCAAAAATGTCTACGACCTTCACCGCGATCTTGCGCCGTCCAGACTGGCATTCCTTGGCCACGCTACGTAACTCCAAGCTGCGGTCCTTCTTGGTGCGGAAGGTCTGCCATTCGTTCTCAAAGATGTAGTCGCCGGTCCAGACCTCTTCGTAGGTTTCAAGGCTACCCTGCGCCGGAGCTATCGCCTCTTCCATCCCCGGTATCGCGGGCTGTTCTTCGGCAATCAGCGGTCTTCGGATAATCTCCCGCTTGCTCTCGTAGTTGAAGTCCACAGCCCAGTAGTCAATCCAGTCAGACCACTTCTTTGTAAGCACTTCGCGGGTAACAATGCCGTTTTTGTCCTTGGCCACTTTTACAATCTGGCCTCGGTCCACCACTATCTTGCTGGCCTTGTTCTTGAGTGCAACTTCGGCAGACTTGATCGAGTCCTGCGAATAGAAGACGCTGAAGTCGGTCAACTCCACGGCCACCGTGCCGCCGCCACCCTTCGTTGTTGTTACATGCGGCTTGACCTCAATGTACGAAACATCGTGGAAGCGCACCTGATTTTTTTCAACAGCACGTTTGTCAAAGACATCAGCCGGGATGTACTTGGGCGCGATGTCAATGCCCTTGGAACGTGCCTCGTCCAGCACGTTGGGGAAGAGCCCCATCTCAAACTCGAAGCCCAGAATATCCACGCGGGTAATGTGCTTCTGACGGCACTCGGCGATGACCTCTTCCACGTAGAGTCGCGTCACCGGCAGGTTCACGGGACCAACAGAGACCAGCCGCCCGGCCTTCTTCCCGTGGAATGTAGCAAACCCATCGGTCTTCTCAGCCTTGTATGCCTTCAAAATCAAGTCGAGGAAGGCCGCTTCCTTCTGTGCAAGCTGCTGCTGTTGCTCTGCCTCACGTAGATTTGGATTCACGCCAACATAGTGCTGCCGCTCGTACTTGCCCAGATTCAAAATCTCGAAGGCTCGATAGTCCTTGCCGCTGGCCTTCAAGTCACGCTGGACACCGATGAGACGCTTGCGTGTGGTGTGAATGGCGAACTTGCCTAGGTCGGAGCAAATCCATCTTCGCCCCAGTTTTTCGGCAACAGAAGCAGTAGTCCCAGAACCACCGAAGAAATCTGCCACTAGGTCGCCCGTGTTGCTGCTGGCAGAAATTATTCTTTCGAGTAATTTCTCCGGTTTTTGAGTCGGGTAATCAACCCGCTCTCTTGCAGTTGGTGCAAGCAACATATCCGCCCAAATCGTAGATGCAGCAACCCCCGGACGCTCGTCAAGATAGTACTTGATATATGGCTGACCAGTGCTCGAATAGTAGAGTTTGCCCAGTCTATCGAACTCTTCCATTTTTGCTCGTGAATATGCCCAAAATCTTCCTTGGGGCGGTGGGACGCCTTTCCAAGGATACGATGTATCGCCTCCGGGTTTAGCCGCAGTTGGGGTAACAAGTCTGTACTTTCGCCCGTCTTCCTCGGCCTTGTTGTACTGCTGTTCTATCTGTTCATCGGAGAACGGAACGTACTGGGTATTCCATATCTTTTCTTTGTTCGACTTTGCAAAGAACAGTATCGTGTCGTCCACAGTATCAAAATGTTGGGCACCTTGTTTCGCATCGCCATGAGCAGTTGTACGACGCCAACAAATCTGATTCACGAAGCTGTCGGTGCCGAATAGTTCTCCAAGGGCGGTTCGCAGGAAGGAATTCACCCGCCAATCACAATGCACATATATGCTTCCGTTGTCCGCCAACAAGTCCTTCATCAGTATGAGGCGCTCGTAAATCATGGCAAGAAAGCTATCCGTACCATTGCCCCATGTGTCCCGGTAAGCAACCTCCTCAAGAATGCTCGGCCTTTTCGTAAACGTCTCATCACCAATCTCAATGTCCATGCTGAAGTCGGCACCCACGTCAAAGGGTGGGTCAATGTAGATAAGCTTCAGTCCTCCTTGCGCTTCAATCTCTTCGCGGAGTGGGCCGTTCTTCAGCGAGGAGAGGATCAGCTTGTTATCACCCCAGATGAGCTTGTTGGTCCATCCCTTCAACTGCCGTCCGCGCTCATCGAACAGCCCCGCTTGCAAAGCCATGTCTTCCGGTTTCTCGGCGCGCGGTTCATCCACCTGCTCGATCACCTGAAAAGGCAGCACGACATTTGTCACCTCGTTGGTCTTGCCGTTCCACACCAGTTCCACTTCGCGCTTATCGTCAAAGAGCAGAAAGCGGTACTTCTCCGGGAGCGGCTTGCCCGCCTCGATAAAGCGAATAACTTCTTGTTGTTCCTGTTCTGTCAGCTTTGCCATGAATCCTCTTGCCGCGCTTCGTCTGGAGCAGCAAATTCAGAGATCGTTTGTAGTCAATTTGTTGTCCACATTTAGGATAGGCGCGAAATCTCCTATGGGAAGCGCTCTCAGACGCGATTTTTACCGCACGGCTACGACAACCACCAGAAATGTTCTCACGTTGCACCGAAATCAGTTTACAAAACATCTAAGTAGTGCATAATTGTAAATCAGAGAGAGGAGTTGGCCATGATCGCAGATCGCATCAAGCTCGCACGGCGTAAGGCTGGCCTTTCCCTCCGGGGTTTGGCAGCGGCAATGAACGACAGGGTCACCGCACAGGCCATTGGAAAGTATGAACGCAACGAGGATATTCCGAGTTCTGGCGTTCTGATTGCCTTGGCCAAAACCCTTGGTGTATCAATCGCTTACCTGATGGACACCCAGGGAGTTGTACTGTCTGGCGTAGAGTTCCGCACCAAGGCCAGCACGACCGCTGCTGACCGGGCCACCGTTGAGACCGAAGTCCTGGAGTGGATTGAACGCTATTTGCAGATTGAGCATGTGCTGGAGTTGGAGAGTTCGGCTTGGCAGTGCCCGATTGCGCCCCTCCGGCGTCTGAACGAAGCGGCCGATGCGGAGGCGCTCGCTACCGAAGTGCGGAAGAAGTGGAATCTTGGAATTGACCCGATTCCCAATATGACCGAACTGCCAGAGGAAAAAGGGCTCAAGGTGCTCATTGTTTCTCTTCCTCAGCGGGTTTCCGGCTTTACCTGCATAGTCGGTCGCGGCAAGGACAATCCCGGCCTGCCGGTGATTGTCGTCAACAAGGAGTTTTCTTTGGAGCGCCGGCGCTTGACCTTGGCCCACGAATTGGCTCACCGGCTGATTGACACCGCCAGTTTGAGCGACAAGGATGAAGAGAAGGCTGCCACTCTGTTTGCCGGTGCCTTCCTCATGCCGCGCGCTCACCTGCTCCGCGAGGTTGGGAAACAGCGGAATGCCCTCGGCTACCGGGAACTGATCTACCTGAAACGCCAGTATCGCGTGAGCGGCGTGGCGCTGCTGATGCGATTGCGGCAGATTGGCGTTATCAGCGAGCCGGTTCTGATCTATGCCTTCCAAACCGTAGCGCGTGGCTGGCGAACTCAGGAACCAGAAGAACTTGAGCCGCAAAGTGAACGCGGATCGCAGGAGCGGCCACTTCGCTTTGAACGGCTCTGCTACCGCGCCTTGGCCGAGGATTTTGTTTCCCTCAGCAAGGCTGCAGAACTGCTGCGAATCCCTCTGCCCTTGGTGGAATCCGGTTTGAAAGGACCGCTGGTATGCACTCGCCGAAAGTCGAACAGGTAGCCGTCCTCCTGACCGGGGACGGCCATCTCAGAGCGTTCGCGACAAGCAGCAAGATCGAGGTCCACGGGGTTCTGTGGGTGGTGGATGAAATTTACCGGGGGCGCTTGACCACGGCGAAGGCGCTTCATGCGGCTCTCAGCGTCCTTGCGGAAATCCGACGGTACGGTTGCCCAAACGGGAGCAGATAGCGGCTTTGGAACGGGTCGAGGCGTTGCTTTAGATCAAATGCACATTTGTTCAGCTTCTCGCAACTGAGGCGAAAATTACAGACTTGCTCGGCGAGCGCGTTGGGCTATTGGCAACATCCAAGTGAGATCTCACCCTTGGCGCAGAAGACACAGACGCGCCAAGGATGGGCACCCGATTTATAGCAAGGACAGAAAAGACAAAAACGTTGGTGGGTCACCCGCTTACAATTGGTGCGATAGTGATGGTGGAACGCATGGAATCAGAACCTCTTGAACTACAACGGAAATTCACTGTCTCTGCATCTCTCGGAACATCCATAGATGCATTGGTCAAAGCTGTCGCAGCTCTGGGAATCGCTGCATATATCTGTGGATTCCTTATTATATCAACCTATGATCTCAATATCGGCTTCGTGCAGACGGACCCCTTTAGACCGCGGATCATGGCAGCTGGAATCTGGTTGTTTATTCTGACGGCGATTCCCATCTTGCTACAACGAACTATCTGCAATCGAAGTCGTGTGGCGGCGGGCTGTCCGGCTAAGTCGTGGATACAGATTTCGTCGGATGCGCAAACTTTCTTCATTACCTGTGTCGGCTTGAGCACTGGACTCTTCTTTATTTTTGATACGCGTTATCTATCCTCTGGGCAGCCATCCTACTCCCTTTGGAGGTTATCCCTGTTGGTTGGCTCGACGATTGCATCGTTGATTTCTGTACGTGACGTGAAGCCTGTTTTGAAAAACATACTCTCGACTGTTTCTTGGTTGCTCAGCCTATCGTACTTCTGTCTTGCCTGTTACGACCTTTTTGTACGCAAGCTCTTTGAATATGACGGTCTATCCGTTTGGTTTGTGCTTGTTTGGTTGATAATCGGGTTCGCTTCAGGGAAGGAACCATACCGAACACTTCCTCTACATTGGGGCCAAGTGGCATCCTTGGCCTTCGTTCTACTTTTCTTGTTTGCGACATATTTCTATCCCCGGATTCTACCGTCACTGGGTGGCGGGGCACCGATTCCGGTCACGATTTTGTTTAGCAAAGATTCGGGGTTCATGCCTAATCAGAGCGTGTCGGCACGCCTGATCGATGAATCAGGTGCAGGATTTTATGTGATGGGAAAAGACGAAAAGAAGGCAACATTCCTTCCGCGAAGTAGTGTGGGAATAATCTACTTCTCCGACTCCGCTACAGGCTCATCGTTGATGCGCTCGAGATGATTTCGAAGCTGGCCGCGCCAAGTGAGAGTGGTGACCCTCGATGGTATCTCCAAAGAAAACGTCGCTAAATCAGGATGCTATTTGAGGTTTTGCTTCTGAGGCTTCGAGGCTAACTTAACGCTAAATCGCTGCGTCATAAAGCGAAAAGCGGATGTGCATATACGCGGAATGCCTTTATGCGAAAGTTGCATTTACTCTCTCTCGCACTGCCTCACCGCGAGCCGGCTTCAAGTAACGGATCGTGCTCTCCAGATTCGTATGGCCAAGCCAAGCCTGCACGGTGCGCAGGTCCACGCCGGCCGCCAGGTGCATCGTTGCAAAGGTGGCCCGAAACTTGTGCAGCCAGTACCGGTTGGGGTCCAGGCCGGCGTGGGCAGCATTTCTTTTGAGAGCCCGCAGCATGTGCGTATCCGGCCTTCCGCTGGCGGTACAGAAGACCAATGCCGTACCCTTGGCATTTTTAGGCCGGAACTCGCGCAAGATCTCAACGAGCTTTGTCGGGATCGGAACCTCCCGTTCCCGGTACGCCTTCGGCTCAAAACCGTACTGAGACTTCCAGCGCATATTGATGGTGCTGACATCCAGATTCACATCGTTCCAGGCGCAGTACATGGCCTCTTGTTCGCGCAGGCCCGTCATCAATAGAAATTTGTAGAGCGTCGCGTGGTAGGGCGAGCAGACGCTGAATAGGCTATCCAATTCGCCCTGTTCATAGATTTCGACTTCCTCGCTGACGAATCGAGGGCGGTCGTTTTTCCCAATCAGCTTGGGCAGGCCATTGGAGGAGAGGAACGTCAATAGGCAGGCAAACTTGTTGTGCACGGTTCGCGGTGACAGCTTCTTATCTTTTTTCAGGAAGGCAGTGAACTTGAGCAGGTCGATTCGTTCGATGTCTTCCAGGTTTCGTTTGGCACAGGACTCCTGAAAATACCGCAGCGCAATCTCGTAGCCTTGATGGGTTTTCGGTTCCTTAGTCAGTGCGACTTCACTGAGGAACTGCTCGATGGCATCCGCAATCGGCCGCTTGTTTTTCTCTGCCTCTTCGTCCTCTGATATGACGTTCAGCCCCTGGGCCAGTGCGCGCAGTTCCGCCTCTTTGCGCAGCCGCACGGCCTGAGCCTCGCTGGCAGACTTGCCGACGGAGGAGCGAATGCGCTTGCCGTTCCCATCCGTGTAGTCGATGTAATAGGCGCCCTCTGGGTGCCGGACCTCTTTGCCGTCCAAGAAAACCCAGTCTGGTTTGATCCGTCCATTGGCGGCGACGATGGCGGGGCAGTAGCGCATCCCCTCCGAAGTGTTCACTCTCTTGGTCAGATTGACGCGGATATTCATACGAGAAGTTTAGCAAATTTCGTATCACTTTTCGTATCAGTATAGGCTAACTTGTTGATTCTAATGGTCGGGGCGGAGGGATTCGAACCCCCGACCCTCTGCTCCCAAAGCACGATAGCATGGGTTTTCCCTGATTTACTATCAATTACCAATGCGTGCTTAACATTATTACAATCAAAGTGTTATGCACGCATATTCTATCGGGTAGATTACTACCATTTGCTATCGTTTTCGATACTGACTCCCCACAATTTCCCCCACACTTTTTGACGGTCACTTTTCGCAGTTTTCGCCTGTGTTGGCGGGGCTTAACCGGGCAGGTTCGCTGCCACGTTCGCAATTCAAGAGAGTAGGCAGACATGCGTCAGATACCGCCCGCCACGCTCACGACAGGACACTGGACAGGCAAACGGCCACGGACGGCCAACCGTTTCGTCTACGCAAGAAATAGTCCAGGTGCGATATTGCACCGAACAAAAGGCGAAGAGTTGCGCTCGGGCAGAACGTCAGTGCGGAAAACCGCTGGCCGCAATGCCTTTGGTTTGCGGGGCAGATGTCCCGGAATGGGGGCCTATTTGTGCTGTGACGCGGGAACGTCGGGAAGAGAATCGAAAACTTTTTTGTTGATCGACTCTGTGTTACCCCACTCCTTTAGGACATCCATGGGGATAGAAGCATTGTTCATTATGTAATCAAATTCGGTTCTGACTAAATCATGCTTCAGAAACTCACATCCGTTAGTGCAATTGTTGGAGACTATATCCTCCCCCGAGAGCAGGTCTTCGACGCTTTCAGATACCAGTGCTCCCCCCCTAAAGTAGATGGTCGTTTCCAATTCAGCTATACAGCTATTTCGGGCAGGGCTGTAATCCACCTTATCCAGCGTCACACTCTTCCCCATCACTCTGTTGTCATTGAGGTCAGTGTTCTCTTTCACGTAGGCGTCAGCAACAGCCTTGCAGTGCACTCGTTCTTGGAAAATCCGGCTGTTCTGGGACCGTCGATAGTTGTCTTGGGACTGGCGATAGACGTTAAAGCCTACTGTGGCCGCAGCACCAAGAAAGATACCGGCTATGAGCAGAAGAACCTTCGCTAAGATTCTCATGAGCTATTCCCCCTTCCTGTTGGTGCTCAAAGTATCTTAACCGCCGTCATCCCATGAAACATGGCGTAAGGGCTTTGCGTCCGACAGGGAGTGTGACTATTTCTACTATCTATTACAGGCAAGCGCCACCATAAAAAAGGCGTCCGGGACAAGACCTTGATACCCGGCATACTGCGTGTGCAGCAGAGGTGTGCAGGTACATTTCACCTGTTTTTTCAGTGACTTGCATTCGACACTAGAAAAACTGTGGTGGAAACTGTGGGGACTTGAGGCGAGTTTGGTGCGATATTGCCTTTAGATCATCGGGCCTTGCGTGGGCGCATCAGTTGGCCGTCCATGGCCGGGATTACCTGTCCAGCACCCTGCGAGGGGCAGGGCGGGCGACTGCTGGCCCATTTCAGCGACTTCCCGTGCATTCGCCAGCAACTCTCCACACTTGCGACATGGCTGCTACAGCCCCCGGAACGGTTGCGCTCGACTGGCTTGTGACGCTGGTGGACCACGGAGGGGTATCGCGTCGCGGCAGATCGAACCAAGTTTTCCGGCGCGTGGCAAACTCGGTCGCGGGTCCTACTTTTGGCCGACCCCATGCCCCCCATGCGAAGGCGGGTGGGGTTTGGAGTTCCTATGCCGAACACAGAATTTTTAAGCAAAAAGGCCCTCACCGCGAAAGCAGGATAAGCAGAACACACAAGGAAGGGCCACAGTTGCCCCAGGACGCGCCGCTGGCAGATGGGTGAGGGGATTGTATGGCCGGAACGTCCTAGCGGCACGTTCAGAACTGAACGCGATTCGAGTCTGGGCATCAGCAGGCGTCAGTCGGCAGAATGGCAGAAGCTAGTTATTCGTTTTCGATGGGGCTCTCAGAGGAACGGGAAAGTATTGTATTTCCACGCCCTGACTGGCGGGCTGCCTACTGGTTTTCGGTGGTTCCGCTGGTGGAGTGGAGCTTTCGACTGCTTCAATGACAGGAGGCAGGTGCGATCTCATGGCGCGCTGGAGGTTCTCCTGCTCGACAGCCTTGCGCTCCCGTATCGCCTCTACCACATCCATCAACACCCGAACATCGATGTTTTCCGTAGGTTCGCCGGCCAGGAGCAGGGCTTTGTCTACCATCACACCGGCAGAGATGGCCTTCTGTTGAAGGGAGGCTTTTTCAATGTCTTTCGGGCCGATGCTGGTCACGATTGCTCGGCCCTTGTCGAGAAAGATTTCGGAGAGTTCTATCTTCTGAGACGCCACGGTGCGCCTTACTTCCGGGTCTGCCAAGGTGTTTTTAACCATCGCGCGTGATCTCCCAATGCTCTTAGCGATTCGGTGCTGAGACCATCCCCCCGCTGCCAGGGTTGCGATCTTGGCCGTTTCCTCGGTGGTGGGCTTATATTTTGCCGGGCCGGGTGGCCTTCTTTCATCCTTTCGCTTTGTCATGCCCGGCCTCTTTCGCCGGTGGTTCGAACGCGCACGGGATAATCGTGCTCATATAAATCGCAGCCGATGGCATGTGCGTCGCTGCCCGCGTCCGCTACCAGGTCGCGAATGCCGATGAAACCAAATCGAGGGTCGTAGGACGCGGTGCCGGTGCGCTGTTCGAACGCCGCCAAGCTCTGTTTCAGTCCATCCAGCAAAGTGATGAGAAATCCATGTTCTGCCGCCGTGGTAACTTTCTGGCACTCGGCCCACCACGCCGATGTAACGCGGCGCGCGATAGTTTCCTTCTCGCCCTCGATAGCCTGATAACGAGCCTCGATTTCGCGTTGACGCGCGCGCATCATGCCGGGCGCGGCTGCGGCTTGTTCAGCTTCGGTCTGCTTCGCGTGGGCCTCTTCTTGTTTGCCGTCCAACAGGAGCGAATCGGCTTGGCGATTGGCCTCACGATCTTTTGCGGCCAAGAGCGGTTCCAGGTTTCCGATTGCCTCTTCAATCTCCGCGGACTCTCGTGCCAGGGTCATTCGCTCGCCGTCCAGCCTATCGACGGCTTGCGCATATGCGTCGTCGCGCCTTTCGACGAGCAGGGCAAAGGCAGCCTCGAACTGTTCTGACAGGAACTCGGCTGCATCGTCGAGGAATGTATCTTCCGGCTCCTGCGGTTCTGCGATGGCGCTATCTTCGGTTTGCGAAGTTGTCATGGGTTCGTTCTCCTGTTCTACGATTGTCATGGGTTCATTCTCCGGTTCTGTGCTCATGGGTTCATTCATTCCGCACCCCGTTCAGTGGGAACGAGGCCGTTAAGGAATTGCTCAACAGCTTGGAAGGATTGCTCAGACGGGGAGGCCGCAAACTGCTGGCCCAGCTTCTCGAATTCCGTCTGGCTGCCCGCGTCGAATAACTGGAGGCCCTTCGTGGTAGCCGTGTAATGGCCCAGGACGGCCGCCGCTTCGTTCGGACTGATGCTAAAGCCCTCCCTCACGCGGCTGCTGATGTGCCGGGCCAGATCGCAAGCCTTCACCTGGTCAAAGGGACCCTGCCTCAGATCGCTGGCGGCGCGCGGAATCGTCAACACCTCGTAGGCGGTCATGCTAGGGTACGCCACGAAGCCAGAGGGCGGCGCAACAATCGTGCGGCCCACGTTGCGCTCGGTAGCTTGCGCGCGGCTTGTGTCAAAAAACGTTCGGCCAGAGTTCGGGTTGACAGGCTGGGAATTCGCCGCAACTCCTGTGGTTGGGCGGCTCGCGGGCATGTTGCTTTTCGGGTAAGGATTATTCATTGGGTTGTTTCCTTTCGTCGATTACGGTTGAGGTTGAGGTTTCGATCAACATCCGTCGATTTGCCCAAGCGGACGTATGTTTACTCCATTTCACCTTAGCGGTTGCGCTCCGAAGGGCGATAACCTGCCCTACAACTCCGGGACAGCCCACTCGAACTACGCGGATTCCAATTCGCATGACGCCTCCACTTTCTGCGGTTCCGCTTCCATCAGGCTCGTGTGCGAGATTGCACTTTGCGTTCCGGCCAACATCAGTTTCTTGGCGGAGTGGTTGCTGTAATAGAGCATCTTCCAGGCCACGCGGAATTTCCCGCCGGGTGAAGTCCGTACGATTCGCCCTATTGGACCACCAGCTTTCAATCGGACAATGTCTCCAACGCGAAGCATCTTATCCCTGCCCGTGACGCTTGTGACGCTTCGATATGTTATCGGCGTAGAGAAAGTTGCATTTTCTTCTACGGGTATAACCGGATGATGTGTCACAAGTGTCACGCGTCCTCCCGTAAGGCGATTCCAAGGAATCCTCTACTTGTGCGGGTTCGTTGTGGCATGAAGCCGTGAGTTTCCATTGCCTGACTGAAACGCCGTTGTGTTCCAACGAATTCGCCGGTAGACTCGGCCCACTTTTTCCAGCTATCGAATAGGCGCTTCGCGTCAGTCCAGCTTCCACGGTTGCAATTGCAGCGGTCTGCTATCCAAAGAGACAGCCGGTCCTCGGAAGCCATATAGGCATTGGTGGCGCTTGCAACTACTTCAGGGGCCGTCAGACCATCCCGTTGCCAATCGATGCAGCCTTGGACCGCCCACGCGAGAATTCCAGGCCACTCTCCGCGCAGTTCTTCCGTGAGTCGCGGGTTGCGCTCGGGCGCTGGAATCGTTACGTCAAACGGCAGCAGGTTCAGCCGGCGTCGCATCGCTTCATCGACAGTTCGCAGCTCGGGCCGATGGTTACCCGCGATCAGCAGTTTGAATTGTGGGGTGTACTCGAAAAAGTCTTGCCTCATGTAACGTGCCGCGATGCGATCGCCACCAGTCAATGACTTAATTTTCGATTCGGCCCAACGTCTCCCATCTTCGGTTTCGACGGCAGTTACCAGACGCGCACCTTGCAGCCCGGCTAGGTCAGTAGGATGGTTGTCCCCCGATGAAGCGGTAAAGGTTTCTATCGGGGCTGTCCGCGCATAATCGCCCAGTATGCTGGAAAAGGTCGTGAGAAAAACGCTTTTGCCGTTCGCGCCGGTTCCGTACAGGAAGAACAGTGCCTGCTCTCTTGTGCTCCCGGTCAGGGCATAACCGCAAATCTTTTGCAGGTATTCCTCTAGCTCCACGTCACCGCCGGTAATGGTGTGGAGAAATGTTAGCCATCGTGGGCAGTCTCCACCAGGGGCAACCGCTGTCAGCTTGGTGCAATAGGCCAGCGGGTCAGGTGGCTGCAATTCGCCGGTATGCAGATCGACAATGCCGCCGGGCGTATTCAACAGCCACAGATCAGCGTCCCATTGGTCGACCGTCGCGGCGTGTCTGCGGTCAGAGCGGGCGAGTCGTTCAACGGCGGCTACAGTGTTGGCCGATGTAATTCGTTGAGCGACGTTCTTTTTGACGCGTTCGCCAGCCGCATCACGGCAGGTTCCCCGCGCAAGGTCATATACGCTCAAGGTATCGTCTTCTGTCCATCGGTGGCCGTCCCAACGATTCCAGCGTCCCCACGCTGCCGTGAAGCGTAGGTTGTTGCCATGCTCTGCCGTGAATCGAAGCGCGAGCGTGTCGTCTGAAAACTCGGCAGGAACCTCCACAGGCTCGGCGGGAAACTTGCCACCTTGACGGGTCCACTCAAGGATTGCGGACAGCTCTGTCGGTCGCGCTGTGCGCTCGGCTGGTGCGTCCGGCTGCCCGATCTTATCCCAGGTTAAGGGAGTCATTGGCATTGTCCTTGGGCGGGCATATATCCCGCCGTAAGAATGCGCTGAATTTCCGAATCTGCGATGCGTACACTCCGGCCAATACGATGCACAGCAAGGCGACGTGCGCCAATCCAGGCCCAAACCGTCTTTTCGGAAATGCTTAGTTTTTCCGCCACTTCGGGCACTTTATTCAGGTGTTCCATAGGCTGCGCAGGCTGATTCATTTGCCCTCCTGCCGTGCCGGGGTTGTGCGACTGCGGACAAACTGTTCCAAAACCTCGCGCTCAACCATCCGGCGGCGACCGAGTTTCAAGGTCTCAAACCTGCGCTGAAACACCCACGTCCGAATCGTGTCGAGACTGACGTGTAGTTCGGCGGCTGCATCGTTAAGGCTTAGCAGATTCAGCATCTTCAAACCTCCATGATGCAAGCCTATCGACTTGCGAATGTACAAGCAAGTGTAAACTAGCTAAGACTAAGTGAAAACGCTTGACAATATATTTCACTTGTACGAATATTGATGGAGAAGGCGGGATATGTTGATGAGGGAAGAAAAAAGCGTAAGGGCTTTGGATTGGTTTGTGAGCTTCGCCAACCTCGATCTGGAGCATATTGGGCCGGGCGACAAGGCTAAGCTGCTGGTGGAATCTAACTGCCTCTGGCCTATTCGCGAGTTGAAAAGTTACGGTCAGCTTGCTCCACTCTCGAAGAAAACCCTCAGCGATTTTTCTTGGGCGCTTGAGGTGCCGGGCAAGAAATCGCCAGAGTATTGGAACGCCATTGTCGCGGCGCAGGCGGGCATCCGCAATCTTTTCTCTTGGCTCCAGATCACTGGCCATCCATCACCGGATGTGGCGAACGCTCCGAAAGCCGCAATATCCTCCCTCATGCGCGGCTATGACGAAATGCTTTGGTGGATGGTAAAAGGTCCTGGGGTTCCCTACACGCTCACGTTTCTGCCCATGGCAAGAACCCAGGAGGATTATCTACGACTCAAGATATTTCTGTTCCTCAAAGGGTTCAATCAGCACGCTATCCGGCGTTGTCCAGGGTGCGGCCTATGGTTCCTTAATCCGACGAATCGCGAGAAGAATTTTTGCGGCAACCGGTGCATGTGGCGGACTAACACCGCGAAGCGTCGAGCCAAGGAAAAGTCCGACGCCTCCGGGGAAGAGAAGCAGGCACGCAAAGCGAAAGGGGGAAGGTAGACCATGAGCATATTCAAGCGCGGTAATGTCTGGTGGTACGAGTTTGAGTTTCAGGGGCAGCGCATTCGTCAGAGCAGCAAAAGCCCCGTCAAATCCGTTTGCCTTCGGGCGGAGCGGGAGCGGCGGAGGATGATTGAAGAGGGCGCAAACAACCTGAATGAGATTGCCAAGCCCAAGCTGTTCTCTGGCGCTGCGAAAGCCTACCTGCTTGAGCAGGAACCGCACTGGGCTCCCAAGACGCGGATCATGCACGCCAACTCGCTCACGCATCTTGATCCGTACTTTGGGAAAATGCTCTTGTTCGAGATTGGCGGGGAGCAAATATCCCGCTATCAGCGGCAACGACTCAAGGCCGGGGTTTCCAACCGGACGATCAATATTGAAGTTGCCCTGGTCCGGCTGGTGCTGCGCAAGGCGAAGCTCTGGAGCAAGATTGCGGACGATGTGACCATGCTGAAGGAGCGGGAGGACGTTGGGCGCGAATTGAGCGACGATGAAGCCCACCGTCTGCTATTGGCTTGCAAGGCCAGTGCCAGCCGTGGCTTATACGCTGCCGTGCTCACCAGCATTCATACAGGGCTGCGCTCTCAGGAATTGCGCTTATTGCGCTGGCGGCAAGTGGACTTGATTGAAGGAACCCTCACCGTGGGCAAGTCCAAGACGCAAGGCGGGGAAGGCCGTCTGGTTTACCTTTCCGAATTGGCGGTCCAAACCCTGAAAGAGTGGCGGTCACAGTTCCCGGACGTACAGCCCAGCCATGCCGTGTTCCCACGGGAATCCTACGGGCTGCGCGGCAAGAAAGGCATGTATGGCGGTGAGGTCGTACCCTACAAGACGTTCCCGGACCAGCCTGTAAGCAGCTTTGCGACAGCATGGCAGGCAGCCAAGAAAGCGGCTGGAGTCGAATGTCGTTGGCATGATATGCGCCACTCCTGCGCGTCGAGGCTCGCGGCTGGCGGGGCAACCGATCAAACCCTACAGGCGTTGCTCGGATGGATGAGTCCCAAGATGATCGAAAAGTATTCGCACGTCCGGGCGGAAGCGAAGCGGAAGGCCGTCAGTGTGTTCGATGTGGCCGGCCCCGAGACGGAGTCCCCACAATTTCCACCACAGTCGGCAGTAGGTGAAACCCGGAACATCATGTAAGCTGTTGATTCTAATGGTCGGGGCGGAGAGATTCGAACTCCCGACCCTCTGCTCCCAAAGCAGATGCGCTACCAGGCTGCGCTACGCCCCGACACTCTTCGATTGTAACGCGGATTGGCTTCCTGCCTGGATTTGAAGCGGCAAGTTTCAGCGGCCAATGAGCCAAACCAGAAACCACACGACCAGCACAATGGGAATGGCAAAGACCAACGCCAGCACGGCGGCCAGAAACAGCAGGAACGCCCAATCCCGCCAGGTGTGCCGGCGCGGTTCACCCAAGTGGCGGCAGAGCAGGCGGTAATTGCGCCGGTTGGCCTTCCAGGCAATGTCGAAGATGTCGCCGAAAAGGGGAATTGAGCCGACCAGCACGCCGATACCGAGATTGGCTCCCATGCGCACCAACGCGATGTAAGGAACGCCGCGCACCCATGCCGCCAGCGGAATCACCAATGACAGCAGGCCCGCCACAACGTCACCCAGGCCGGGAACCAGCCCAATAATCCCGTCCAAGCCCAGGCGGATGCCGGTGCCGGGAACCACGAAAGCTTCGTCGAGCAGAATCTCCAGTCCGTGCAGGGTCTGGTCGCGAAAGAGCCAGGCGCCGCCGTCCCAGCGGTTTGCGACGGAAGGAGCGGAGTTGGGCGGAATGGGATTGGAGTGGCGAATGATGGTTGCCCTCGGGGCTGGCAAAACGAATCGACCTGATTCGATGCTACAATCAAAGAATAGATGGCGGGTGTAGTTCAGTGGCAGAACGCCTGACTGTGGCTCAGGATGTCGTGGGTTCGATCCCCTCCTCCCGCCCCATTTTTTCACGGACCGCATAGGGTGCAGGCCCTTGAGCTTGAGTTCCCGAGTTTCCGTGACCCAAAAAATTCATAAAAACGCAGTGGCTGACGATCCTGCCTCTGGACTGGACGGGTGGTTTGTCCCGTTTGAGCCGCGCCGTGGCTTGAGCAGCGGCCATCTGCAAACGATTGTCGGCAATTTCTTCCCCCGCCCGGCCTTTCAGCTTTCCTCTGTTACGGAAACAGTCGAAGTGAACCCGGCCGACGGCAGCCGTGTGCTGTGCCTCTGCCATTGGCAACCGAAACCCGTGCGGGCCGGACGGTTAGTACTGGTGCTGGTTCACGGCCTGGAGGGCTCGTCGGACTCCGGCTATATCCAGGGCATCACCGCTCGCGCCTGGGCCGCCGGCCTGAATGTCATCCGGATGAACATGCGCACCTGCGGCGGCACGGAGGCGCTGACGCCCACGCTCTATCACTCCGGGCTTTCCGGCGACCTGGGCGCGGTGATACGCCATTATGCCGTGCGGTTCGGCCTGCAGCGAGTGGCTCTGGTGGGCTACTCGATGGGCGGTAACCTGGTGCTGAAGCTGGCCGGGGAGTGGGGATGCCAGCCTCCGCTCTGCGCCGTGGCCGCGGTGTGTCCGGCCATCGATCTGGGGCCCGGCTCGGACGCCCTGCACGAACCGCTCAACCGCCTTTACGAGTGGCATTTTCTCAGCAAGCTCATAGCGCGCTACGCCCGCAAGGCAAAGCTCTTTCCCGAGATTTATGCCAGCCGAAAAGCCATCGGTCCGGTGCGTTCCATTCGCCAGTTCGACAACAAGATTGTGGCCCGCTACTGGGGCTTTCGCGATGCGGACGACTATTATGACCGTGCTGCCTCCGCCCGCGTGGTGGACAAGATCGCGGTTCCCACGCTGATTCTGCAAGCCCAGGATGACCCCTTCATCCGCCTGCTGCCCGAGACCCGCGCCAAGATCCTCGCCAACCCGCACATCACTTTTAGAGAAACCCGCCATGGCGGTCATTGCGCCTTCCTTTCCCGAGCCCCCGGAAACGAAATTCACTGGGCGGAGGCAACGGTGCTGCGCTTTTTGTTGGCGGCAACGGATGAAACGCATGGAAACTGACTGGGAGTTCGAGGTCGGCGGCAACGCGCCGGTGATCGACGCGTGCTGGGCGGGCCTGATCGATTTGCGGCGCTTCCCGGAACGCGCCTGGCAATTGCCAGAAACCGCGCAGTTTCCGGCGTTGGCCGAGGCTCTGGCAAAGCTGAATGCGGCTGCCTCGCCGGTCTGGACCTCAAAATGTGATTTCTGGCCGCATCTCAATGCGGGTGAGTTCGACCCCGACGAGATGGACGCTCCACCCGGCTGCGCTGCACATGCCATGGGCTGCTATATCGACTTGCTGCCCAGAATCGACCAGCAGTGGGCTGTGCCGGCCACGGTTGCCGCCGAGTGCAAACGTGTGTGCGGCCTTCTCCGCGCCGTTCCGCAGCGCTGTTGTCGCGCCGATCTCGTCATCCGCCGCGCTTATGTCACCGCAGAGCGCATGGACCTAGGCGTCACCGCTTACCTCACCTCCTGCGGCGAGTCTTCCGCAGAGGCCGAGCGGACGCTTCGGACGGCACTGGAGAGATTTGCCGATGCGCTCTGTGGCCACTCAACGGTAGAATGAAAAGACACGGGCGAGTAGCTCAATTGGATAGAGCACCGGCCTTCTAAGCCGGGGGTTTCGGGTTCAATCCCCGACTCGCCTACCATTTAGAATCAATATCTTACATAGGAATTTCAGCCTTGGAGATTTCTGACTGTAGGGAATCTTGTGGGGACCCTGCAGGGGACAGAAGGGGCGCCCGGGGTAAATCTCTACCGGGCTCTTCTCCGGGGCAGCGTATTCACAGCCTGAGGCTTCGCCTCATTTTGTGTGTGTGAATACCGCGCCAGCATCTTGGTAGACATCCAGCCCGCAAGAGCTTTCAGCGTCGAATCCGGTACACCCGCTTCCCCAAGCGCCGAGACAAACGTATGACGCAAATCATGAAGCCGGCACCACGCTCCAGCTTCCTTTCGGCATGCTGTCCATGCCGTGTTTCAGGAGCCCATAGATTTTGTTGGGGCCAAGTCAAAAACAGCAACTGCAACAGTCAAATAGGATTTATCCCCATTGAATCCGTACCTTTCGCTGGGAAAGACGTAGCGATCCGGCTCAAGATTACTGAAAAGCGAACGCCTCTCCACCAAAACCTCGAACGCCTCATCGTTGAGCGGAATAACCCGCCCCTCACCACCCCTCGACTTTGAATGTCCAACGGTGATGGTGTGTTTGATGAGATCCACCTGCTTCCACCGCATCCGACGCAGCTCAGCTCCGCGAAAGCCTGTATGGAGATAGAGAAGCAGGGCAGGAAACCGGGAGCGGCTCAGTTTTTACTTCCTTTGATCCAAGTCCAGGGTGAATAGGTTTCCCGTTCCGACTCGCGGCCGTACCAGAGGAAGGCCTTCCGGCGTCAAGCCGCCAAAAAAGTAGTCTGCCGGTTCGCCGGAGTGAAAATCGGCACTACCGGCCACCACATTCGATTGCCCTCCAGGCACGGAAATCCTGAGAATAGGCTGGTTCTCGGCCAGAAACGCATGAACGAAGATGGACTTGCTGTCGTTACTCCAGGTAGGATCCGCAGCGCTTGTTAAGGCCAACTCACTCCAGCGCTGATTGGCTATATCGAACAACATTACTTTGTTCTGCGCCAGGGTCAGAGCGGCGATCCACTTTCCATCGGGCGACCAGCGCGGGCTAAAAAGGCCTTCCGATTTAGGCAAAGTCGTCTTCACGTTGCTTTTGAGGTTGAATATTTCGATAGCCCGCGACCCGTTCTCCTTGCCCATGGAATCGGGCTCTCTGCCAAAAACTATTTCGTTTCCATCGGCCGACCAGCTCGGATCGGCAACATTGCGGTTATCTTTTATCAGTAGCTCGGGCTTTCCTCCGTCCATACTCACGACGTAGATCTGCCACCTCTCCCCGGAACGTCTGGCCATCATGGCGAGTTTGCCGCCATCGGGAGACCATTGAGCCGAGAAAACCTCAAAATCGTTGGAAGTAAGCTGTATTCTTTCTGAACCATCCGCGGCTCGCGCTCGCCAGAGTTTTGCGGAGAAATCGGTCCAGGCGACCCATTTGCGGTCTTTAGAGTAGGAAATGCGATTTGCATCGGCGAGGAATGTGCGTTCTGGGCGGAAGCCAAGTTGCTTGCCCGTGAATATTTGCAACCCGGAAGGCTGGTCGGAACCGTAGAAATAAATGCGATGTCCTGACCGCGGGGTGATCGGAGAGAAGTAGCGGAGAGGCCCATTGGTGAGCTGAATGAGCGTGGCCCTCGCACCGCTGCCCTTCAACTCCCAGAGGTTGCTGCTTGCATGATTGCTGCTTGAATTCTCGCTTGCCTGGAAGACATAGGCCTTGCCGTCCGCTGTCCAGTCACCGCAGCAATCCATGGACTGGCTAATCCCCTTCTTGAGCAGGGGGGTCGCTGTCGTGCTGCCCCGCTTCAGTTCCCATAAGGACCCGGTGTGTGTCAAAGGATCCATGAGCGTGAATCGCAGCAGGGTTCCGTCCGGGGACCACCGGAGCCAGAAGGCTCTTCCTTTCAGTTCGGCAACGGGAGTGACGATTCCTCCATCCATCCGAATCTGGTTCAATTCATTGCCGCTGGCAAAGAGGATACTGGCGCCGTCGGGCATCCAGGTGGCATCCTGCGCCATGATATTTCCCACTCGCAAGGCGCCTCCACCAGCGGTCGGGACAATCCAGAGGGGCTGCTCCGATTGGAACGACAACTGGCTGCGCAAGAGCAAATGGGATCCATCCGCGGAGATGGCGGCAACTTTTGCAGAGGCAAGCTGGGTGGGTATGGTCAGAGGCTGTACTCCACCCGTACTGATGTCGATTGCCGCAAGTTGAGGTTTTCCAGCTATGGTGACCGAAGTGAAGACGCGTTGGCCGTCAGTGGCCAACGTCAGCAGGTTTTCCATGCTGGGAGGGCCAGCGGAGATGGGACTGTCGTGGGTAAACTGCTCGACGCGCAAGGGCGGCAGCGACGCCGAATGCGCCTGCAACCAAAGCACGGCGACCAAACCCAGCAGGAGCACCGTAACCGAGGCAAGCACGGTTTCGCGGCGATTCCATCCCTGTTTCTGCCGAACGGCATTCCCGCCCAGAGGCGAGGCCTGGGCGGCACTGATCTCTGAATATTGGAGCGAGGTTGCGGTTGCGGGCAGCAAAGCTGAAGTCGCAACATTTCCGTCTGAGGACGCGGGTGCTGGCGATTGGTCTTTCGAATCGTCCGGCTCAGAATCCTGCTGAGAGGCGTTAACGGCAGCCGGAACCAAGGTGACGGGAGCTATGAAGCGATAGCCACGCTTGGGCATCGTCTCAACGTATTTCGGATGTTCCGCAGAGTCGGAGAGGGCTTCTCGTATTTTCTTGATTGCAACGGCGATTGCGCGTTCAAAGTCGACATTCGTGTCCGGTCCCCAGACCCGCTCATGCAAATCGCCATGCGTGACCAGTTGACCGGGGCGGCTTAGCAGGACGGCCAGAACTCTGAAGGGCTGGTCCTGCAGTCGGACGCGGTAGCCGGATTTCAGAATCTCGCCACTCTTCAGATCTACTTCATACGGGCCGAAAGCGATCTTGTCAGACTTTTCGAAGTTGTCCACTTTGCTACCCAGCCTTACACAGGCTAAAGGTTAACACAATGTTGATACGCCCCATTGGCGTGGCGGACAGCCCCTTACGTGTTGTTTCATTAAATTGTTGATTCCATCATACTTAGTTGTTAAGAAGAAATAAATATCGAATGAACGGTCAATTGATGATCCGTCCATTGCGCGGGTTCACAGCAATCGCCGATGGTTATTACCGCCCAAGGATTCATGACCACGAAGAAGGTTGTCTGGAGACAAAACGGTTCCAATCCTCCCTCTTGCGAGGAACACATGGAATCCGGGACAGGTTCGAAGCAGGAATCTGAGAAGAAAATTAGGAGGAGCAGCGACATGAGTAGGACTTCAAGAACAGAATCGCTCAGAAGAGCGGCCTGGCGGGAAATTCGAGCAATGGCTCTTATATTTCTCGTCGCACTTGGCGCGTGTTTACAAGCACACGCCCAGTCCGATTCGGGCAAGGTGGTAGGGACGGTCACGGATCAAACCGGAGCCGTTATCTCTGGAGCGACCCTTACCGTCACAAACAAAGAAAACGGCCTTGTACTGACGGCCACCTCGAACGGTGCCGGAGAGCTGAATCTCCCTGCCGTACCGCGTGGTGTCTATACGGCCAAAATATCAGCCCCTGGATTCCAGTCTCAGGCCCAATCGATCACGGTGACCGTCACTCAGGTACAAGACCTGCTGTTCAAGCTGACACCGGGAGCGGTCACGGTTTCGATCGAAGTCACGAGCGCCGCGGCATTGGTGAACACGTCGAGTGCAACCCTCGGCGAGACGATCGAGTCCAAGCAGATCACGGAGTTGCCTCTGAACGGCCGTAACGCGCTCAACCTGACGCTGCTCACCCCAGGCGTGACAACAGGCGCCTATGTCGAGTATGGCCAGGATACAATCAACCGTTTCACCGACTCGGGCGGCGGCCAGCTCTCGGCCAATGGTACCCGCTCCCAGGCCAACAATTTCATCCTGGACGGCGTAGACAACAATGATGGTTTGCAGAACATCATCGTGTTCTTCCCGCCCGTCGATGCAACTGAGGAGTTCAAAGTCAATACGAACGTAGCGCCTGCGCAGTTTGGCCGTGCAGGTGGTGCACTCGTCGTCAGCTCCATCAAGTCTGGAACCAATGAGTACCACGGATCGGCTTTCGACCTGAACCGCAGTGGCAAATGGGCGGCGAATCCAAATTATCAATTCCTTGGTGCCTCGCCGACCGCGAACCCTCCTTTCCGGCGCAACCAGTTTGGCGGCTCCGTGGGAGGCCCTCTTCTCAAGAACAAGCTCTTCGGCTTCGGCGATTACCAGGCCACTCGCTCCGCCAATCCGACCGGCTCTGGGTATGACACCGTTCCGACTGCGCTCATGCGTACAGGGGATTTCTCCGAGTTGCTGAATCAATCCCTGTCGGGTGGAAGCTTCCTCACGACATTTCCCCGCTGCGTGATCGGTCACGACGCACTCAATCAGAGTGGCGCCAGCACGGGCCAGATCTTCGACCCCATGACCGGCAGCGCCACCACGAGCTGCACGGCCTTCCAGGGCAACGTGGTCCCAGCCGGCCGCCAAAGTCAAGCAGCACTTAACTACTTCAAAGCCTTTCCGATGCCAACCCGGACCGATCGCATTGAAAACAATTATCAATTTGCGACCAGAACTGGCTACAACTTCAACACTTTCGATGTTCGTTTCGACTGGAACCGCAACGCGCAGGATCAGTACTTTGCGCGCATGTCCTATGACAATTCCGCGAACTTCAATACATCGGAAATAGCGCAGGTACCTGGCGAACCAGAGTTGTCACAAGGTGGCAACACCAACTACACCCACGCCCGTGGCTGGGTCCTCGGCAACACACACACCTTCTCGGCCACCATGGTCAACGAAGCGCGTATTGCATATAACCGGGACAACTACGGCTTCCAGCCGAGCAACATTGGGGACAATGTCGCCAAGGATCTCGGAATGATTTATGCGCCCGGCCTGGCGGGAGCAGGGGGCGGCCCAATCATTGGCGGGTGGAACACCGAAATCAGGTACACCGGCGACTATGGCTTGTTTGCGACTCCTCAAAACACGGATGAACTGACCGATACCCTCAGCATCAATCGCGGCACACATGCGATCAGCCTTGGCGGCACATGGCTTCGCCGTCAGGTAGAATATTTTCGCCCCATTTCCGGAAAGGGCTTCTTCACCTATGCCGGAAACGGAACCGACTTCACCGGATATGAAGTGAGCGAAATGCTCGCCGCATTCGCCGATAACTATGCAATCGGTGCGCAGAATGGATACTTCGGAGAAGTCAGCCAAGAAGATGGCGTTTTTGTGCAGGACGATTGGCGCGTCAACAAACGCCTCACTCTCAACCTCGGAGCCCGCTGGGATTTGATGACGTGGCCTTACGAGATGCACAATCAGATGGCTGCGTTCAATATCCAGACCGGCAAAGTAATGCTGGCTAACCAGAACGGCATATCCAGAAGCATTATCAACCAGGATTACACCAACTTCGCACCCCGTATCGGATTTGCCTACGATCTGCTGGGAGATGGCAAGACCTCCCTTCACGGCGGCTATGGCATCTTCTACTTTCCTGATTACGGCGGCATCGGCAACCAGTTAGGTCAGCAGCAACCGTTTGGCGGCGCCCAAACCTACAGCACCAGCGCCGGCTATTGCGTCGCCTTCACCGGAGAGGCAACAGCAACCCCGGGCACGCCCTACAGCTGCCCCTTTACCGCGAATGTAGCAGCTCCTTATAATGGGCAGCCATCGTCGGCTTTCGTAAACTTCGATGCGAACAACCCTCCAAGCACCTATGGTTCAATTGCTGTCAATCAGAACAATAACCACAGCATGATCCAACAATGGAACCTCCAACTCGAGCATCAGCTCGGTTCGAACAACGTGGTCAGCCTGGCGTATGTAGGCACCCATGCCGGCCGGCTCTCTACCTTCTACAACTACAACACCTACAACATTGGTGCCACAACAAAACCGTTTCCAACCTTGCAGGGCATCACGTATAACGACTACGACGGCAGTTCCAATTACGATGGACTGCAGGCGCACATCGAGCATCAGGGCAAGAACTTTACGGCGACGGTATCCTACGCATGGTCGCATGCGCTCGACAATTCATCGAGTGCATATGGCGGCACGGCAGTTGGACTTCAGTTGCTCTATAACAACCAGAAGGCCAACTATGGCAATGCGGATCAAGACCAACGGCAAGTCTTCAGTTCGTCTTTTGTTGGTTATCTTCCCTTCGGACATGGCAAAAGATTCGCCGCAAACGCACCTCGCGCCCTGGACGCGGTGATCGGCGGATGGCAGTTCAACAACATCCTTCTTCTTCAGACTGGGCAACCCGTTGATCTTGCCGCCAACACCAATGGTATTAACCCCGGCAATCGGCCTGACCTTGTCAAGCCAATCAGCTACAAGAAGAGCATCAGCGGCACCTGGTTTGACACCTCTTCTTTCTCCAGCGCCAATCTACCCTTTACGACGGCAACCGATGGATCCGGAAGCTCCGTCTACACGCGCGTGGGAACGCTCGGACGGAACCAGGTCTACGGCCCAGGCTACCGAACGGACAACCTCGGCGTGCAAAAGAATTTCCAGATTATCGAAGGCAAGACTCTGGAACTGCATGGCGACGCCTTCAACGTAACCAACACGCCAAACTTCCTGCAGCCAGATAACAGCCAGGGCGATGGCAGCAATTTTGGAAAAATCAAGGCGCTCCATGGATCGCCTCGTCAGATTCAATTGTCAGCTCGCTTCACGTTCTAATCAACTCCACATGCAGACAGCGCCGACCGCATAGGGCGACGCTGTCTGCATTTCATCGCTTGTCCGCCTTCAATATTGAACAAGATAAGATTCGACCAGGCCGATGAGCAAGCATTTCCGCTATACAAATCAGAATCAATCAAGAGAGAGAGTCTTGCGAACAATTTCCAGGGGTAACTTGCTGCTAAGCATGGCGGTGCTGGCGACGGTGTGCAATCTGAACGCCGTTGCACAAGAAGCAGTGTCCGCGGTAAATTCATCGGAACCGGTCACTTCCAAACAGATGAGCAGCGCTCCGGAGTGGCTTCGCTCTGGAGTGATCTATGAAGTGTTTCCACGCTCCTTCTCTTCGCAAGGAAACCTCAACGGAGTCACACTGGGGCTGGATCGCTTAAAAGCTCTTGGGGTCACAGTGGTTTGGCTGATGCCTATTCATCCAGTGGGACAACTCAAGAAACTCGGGACCAACGGCAGCCCCTATGCGGTCAGAGATTATTACGCAATTGCGCCCGATTATGGAAGCAAGGAAGACTTGCGCCATCTTATCGCCGAAGCTCATCGGCGGGATATGAAAGTGATTCTCGACATGGTTGCAGATCATACGGCTTTCGATAGCGTGATGATGGCTCATCCCGAGTTTTACAAGCACGACAAGGAGGGCCACTTCATTTCTCCTCACGGCTGGAATGACGTGGCGGCGCTCGATTACTCGAACCCGGCACTTCGGCAATACATGATCGGTGTGCTCAAGTATTGGGTCAAGGAATTTGGCGTGGACGGGTATCGCTGCGATGCGGCGGAAGAAGTGCCGACCGACTTTTGGGAGCAGACTCGCGCCGCGTTGAATCAAGTGAATCCAGAGATTCTCATGCTTGCCGAGGCCTCGAAGCCGGAACTGCTTCGCAGTGCTTTTCAGGTGGATTATGCGTGGCCTCTGTTATTTAAGATGGACGATGTGCTGATGCGCGGCGCTCCTGCTAGTGACCTGCGCACGACAATCGAGCAGCAAGATACAACGTTTTCCAAACAAGCGCTGCATATGACGATCACAGACGATCACGATGAAGATCGGGCCGTCGTGCGCTATGGAGCTTCGGGGGCGTTGGCTGCTTCCGCCTTCATGTTCACCATGGACGGAGTTCCCTTGCTATACAACGGCATGGAGGCAGCGGACGCCACTCCGTCGTCCGCACCCGCACTTTTTGAAAGCTCCAAGATTTATTGGCAGACATCGCAGATGCGGCCCGAGTTTCAGCAGTTCTACAAGTTCATCATTCCATTTCGCAAGCAACACTCCGCACTCTGGAACGGAAAAGTGACATGGGTGCACAACTCCGACGAGCAGCACGTTGTCAGCTATCTTCGCGGCTCCGGGAAGGAAGAACTCCTTGTAGTCATTAATCTCTCCAATACGCCTTTTCGCGGGACGGTGGAGGCAGGCTTAGGCGATTGGCAGGAAGTGAAGGAGCCTTTGTTTCACGATGCACAGGCTGCACTTCCAGCGGTTTCTTTAGACGCTTTCGAGTTTCGCATCTTTGAGAAGAAGTGAATTTGAGAACGAAATGGACGTGCGGTTGGTTAACTGTTTTCAAACAATAAAGACGATCTCAAAAAGACACACTTTCATCTGGAGGATTATCTTGCCCGTTGTGCCCCGTTCGATTTCTATCGCAATCTTGTCCATCTTAAGTTTGTCGGCAGTATGTGCACAGGCGCAGCAGTTCAAGGCATTGCCCGGCGGCGTAAGCGCCACTGCCGGAGACGTAACGATGCAGGTGGATGCCCTTCGCGAGGGCGTGCTTCGCGTGCGTGTGTGGAAGGGAAGTGCCTTGCCGGAGGATGCTTCCTGGGCGGTGCTTCCCGCGGCACGAACCAGCAGCGTGCAGGTAGCGGCGGAGCCGCGAGGATTTGCAACCAGACAACTGCGGGTCAAGCTCGATGAGCAGCTTCGCCTAACAGTGTCGGACCTCGCGGGCAATGTGCTGCAAGAAGACGCCGCACCCGTGCGCTGGGAAGGAACCCAATTCACCGTCAGCAAGAAGCGAACGCCCAGCGACCATTTCTTCGGCCTTGGGGATAAGCCCGGGCCTCTGGATCGCGCCGGCGAAGCGTTTACCTTGTGGAACACGGATTCATTCGGCTGGCAGGAGTCGACTGATCCCATCTACAAGAGCATTCCGTACTTTATCGATCTCAGCCACGGGCGCGCGCTTGGCGTTTTTCTCGATAACACGTGGCGTTCGAACTTCGATTTCGGTCGCGCCAAGCCAAGCGAATATACCTTTGGCGCACTGAACGGAGCCCTCGATTATTACCTTATCTATGGTCCAGATCCAAAGCAGGTGGTAACGACTTGGGCTTGGATGACGGGTCCCACGCCACTTCCGCCACTTTGGTCTCTTGGTTTTCAGCAGTCGCGATACACCTATTTTCCTGAGTCTCAATTGCGCGAGGTCGCCAGTCAATTCCGTAAAGACCGCATCCCTTGCGATGTGCTTTGGTTGGATATCGATTTCCAGCACAACAACTGGCCCTTCACGGTCAATGAACAGGCTTTCCGGGATTTCGGCGGCATGGTGAAGGATCTGAGCCTCGACAATTTCAAATTGGTGGTCATCACCGATCCGCACATTGCCAAGCAGCCGAATGTTGGCTATGCACCGTATGACTCGGGCATGGCGGGCGATCACTTTGTGAAGAATCCTGACGGCTCTACCTATGTTGGAATGGTGTGGCCAGGGCCGGCAGTGTTTCCAGACTTTACCCAGGCGCAGAGCAGAGCGTGGTGGGGGACGTTGTACAAGGCCTTCATCGCAGACGGGGTGGCCGGATTCTGGAATGACATGAATGAGCCGTCGGTCTTCAACGGCCCTGGGGGAACCATGCCCGCCGATGTGGAGCATCGAATCGATGAGCCGGGCTTCAGCAAACGCAGGGCAACACATCTAGAGATTCATAACGTGTATGGCATGGAGAACGCTCGCGCTACCAACGACGGCGAGCTCGAACTGCGCCCCAATGAGCGGCCCTTTGTCATGACCCGAGCAAGCTATGCGGGTGGACAACGGTACAGCGCAACCTGGACCGGAGACAACAGTTCCACCTGGAATCACCTGCGCATGAGCATTCCGCAAATTGTCAACCTGGGACTGAGCGGCTTCTCACTTTCCGGTGCAGATGTGGGCGGATTTGCAGGCTCACCATCGCCTGACTTGTTGACCAAGTGGATCGAGCTTTCCGCGTTTCAGCCGATTGACCGCGACCACTCGGCCAAAGGGACGCGCATGCACGAAGTGTGGGTGGATGGCCCAGAGCATGAGGCGATTCGTCGACGCTACATCGAAGAGCGCTACCGGCTGATGCCTTACCTCTACACCGTGGCGGAAGAGACTTCACAGGATGGAGTGGCGATCAATCGCCCGCTCTTTATAGAGTTCCCGCATGCCATTGAAAATGGAACACCCTTCGACCTGATGTCCGGCGGAAGTGAATTTCTGTTTGGCAGTCGCATTCTGGTAGCGCCCAATCCTTCTCCCGAAGAGGTCGCGCCGTATACCGTTCACCTACCGCCTGGAACCTGGTATGACTACTGGTCCGGCGAGCGATTTACACGTGGAATATCGGGTGGCCCGATTGATCTGGAGCAGCGCGACACCGTGATAGCACAGAAGGAATTGACCGTCACCCCCAGGCTGGATCAACTGCCTGTCTATGTACGTGGCGGCAGCATTCTGCCCATTGCGCCCTTGACGCAGAGTACCGCAGAGGTGCCCAAAGGGCCGTTGACGCTGCGCATCTATCCATTGGCTCCGGGGCTGAATACACCGGGCGAATCCTGCGCAGGAGAGGTGTATACGGATGACGGTCACAGCTTCGATTTCCGCAAGGGCGTCTTTGCCAGGGTACACTTCACCTGCTCGGTGGCAGCAGACGGTAGCATGCGCGTGAGCATTGGTAAACAAGAGGGCACGTGGAAGCCATGGTGGCGAGAATACCGTGTGGAAGTGGTGGGCTGGACGCCCAAGAGCGGGCTGGGATTGGTGGATGGAGACAGCACGTTGCTGACGCAGGCAAGCGGCCTGTGGGGAGTGACAGTTTCTGCTAACCACGGTGAAATGCAAATTGAACTGCGTTGAAGGGTGGTCTGAGGAGCGGCCAGTGCTGGTGGGGATCTGAAGGTAAGCGAATACCAGAAAGATCCCTTGCTCAGAATGCATCTAAGGTGCCGTTTATAAATAAAGGTAGCAACTAAGAGTAAATTGATAGCTGTTCCGCTCTGGGCTCAGACTTCACCTGTCCTCTATAAACCAGAGGTTCACACCGTCTATACAAAGCGCAGTTGGCCTCCTTGATCTTCTGTAGATATTCTTGTAAGTGATTGATAAAGTGCAACCTGCTTGTTAATAGAAAATAGACAGCGAATTGATGTTCCATCTATTGCGCAGCGTAACGCAGAGCGCTGATGGTTGTCACCGCCTCAGGATTAAAGACCAATGAGGACTGGACTGGAAACAAGATGCACCTCATCCTCAGCATGGAAACACCTCCATGCCGACGATGCTCTGCAAGCAGAAGAGCATTTCTCGAAATGACGTAGACGTGCTGTTGAGCTTCCTATCCTGGCCGCAAACGAATGAGAAGCAGGTCCAGCTATGCTCGCTCAGGATGACCGCGACGAGGGTGGGGCGCCCATGATCTATGGCAATAGGAGCAATGCCCTAAAGGATTTGAATTTGATTCACGGAGGAACTATGAAGCAGTATGCCAAACATTGTTTTCTAGTAGCGTTTGTGCTGCTAGTGACAGGCATCATGGCCATGGCGCAATCGGATGCGGGTCGTGTGATCGGCACAGTGGTCGATTCGTTAGGTGCTGCCGTCCCGGGCGCAACCATCACCATCATCAAAATTGATACGAACCGCACGGTGACCACCCAGAGCCGGGAAAATGGCCAGTATTCGGTCAATGCCCTGCCTCCAGGTATTTACAAAATTGAAGTGAAAAAGGCCAGTTTCCGTCCGGAAACAGCTAACATTGCGCTGGAAATCTCCCAGGTTCAGGAGGTCAACTTCAAACTGAAGGTTGGTGCAACTGACGAGACAGTGAACGTGACCGATGAAGTCCCCCTTGTGGACACCACCGCGTCGTCAGCTGGTGAAGTCATCCAGGGAAATCAGGTGATTGAACTACCGTTAAATGGCCGTAACTTCACTTCTCTTGCACTCATGACGCCGGGCGTGAGCCGCGGCAATTTGTCTGACAACGCCGCCGCACCAGGCAACAATGCCGAAACCTGGCGCAATTCCGAATCTGGCGGCGCTGCATTGACCGTCAACGGCCTGCGCCCTCAAACCAACAACTATATGATCGACGGTATTGATAACAACGACACCATAGTCGGCACTTTGATCATATTCCCGGCGATCGAAGACATCGCCGAGTTCAAAACGACGACCAGCGTTGCTCCTGCTGAGTTTGGGCGCTCCGGTGGCGCTGTGGTGCAGGTTGCTACCAAATCAGGAACCAATAGCTACCATGGATCAGTCTACTGGTTCAACCGCTCGAAGGTGGGCGCGGCGGATCAATTCACCACGGTCAATCCGGCGACTCCCGAACTGAGCCGCAATCAGTTTGGCGTCTCCTTAGGCGGAAAGATCTGGAAAGATAAACTGTTTGGCTTCGTAGATTACCAGGGCTGGCGCATGAGCATGCCGGCGGGCCTTGGCTTCGAGAACGTTCCGACAGCCAAGATGCGCACGGGCGATTTCTCGGAACTGCTTAGTACCACGCCAGGTGTCGCTGCTACCAGTATTCCCTATGCGGGGCTGCCTGGTTGTGCCGCTGCCAAGTCTCTGAATCCCAATGCCTTCAGCGCCTCCATGGGATATGTATTCGATCCACAAACCTGCCTTCCGTTTGGATGGGACGCCACCAATCACGCACCCGGAACCAGCATGAACATTATTCCGGCAGGTAGGCAGAACACCGTCGGTCAGGCATTCCTGAATGCGTATCCGATTGCAAATGTTGCCAACTATACAGCCGCAAACCTGCAAGCGAACAACGGTAACTTCGCATATACCCAGCAGAACATTGAGAGTCGCGACGACTATGATGCTCGTCTGGACTATGTGGCTTCGTCCAAAGACTTTGTCTTTGCACGCTATAGCTACGGTCAGGATTTTCTGCATAACACGGATGAATTAAGGGATGCCACGCACGATCTGTCTTCCGGCAACGGCGACAATCCGAACCATCCGCGGCAGGTCGACCTAGGATATACACGCATCATCAATTACCGATTGGTGAACGAATTCCGCTATGGCTACACGCGCTCGTTCTACGGATATCTTCCGCCTGGTTCTGGTAGTCCACAGGCTACCAATCTTGGAATCGCGAATGCAAATACCAGTTCCTTATTGGGCGGTATGCCCGTTATCGGTGGATGGTACAAAGACCTCTCTTATGTCGGGGACGGTGGCCCATACCAAGTCACATCGCCATCCCAGCAGTTCACCGACTCGCTGACATGGGTCAAGGGAAGGCACACGTTCAAATTCGGCGCAAGCATCATGCATCGAGACGTGAATTGGATTCAAGGGAACTTCGCCAAAGGTTACTTCCAGATTGACGACAACAACTCCGGTGGCGGTGGTACTGGTTTGGTCACCGCAACTTCAGGACACGGTACGTTTACCGGCTATGAGACGTCCGAGTTACTGGCTGGCTTCATGGGTGGCTACACGGTCGGTGCATTCGGCGGCTTGTACCAACAACGAAGCTGGGAGAACGGCATCTATGCGCAAAACGACTTCAAGGTCAACCATCGGTTGACGTTGAACCTCGGCCTGCGTTACGACGTGTTGTCCTATCCGACCGAGGCTCACAATCGGCAGTCCGATTTCGATCCCGTGAGCGGAACGTTGGTGGAAGCTGGAACTAACGGCCGGTCCAGCGCCATGATTAATACGCCAATGTCAAACTTTGGGCCGCGCGTTGGTTTCTCTTATGACTTGCTAGGGAACGGAAAAACGGTAGTTCGTGGCGGCTACGGCCTCTTCTACTACATCGATCGAGGCGGCGTTGGCATGCAGCTTGGCCAAAATCCCGATTTTAACGGGGCCAATGAGATCTTTGCCTGCCCAACAACGACCACCTGCGGCACTGGGGCTCGCGTTACCCTCAGCGGAAGGGCTGCGGACGGAAGTCTTGATGCGACGGTGGCTGCGTCGAGTGGAACTCTACCTGCGAAGGTTGGCATCGATCCGAAGAATCTGAGCTCAACCAATACCGTCTATTACCAACCGCAGCACAGCCCAAACCCGAATATTCAGCAATGGAATATTCAGCTGGAGCGCGCCTTAGGCAACAAAACCTCGGTGACCGCGGCCTATGTGGGGACTAAGATGGGAAATCTTGCAACTGACTTCAACGCCAATTCAACAGTGCTTGGCGGCAGCACAAATTGGTTCCCAAACGTGGGTACGATCAACGAACACGCGATGATCGGCAGTGGTAACTACAACGGCCTTCAGACGAAGTTAAACCGTAAGATGGGTCGTGGGCTGCAGGTTCTGGCGGCCTATACCTGGTCGCACACTTTCGATAACTCGTTCGAAGGGCTAAGCAATGCGGCCAATGGCCTGTTTGTTGGCCAAGGCGGTGTGCCGCTGTTGAAATATCAGTACAGCTCTTCGAACAGCGATCAGCGCCAGTTGTTCGTGACCAGCGCTATCTATGAACTGCCCCTCGGGCGTAATAAGCTCTTGGCTGCCAACATGCCCAAAGCGCTTGATTACGTAGTCGGTGGTTGGCAGTGGAACAACGTCCTCGTACTTGCAAACGGAACGCCGATGGACATCGTAGGCGAACCAAACGGTCTCCTCAGTCCTAACGTCGGCAACGGGCGTCCGGATTACCAAGGCGGATGCAAAACGGGCGTCTCATGGAATGTCTGGATTAGCTGCCCATCCACCGCATTCAGCCAGCCAGCAGGAATGGTGGGGAATATTGGACGTAACTACTTCCCCGGGCCTGGAACTCACAGTTGGGACACCTTGCTCGCGAAGAGCATCACCATAACCGAGCGGGTCAAAACTGAGTTCCGCGCGCAGGCGTATAACCTGACCAACACACCTCATTTTACCGAGCCATATACCAGCGTCGCAAATATGGGATCTGGTGGTAACTTCGGCCAAAATCTGAACGTTTGGGCGCTGACCAATCGCGAACTTGAATTTGCTCTTCGCGTTTCCTTCTGACCATCTTCACTGGGGACAGGCTCGCCTGTCCCAGTGCATTGACTTATACGAGGCGCTGTTATTCCATGAAGCGCGAAAAAGTCGCGGAAGCAGGAAAAGGCATTCATAACGACGATGTTATGTTTCTGCTCATGCCCGACCGTTTTGCAGACGACGCCCTGAGCAAAGGCAATACGCCCAGTGGTCACGGATATTACAACCGTGCTTCCCCGATGGCATGTCACGATTGTAATCTCCGCGGCTTCGAGCAGCACCTCGATTAACAGTGGCTTGCGTCCAAGAGCAACCCACCCACACGCTTGAACAAGGAATAGAGAGGACACTCAATTGAAACTTTCTGCAAGATTGGCCCAAGGACTGTATGCCCTAGTCATGGTCGTGACTAGCTTGGTGATGACGCCAAGAATTGACGCCAGCACCACCCCTCTTAATAAACCATACACGTCAGTGCAGTTGTTCAAATGGAGTTGGAACGATATCGCCACTGAATGTACGCAATTTCTGGGTCCGCAAGGTTATGGTGGGGTACAGATATCGCCGCCGATGGCAGCCGTGACCGACGGCTTCTGGTACGGCATGTATCAGCCGGTCAACTATACCTCGCTGACCAGTCAAATGGGGACGGCAGCCCAGTTACAGGCCATGATTAACACCTGTCATGCCGCGGGGGTGCGCGTTTACGCCGACATTGTGACGAACCAGATGGCTGGCGGTTCCAGTACTTCGAATACCGCGACCGATGGCTCGACCTGGGATTCCAGCTCGCTCACTTACCCGAATTTCTCTAGCACTGATTTTCACCCCTACTGCCTGATCACTACGGCCGACTACAATGACACCACAGACACTACCGGCACCTACGATGTACAACATTGCTGGTTGGACAACATGCCCGATCTGGCGACCGAAAATAGTCATGTGCAAAGTCAGATCGAAAACTACATGGAATTGTTGATCGGGATGGGCGTGGATGGCTTCCGCTTGGATGCCGCCAAGCACCAACAAGAAGATCAACTCGCTCTCATTTTTGCCGCGGTGGCGCAGAAGTATCCTCAAACGCTGGAAGGCGAACCGCTGTTTGTGACTCAGGAAATTGTTCCTGACGCGGAAGTGAACCGAACTTCCTATGAAGCGTTGGGTACCATCAATGAATTTCAGTTTACCTACGCCATGCGGGATGCTTTCCGCAAGCTTAACTCTCAGTCACTATCGTCCATTCCCATCATGATGGGAACTCCCGGCAACTGGGGCGGGTCCTCGGGTTTTCTGCCGTCGGCTTCCGCGCAGGTATTTATCAACAACTGGGATACAGAGCGTGACGACAACGCCACCGACTCGCTCAATGCCAGTCATTTTGTCAGCGGCGACCCAAATGACTCGGTAGGCAGCTATAGTTACGATCTAGCCAATATACTCATGCTGACGCAGCCATACGCCGCGATGGCGCAAGTGCAGTCCGGTTTCCGCTTCACCGATGTCAACCAAGACATGCCGTCGACCAGTCCTTTTGTCGGTGGTGTGGCGCAAGTGCCATCGTCGTACTCCACCCCGACCTCCGGTTGGGATTTCATCCACCGCAGGCCAGATATTGCCAATATGGTTGCTTTCCGCACAGCAACGAATGGGCTGGGCGAGTCCAATCGAGTAACTGGCACCAACAATCAGGTTGCATTCAGTCGCGATAATGTTGGATTTGTAGCCCTGAACAACGACACCACTGCCTGGCAGCAAACCTTCCAAACCGGTTTGGCCGCTGGTACCTACTGCAATGTGGTGAACGGCACATTGTCTAGTGGCACATGCACGGCGGACACGGTTACCGTCGATGGCAGCGGAAACGCCGTTCTCAATATTCCCGCCAACGGCGGTTCCGTGGTGCCGGCCGTAGTGATTTATACCGCGCAAACACAGACAACCGCAGCGTCTAGTTCCCCATATAGTACGATGTATCTGCGTGGGGATATGGATAGCTGGGGTGCTACCTCTGCAGCCACCATGACCTTGGTGTCCAATGACACATGGCAAATCACGTTCCCATTGACGGCGGGCACGACTTACAATTACAAGTTCGATGCCTCGGGAACCTGGACATTAGGCGAACAGTGGGGAGACAGCGGCACTCCCGGCCTCGCGGAAGTCAACAGCAATAACAACCTCAGTTTCACACCCGTCACTAGCGGAAACTACGTCTTTACCTTCAACGACACAACGTTGGCTTATTCGATCAGCGCGGCAGCGTCGAGTGCCGCGTATAGCACGATGTATCTGCGCGGGGACATGAATAGCTGGGGCACCACCGCCATGACCCTGATCTCCAATGACCAATGGCAAGCCACCGTCACATTGACGTGCCCCACGACGGGGTGTACTAGCTTCAGCTACAAGTACGATGCCTCGGGAAATTGGTCTTCGCCGACTGGAAATTGGGGAGATAGCACCCCTACCGGCGCCGGTCTCGCGGCAGTCGACAGCAGTACCAACCTCAGTTACACACCTGCCGTCGCTGGAAATTATGTCTTTTCATTTAACGACAGCACTCTGACTTATTCGGTCACTGCATCGACCGCTGCAGTGGTTGTGCCAGCCGTGCCAACCGGTTTAGCCGCTACACTCGTGTCAACCACCGGGCTTACTCTGAATTGGACTGCTTCCAGTGGAGCAACATCCTACAACGTGTATCGCTCAACTGTTCAAACCGGACCATTCATAACCCCCGTTGGCACCGCAACTACAAACTCGTATACCGATACCGGATTAACGGCCTCCACTACGTATTACTACGAAGTTGCTGCCGTGAACTCCGCGGGCGCCTCCGCGAACAGCTCTGCGTTGTCGGCGACCACATCAGCCCCGTCCGCATACACGTCTCCATATAGCACAATGTATTTGCGTGGGGATATGAATACTCCGTCTGTCTGGGTGTCCCTTAGCAATAGCATGACATTGGTAGCCAATGACACCTGGCAAGTCACGGCAACATTAACTCCGAGCGTAAACCATCAATTCAAGTTCGATGCCTCCGGAACCTGGGCATCCGGTGAACAGTGGGGTGACAGCGGCACTGCCGGTCTCGCAGAAGTCAACAGCAATAACAACCTCAATTATGAAGCCGGCACTGGCGTTCTGTATCTCTTCACCTTCAACGACAGCACGCTGGCTTATTCGGTTGTTCCCGCATTAACTCCGAGTTTCACTGTAGCGGTAGCTCCAAACGTGCTGTTTGTGACAGCTGGTAAAAGCAACACGACCACGGTCACGCTGTCGCCGGTGAATGGTTTCAACACAGCCTCAACTATTACGTTATCCTGCTCTGGTTTGCCGACAGGTGCTACTTGCAGTTTTTCGCCGACCACGGTAGATACGGCAGGGAACATTGACTCAACACTGACGGTAAACGCGCCTTCATCGGTGGCTCTTCATACGAAGTCCGGGCCATTCCTGCCCGGATCGGCACTGGCGCTTGCCATGTGCTTTGTGGGTTGGAAGAGGCGGCGCGTTCTTTCCGTTATGCTGGCCGTAGTAAGTCTCTGCGGCTTGGCTGTGCTTACTGGCTGCGGTGCGGGAGTCAGACCTTTGAATTCCCAGATATCTACTGTTACGGTGACCGCAACATCGGGCACAGTGACGCAAACCTCAACATTCACACTGGCTGTGAAGCAATAACGCACCTCCAACTGCTGCATACGGGTCCCCCACCATTGGTGGGGGACCCGTTCAACATTATGGTGCGTCCCGCATGGGCGCACTCTTTGCTGGTCGAGTACTTTCGCGACGATGCAACTATCATGGTCGTTACTGAGGCCGCCGCCGAGAGCATCAATCTGCAGTTTTGTCCCCTGGTCATTAACTACGATCTGCCGTGGAATCCCCAGCGGATCGAGCGTACGCGTCCGGGCAACCCCATGGTTGACGGGTCTGAGTCGCCGGAGATAGGCTACTTTGCCATCTTGGCGGCGCAGGCAACCGGTGTGAGTTCGGCTAGGGACTTGATGGAGCGATCGGCCAGGCCGGGCAGCACATCAAGCAGATACTGGCGAATAGGAATATTCAGTTTGCGGTAGTTTCTCCTGCCGCGCGTACCCTTTGAAGCCATCTTCGGCTTCCTTGCTGAGATCACAGAATGTGACTGTAATCTCGACTGGTTCGGCAGTGTTCTTTAGGTTCAAGTCATCCCTGGTCAGCGTTGTCACGTCGGTTGGGGAGTCTTCAACCTGGCGGAAGAAGATGTTAAGAGCGCACAGAGCGCTTGATTTCCCTGAGCCGTTCGGGCCGACGAGACAGGTGTAGGGATCGAGGTTCACTACACCTTCTTTGAAGCAACGAAGGTTCTTTACGGATAAGCTTTCGATCCGCATGTCTCTCCTAGCGGTCAAGAAATGTGTTGGTAGTAATACACCTATGTAGCAACTTATGCAGAACCTTACGTTGAATCCCCGCAAGTTGCCATTGCGACTGGAATTCTGTCTTCTCCTCCCGGACTGTGGCCCGAGAAGACTCCCGAAGCCTGCGGCGTTTATTAGGATTAACTCTCAGATCGGCCATGCGCGTGAGAAAATTACCAAGCTGGCAGCTGGACATGTGTACAGGAAAACTTTACAGGTGGACTGCATATATGAGATATTGATCTGGTGAGAATTCAAAAGTTATCTATTCAGACCGGGCTTGCTTCGACGCTTGCTTCTGAGATCCGCACGGTAGGCGGCAAGCTCAAGCGGCGTTTACGCGAGCATGGTGGGCGCGACGACCTGACGCTGTCACAGGTCTCTGTTCTTCTTCGACTCGAAAAGCATGGTTCGGCTACGGTTTCAAGCCTGGCGCGAACGGAAGGGATGCGTCCGCAGTCCATGAGCGCTGTAGTGACGCCGCTGCAGGAGGCCGGTCTTGTCAGTGGTGCTCCTGATCCGAACGACGGGCGGCAAACGCTGATGTCTCTGACGCCCAAATGCCTGAAGCGGATTCAGGAGGGCAGGGCCGCGAGACAGGACTGGCTCACCGCGACCATCTCGCAGAAGCTCTCTGCGCACGAGCAGGAGAAGCTTCAGGCAGCACTCGAATTGCTTACGCGGATTGTTGAGGATTGAACCCGGTGAGTCCTGCTTCTTACCCATGCAAGTTTGTATCCGAGGAGAAGAATCGGTGCCGCTTACTACGCTTGACCCCAACACCGCGTTGATCGTCATTGACCTGCAGAAAGGCATTGTCAACGGGAGTTTCATTCATCCCATCGACGAGGTAATCGACAGATCGCGCGCCTTGATCGATGTCTTTCGAGCGAAGAACCTCCCAGTCGTGCTGGTCAACGTGGAGGGACGGGCGCCAGGAAGGACGGAACAAGGTCCGCGCAGCAGCCTGACATTTGCCGAGGGATGGACCGACCTTCTGCCGCAGTTGGATCAGCAACCGAGCGATATTGTCGTCACCAAGCGAAGCTGGGGCGCATTCGCAACAACGGATCTTGAACGCCAGCTCAAGGCACGCGGCGTTACCCAGGTTGTTGTGACGGGAGTGGTGACATCCGGCGGCGTTGAGGCAACCGCTCGCCAGGCCTACGAGCAGGGGTTCAATGTGACCCTCGCACTCGATGCCATGACCGATACCCGCGAGGAAGTGCACGAGTACAGCATCAGAAATGTCTTTCCTCGTCTTGGCGAGACAGGGGCTACACAGGAAATCATTTCGCTGCTCGAAAGAAGGATCTCAGCATTATGAATTGGCTTTGGCTTGTGTCGTATTTCTTTGGGGGAGTTTTTGTGACAAATGCTATCCCTCATTTTGTCGCGGGCACGATGGGACGTCCCTTTCAAAGTCCCTTTGCCAAACCGTCCGGCGAGGGGCTCTCCTCTGCGACGGTCAACGTTATCTGGGGATTCTTCAACGCGGTGGTTGGGTATCTGCTTGTCGCGCACGTCGGCGCTTTCGATATGCGGGCGACAAGCCACATCCTGGCGTTCGGCATGGGCGCGCTGCTCATCAGCATCTTTTCGGCGCGTCATTTCGGCCTGTTCAATGGGGGAAACGCGCCTTCGCGCCCATGAAGAACCTATTGACCGGCACGTTTCGCTCCCTGAGAAGCTTCAACTTTCGCTTGTGGACGGTCGGCGCTCTGGTGTCGAACGCAGGTACGGGGATGCAGCGCGTGGCACAGGATTGGCTTGTGCTGACGCAACTGACCCATCACGATGCCTCGGCGCTGGGTATTGTGATGGGCCTGCAGTTCGCCCCACAGCTTCTGTTTCTGCCCTGGACGGGATTGGCTGCGGACCGCCTCAATCAGCGCAAGCTCCTGATGCTGACGCAGGCAACGATGGGTGTATTTGCGCTCGTTCTGGGAGTACTCACGATCGCGGGAGCCATCCAGCTTTGGCACGTCTATGTGCTCGCCTTTCTGTCTGGTTCCGGCGCAGCACTGGATGCACCGGTGAGACAGACCTTCGTAGCAGAGATGGTCGGCGATGAGGATCTTCCCAATGCCGTGGCATTGAACTCAACCTCGTTCAATGCTGCGCAGATGATTGGTCCCGCCATTGCCGGCTTGCTGATTGCAAGCGTTGGTATCGGATGGGCCTTTCTTCTCAACGGGATCTCATTCGCGGCCGTGCTGCTCTCGATGTTCTTCTTCCGTCTTTCGGAACTGCGTACAAGCGTCAGAGCGCATCGCAGTACCTCTGGATTTCTGGAAGGGTTTCACTACGTGTGGAGAAGACCGGACCTCAGGGCGATCCTGGTCATGCTGTTACTGATTGGCACCTTTGGATTCAACTTTCCGATCTTCATCTCTACGATGGCCGTGAATGTCTTCCACTCCGATGCACGCGCTTTCGGCCTGCTCTCCTCCATCTTAGCCGTGGGCTCAGTCTCGGGAGCATTGTTTGCTGCTGGCCGAAGGAAACCAGGCTTGGCGTCTCTGTCGATAGGAGCCTGTGTCTTAGGGCTGGGCTTTACTCTGGCCGCACTCGCGCCGGGATACTGGTGGTTTGCGGCAGCTCTCGCGGTCAGCGGTGCGGCTGCCCTGACCGTCAGCAACGGCACAAACAGCATTATGCAACTCTCGACAGAACCATCCATGCGGGGCAGGGTGATGGCGCTCCGGGTCGGCGTTGCGCTGGGGGGAATGACGATCGGCGCTCCGATCGTCGGTTGGGTTGCCAACCACTTCGGCCCGCGCTGGTCGCTGGCAGTGGGCGCCGGGGCGTGCTTCACCGCTGCCCTGGTCGCGGTCTACGTTCTGGCCCGCCGCAAAAAGCCACTGATCGCCTAGTTCAGTCCTGTGAAGTCGCCATGTCGACTGGGATCTCGTTCTAAGCCGGGGGGGGCGTGTTCAATCCCCGACTCGCCTACCATTTGGAATCAACAGCGTATGACGCCAAGAGTCCCGAGGATGGCTTCGCCTCGGAGGCCAACTCATAGACGAGCCGCTCCAGCACCAGGCGCTTGTCGGGCGGCGAAGAGCGCAATTCCAGATCGGCGCGCGCAACTAGCTTGAGCGCCCGCGTCAGGTCGCGGCGATTTTTGTAGCGGTGCGCCTGGCGGATCAGATCGTCGGCGGCAAAGGGCGGCATCCGGAAGCCCTGCCACAGGGCCTGCCAGATGGCGCGCGAGTCGCGTACATTCTTTTCTTGAATCACCAGCATTTGGCGGAAGGTGCGGGCCAGCATGTAAAGATGCCCGATGGCCGCGTCCTCGCCGCCCTCGGAGCTGTTCAGCAGCCCTTGCAGCAGCGCCAGCGCGCGCACCCGGTTGTGGGCGCTGATGGCGTCGGTCAGCTCGTAGAGCGAGCGCTGTTTGGCGCCCACCACCATGGTTTCCACGTCGCTCAGGGTGATGCTTTTCTTGTCCAGCGCATAGAGCAGCAGCTTTTCCAGTTCCGAGCTGATCAGCATCATATCCTGGCCCAGCGCGTCCGCCAGCTCGAGCGCCGCATCGGGCTCCACGCGGATGCCGGCTTCCTGCGCGGTGGCCACGATCCAGCGTATGGCGTCTTCTTCTGTGGCGCGCGCCAGCTCCACCATGCCGCAGTGCTCGCCCAGGGTCTCGGTCAGGCGCTCGAAGTGGCGCTTGTCGTCCATCTCCATGCGCCGCGCGTCGGAGGGAATGCGCAGAAAATCAGCAACAAAAATCAACAGCGCCTGTGGGTTGGGCGAGTGAAAATAGCGATTCAGTGCCGCGAACTCGTCCTTTTTTGCGCCGCGCGTGTAAAGCTGGCGCACATTGCGCACAAAAACAACCTGAAAGGGCGACATCAGCGACGGGGTTTGCGCACCGTCCAACACCTCGAAGATCGAGGTGTTGGTCAGGTCCATCTCGGAGAGGCAAAAATCCCGCAGCTCCGGCGGCACAAAGCCCTTGAGAACGGCCTTGCGGCAGCGGTCCAGCAGGAAGGCCTCGTCGCCGGCCAGCACGTAACCGGGCTTGAGCGTGCCTTTGCCGGCAGCCGCGGCTTCTATTTCCGCCACAAAGCGGCCCGCGGCGGCAAAGCCCGCTCCCCAGCGCGCGCCGCTCATCGGGCAACTCTCCTGCGATTGAATGTGTCGATCATGCGGCTCCAGAATACCTTGCCCGGCGCGCCAAGCAAAACGAATCCCTAATCCCTAACCCCTAATCCCAGCTCTTAAAACCCTTCCAGCACATCGGCCACCAACTGCCGCGCAAACTCGCGCGAGAGCCGCTCAAGGGCTGCCGGGTTTTCTTGCAGAAAGGTTGGCAGGTCGGTGGTGGACTGGTATTGCTGGCGGAAAACGTAATTCTTGTTCTCGTAGAGAACCTGGCCGTCCCGGCCGGTCAGCGTGACGGAAACCACCATGGTGATGAGGAAGCTGGACGACTGCTGTGTCGAGGAGTTGTAGGTGAGCGGCGCAACGTTCTCCTTGAGAATGGTCCCATGCAGCACGGCGTCGGCATCGGCGTTCGCGTCGGGGGTGACCCGCAGCCGTGTGCGCGTGGCAAACTCGCGAATCACCGCTTGCGTCATCACCGTTTCGCTGTGATAAGCCTCGGTTTGCGTGGCAAAGACCGGAACGGAGAGCGTGCGGACGCCGGGCGGCATATGAGTGGCTGCGCCCAGGGTATGATATCCGCAGCCGGAGAATCCTATCAGGACAAAAGCGATCAGGATGAGGGCAAATCGGCGCATGACTCATCTTATCGCGCAAGGATGCATGGAGTTTACAAAGCTGGGTGCCCCAGGTCCCGATTTTGGGACCTGGGAAAGCACGAACCTGATGTACAAATTTATACCGGGTGTCCCGTTCCGCGTTTCCTTTGAAAAACTCCTACACCCAGGCGGTTGCCAGCCTGCCCCGAACAGCGGCGGAAAGCCGTAGGCCGTCGGCGCGGTTCTTGAAGTAGATTTCGTTGAGCGCGTCCGCATCCCGCAACTCGAAGCGCTGAAATCCGGCGCGGCGCACCTCTGCTTCAAGCCTGTCCGGGGTGAAGAAGAGCCGGAAAGGCTCTCCTGCTTCAGCCACGCGTCCCGCCAGCCGTTTGAAGATCTTTTGGCGTTCCGGGCTGAGCGTTTCGGGCGCGGACTCATAATCGAAGGTCACGGCGCTTCCGGCGGGCAGTTGCGCGATGGTGCTCAGCGTGGCGCGAAAGGCTTCCAGCGTCAGGTAGGGAACCACCCCCAACCAACCGAAAAACGCAGGCCGACGGGCATCAAAGCCCGCCTCGTTCAGGCCTTCGGCTAGCGTTTTGCGTTCAAAATCCAAGGCAACAAAGGTCAACGCTGCTGGCTGTGCAAGACCGGCCTCCGCCAGCATCTCCCGCTTCCACTCCTGCGTGGCCGGGAAGTCCACCTCGAAGACGCGCAGCGAGGGAAACGTATTGCGATAGGCGAAGGTGTCCAAGCCCGCGCCCAGCACCACGTATTGCGACCCGCCCTGCGCGACGAAGGCTGCCAGTTGATCCTCGGCATAGCGGCTGCGCACAGACAGAAAAAAGCGAAAATCCTGCGCTACCCGGTGCATGGCGCGCTTCTTGTCCCGTGCATGCCCGGAGCCGACCAGCCGCACCGCAATGGGATCGTCCAGAACTGGGGGCTGATCGATCAACTGGTGCGCGGCGCGTCGTATGGCCACGCGAAGAGCTGTTTTGCTGGCGTGGCCTGTCTTCATGAACTCCAGTCTAATCCAAAAGGGAGATCCCCCGGCTCTGCCGGGGTGGCAGTAGAACTTTGAGAATTCCGGGAGTATGTTTTCTCTCGAATTGCCTGTGCTGCGGCAGTGAAGACAGCAGTACGAGGCTTTTGCTTTTGTTCTTGCTTTTGCTTCGGACGGTTGCGAAAAGGCCCCTTTGAGGGGCCAGCAACCGTAAAGCCACCGGCTCTGCCGGTGGATACTTACATCAGGATAAAAATCCATCCACAAATCCGCGTACCATAATATTCATGAGTTGGATTGGATGGGCATTGCTCTCTGCGGTCTTTGCCGCCGCCACCGCCCTGTTGGCCAAGGTCGGTGTGGCGCACGTGGATTCAAACCTGGCCATGGCGCTGCGCACGACCGTCGTGCTGATTTTTGCCTGGGGCATTGCCCTGGCGCTGGGCAAGCAGGGAGAAATCCGCGCTCTCGACCGCCGCACCCTGCTTTTTCTCACGCTCTCCGGCCTTGCCACGGGCCTGTCGTGGATCTGCTATTTTCGCGCCCTGCAACTCGGCCCAGCCTCGCGCGTGGCGCCGCTCGACAAACTCAGTGTGCCTCTGGTCATGCTCTTCGCATGGCTGCTGCTGGGCGAGAAGCTCAACCCTCCGGCTATCGTTGGCGGCCTGCTCATCACCGCCGGAGCCGTTGTCATCGTGCTTGCCTGAGAAGTTCGGCCCCACGACATTGTTTCCATATACTGAGAAGAGATCTTGTAGTTTTTTGAAGCCGCGAAAAAGCCCATGACCGACCAACTCCAATCCGAAGCAATATCTGCCGCGCCACGCCGCATCGTCCTCACCGGCTTTATGGGCTCGGGCAAAACGACTGTCGGTCCGCTGGTGGCCAGGCGGCTGGGCTGGAGCTTCGTTGATGTGGATGACGCCATCGAGGCCGAGGCCGGCGCGAGCATCGCCGAGCTTTTCTCCCGTCACGGCGAAGCGGCCTTCCGCGAACGCGAACACGCAACCATCGCGGCTCTGGCCGCCGCCGACTCGCTGGTGCTGGCACTCGGCGGCGGCGCCATCGAGCACCCGTCCACGCGCAAGCTGCTGGTCACGGCTCCCGGCACGCTTCTGGTTCATTTGGAAGTGGAGTTGGCCACCACGCGCGCCCGTTGCCGTGGTACCGAGCACACGCGCCCCGTCCTCGCCGATCAGGCCAATCTCGAACGCCGCTATCAGCGCCGCCTGCCGCTCTATCGCGAGGCTCACGTTTCGATTGCCGTCGATGCGCTCACGCCGAAGCAGGTGGTGGACGCGATTCTCCGCGCCGCCCATCTCGTCTGAGAAAAAATCGCTGGTCCCTAGTCCCTATTCCCTAGTCCCTGCATTTCAGCGATTCTCATCTGCCACTCTGCCGGACCGGTCTGGTGGACGCTGGTTCCCTTCGCGTCGACGGCCACCGTCACCGGCATATCGCGCACGTCGAACTCGTAGATCGCTTCCATTCCCAGCTCTGGAAACGCCAGCACACGCGCGCCGTGAATGGCTTTCGATACGAGGTAGGCCGCGCCGCCCACCGCCATCAGGTAGACCGCGCCGAACTCCTTGATCGCCGCAATCGCCGCTGGGCCGCGCTCTGCCTTGCCCACCATGCCCAGCAAGCCCGTTTCGGCCAGCATCTGCCGCGTGAACTTATCCATGCGCGTCGCCGTCGTCGGCCCCGCCGGTCCCATCACCTCGTCGCGCACCGGGTCCACCGGCCCCACGTAGTAGATGAACCGCCCACGGAAGTCCACCGGCAGATTCTCGCCCCGGTCGAGCATCTGCGTCAATCGCTGATGTGCAGCATCGCGGCCGGTCAGTAACTTGCCCGTAAGTAACAAAGTCTCGCCGGGCTTCCACGCGGAAACTTCTTCGCGAGTTACAGCGTCCAGATTCACGCGCCGCGCGGCTGAAACGTCATAACTCAACTTCGGCCAGTTCGATAACTCCGGCGGATCGAGATACACCGGCCCGGAGCCGTCCAGCACAAAGCGCGCGTGCCTTGTCGCCGCGCAGTTGGGAATCATGGCTACCGGCAGGTTGGCCGCGTGCGTCGGATAGTCGAGCACCTTCACGTCGAGAACTGTCGTGAGGCCCCCGAGCCCCTGTGCGCCAATCCCCAGCCGGTTCACCTTGTCGTAAAGCTCCAGCCGCAGTTCCTCGGCGCGCGTCGTTGCCCCGCGTGCTTTCAGCTCGTCAATGTCGATTGGCTTCATTAACGACTGCTTGGCCAGCAGCATCGCCTTCTCCGCTGTGCCGCCGATGCCGATGCCCAGCATCCCCGGCGGACACCAGCCAGCGCCCATCGTCGGCACGGTCTTCAGCACCCAGTCAACAATCGAGTCGGAGGGGTTCAGCATGACAAACTTGGCCTTGGCCTCCGACCCGCCGCCCTTGGCCGCCACCGTCACCTCGACCGTCGCGCCACGCACCAGCTCCACCGTTACGCAGGCCGGCGTGTTGTCTTTGGTGTTGGTCCGCTTTCCCGCCGGATCGGCCAGAATTGAAGCGCGCAGCTTGTTCTCCGGGTCCAGATACGCCCGCCGCACGCCTTCGTCTACCATCTCCTGAATATCGACCGAAGGGCTGCCGCCCGCAGGGCCTTCAAAGCGCACATCCATGCCGACTTTGAGGAAGACCGTCACAATTCCTGTGTCCTGGCAGATGGGGCGGTGTCCTTCGGCGCACATGCGGCTGTTGATGAGGATCTGCGCCATCGCATCCCTGGCGGCCGGAGACTCTTCGCGCTCATAGGCGCGCGCCATGCCGCGAATGAAGTCCACCGGGTGGTAGTAACTGATGAACTGCAACGCCGCAGCAACGCTGGCGATGAAATCTTCCTGCAGGATGACGGTCATGGGGGCTCCTCGTGAACTTAGGATAATGGCTGCGGGGCGTGGTTACGCCTCTGGCAATGCCGACCGCAAATCGGTATGCACAAAGTCATCACCCTTGTAGAGCAGGGGTTCGCGCTTGTCGCGGGCTAGAGCATAGGTGAGGCAGTCGCCGAAGTTCAGGTTGGCGGGGCTGCCGCTGCCTTTGCCAAAGTCGCGGTAGGCTACCCACGCAATCTTTGCCTGCGCCGCAGTGACCGGCTCGATCTGGAGTCCAGGGTTTTCGAGAATCTCTTCCAGCCGGGCCATGAGAATCGGGTCCTTGTACCGGCTCACGACGATTCTCGACTCAAGATAGGATGCGGCGGAAAGGCGTACCACCTTTGCCGCCTCGATTGCGTCAGAAAAGGCTTGCGCTTCGGGTTCGTTCTTGAGAATCGCAATAATGGCCGAGGTGTCAACGATCATACCGGCAGCCCCGTCTCCGGATCGTAAAGCTCATCCATCAATTCCTTGGAAGTCTTGCCGTCGTTCATCCTCGGCCCGGTTTCACGGCTGAGTTTCATGAGCCATTCCGCCATCAGCTTCTTCTTGCGCTGGGTTTCTTTCTCATTCTTGATCTCGCGCTCCACAGCCTCATTCACCGCAGTCACAAGGTTTACCCCTCGCATCGCAGCAAGCTCCCGGATGCGCGTCTCGACTTCAAAGTTCTTGATATTGATGGCCATCGCGTTCCACCTTTCCACCATTTTGTTCCACCATTCTACCATTTACCGACCGATTTGCCCACGAAAACCCTGCCAATCCTCCCCAAACCGCCTCCCAATGACCTAATCTAGAGCCATGAGCGACTCGACACAGAAAACGCCAACGGCGCAGGACAAAATTTTCGATCTTTTAGTGGTGGGCTCCGGGCCCAACGGGCTTTCCTGCGCCGTCGAGGCGCAGAAGGCCGGCTTGCGCGCCGTGGTGGTGGACAAGGGTTGCGTCTGCAACTCGCTGTTTCACTACCCCTCGCACATGACTTTTTTCACCACGCCGGAACAGTTGGAAATCGGCGGCCTTCCCTTTCCCTGCGTCAACACCAAGCCCAGCCGCGACGAGGCGCTCCAGTACTACCGGCACGCGGCGGCCTATTTCCATCTGGACGTGCGCCAGTACCTGCGCGTCGAGCGGGTGACGGGCGCCGACGGCGCTTTCACGGTCCATACGGTCGATCGTTTTGGCCGTGCCGGAGCGATTCAGGCCCGCAAGCTGGCCTTCGCGACGGGCTACTTTGACCGGCCCAACATCCTGCATATTCCGGGCGAGAGCCTCAGCAAGGTGCATCACTACTACTTCGATCCCCATCCATATTTCGACATGGATGTGGTGGTTATCGGCGGCAAGAACTCTGCGGCCATTGCGGCGCTGGAGCTGTGGCGCGGCGGCGCGCGGGTCACGCTCGTCCATCGTGGCGCTGAAATGCACCAGCACGTGAAGTATTGGATCAAGCCGGACATCGAAAACCGCATCAAGGCTGGCGAAATCAAGGCTCTCTTCAATTCCAAGGTGGTAGAAATCACGCCCGACGCGGTGGTCCTTGAGACGCCAGCGGGGCGCGAGACGGTCAAGAACGACTTCGTCTTCGCCATGATCGGCTATCACCCCGACTTCGAGCTTTTGGAGGGCCTGGGAGTGCGCTTCGAGGGCGAGAACCGGCTGCCGGTCTGCAACCCGGAGACCCGGGAGAGCAACGTGCACGGCATTTTCCTGGTCGGGGTCATTGTGGGCGGCGCGCTCACCAACGAGATTTTTATCGAGAATGGCCGCTGCCACGGCTGCCAGATCGCCAAGGCGATTGCGGGCAAGTGAGGATCAGGCTTCGCGCGGCGGGAATCAGTTCAGCTGCAAACTCCGCGGCCTGATCAGATCAAGCGGATCGAAACGCATCGGATCGGTGGCTGGCGTGTGCGGCATGCAGTGAAGCGCCGACTTTGCCGGAGTGGCATAGGATCGGGTCACGTGCAGCCGGTCCATCACCACGTAGCGGGTGCGCAGGCCGTTCACGGTCTGGGGCAGTTGGGCGGGAAGGCGTTTGCGGTCCACATAGACGACCAGCGCTGCTTCCTTCGGATTGTCCAGGCTCTGGCCTACACCCACGCCAAAGAAGGCTGCATGATGCCGCATCAGTCCGGCAGCCACCTGGTTTTTGATGGCCATGGCCTGGGTGAGCGCCGAGGAAGTCAGGCTGACGGAACCAGCCGGAAAAGGCGTCTGCGCCGCCGAGCCGTAGGCCACCGCGCGGGCCGTGGAGGGAATCGCCTGCGTGCGCACGCCGTTCACAGTGGCCGGCACGTTCACCGGTTTGTTCTCGTCCGTGTAGAGAATGACGGCTGCCTCGCCGGGGTGGTCGCTGCTCTTGCCGATGGCCGCGCCCAGAATGCCGCTGGAGGAACTCACTAGCATTCGGGCCTGGACCAAAGCCCGTTGTGCGCGCGCCGTTTCCGTGCCGCTCAGAGCGCGATTCTGCGCCGCGGCGATAGTGTTGTTGCCGTAACTCAGACAACTGACCGCATGATCGGCCGTGCCCACGAAGGTGTACGCGGTTCGCCCGCCCGCCTGCGTGCTCAGTTCATTCAGCACGTCGGAGGCTGGGTTGGCCACGCCCTGGCTGACTCCGTCCCGGTCCGTTCCGCCAGCAAAGAACAGGCCCACCGGCTCGGCGTTTGCGGCATCCACCACCAGCGCGCCCGAGTCGCCCGCATCGCTGAACTGGTTGCCGCTGATCCCCAACTGGTGTGTGAAAGTCTTGGACAGGTAGCGCTTGGTTTCCGCGCAGTCGAGGAAATAGTCGACCGTCACGTCCAGATCGACCACCGAGATGCCGCCGCAGGTCAAGCCCGTGCTTCGTCCGCTCTTGGCTACTCTCTGAGAGAGCCATGCGCTCTCGCCCTTGCCGCCGGTCGAGGAGGTGCCGGGCGCGGCAGCCGACAGAGCGCCGCCCGCCTGTTTGCTGCCCAGTTCCAGAATCCTTCCGGCCGGGTCCACAGCGCGCGAAGTCACCTGCGCAATGGCCGCGTCCGCGTTGGTCCTCCTGGAGCTGAGCGGCAGCCAACTGGTCAGAGAGGCCACCGGCTCAACGCCCTTGCCATTTCCCAGCGGCGAGCAACTGTTATCGATCAGCCCCGGCTGTACGATGGTGTCGCCCACGCTGGCATGGTCGCTCTTGGCCAGCACATGATTGTTGCTCAGCAGGTATTGGCGCTTGCTGCCGTCCTCGATCAACGCTCCCAGCGTGCCGCTGCAGCAGTCCACAATCTTGTTGCCCCGTGTGTCGTAGTCGTTGTTGTTGCCGCCCGAGCTGCCCAGTGCGATGGAGGCCGGCGGCTGCTTCTGATGCGTGGCTGGGTTGCTGGTTACGCCAGCCGTATTCACCAGCACCACGGAGGAGGTTTTCGACAATGATGCGCCCACCGTGGCCACAACGTAGGTTGTGCCGTTGGCTTGCACCGAGGACGGTGCCGTGTAGGTGACCGTGCAGGAGGTGAAGGCTGGGCTCTCGTGCTGGCAACTGGTCGCGCCCAGCCAGCCTTGCCCGCTGCCTTGGCCTGCGGCCGAGTTGGCCAGCGCAAAGTGGATGCTGGTGGAGCCGCCCGCCTCGGCCAGCAAGCCAGTGATGGCAATGCTGCCATTGGCTCCCACGGCGGCGTTTTCTGGTGTGAGCGGTTGCAGAAATCCCGGCGTCACGGTCAGCACGGAGCTGGCCCGAAGGCCGGGATCGGTGTCCAGCGTCGCGGTCACCACCACCTCGGCTCGGTCGGCCGTCAGATAGCTGGGCGGGGTGTATTGGCCGCGGGCGTTGATGCTTCCCGGACCGCTCGTTGCGTCCCCGCCATCGACCGACCAGGTAACCTTCGCCGCGCCGCCGCGAACCAGCGTGGCCGTAAACTGTTGCACCGGGCCGCCCTGCACGCTGGTCGCATTGCAGCCGGTGCAGTTGGTGTCGATTGCGGCGGTGTCGGGAGAGATTGAAAAGACGGAATTCGAGGAATTCGCTGTGGCCATGCCGCCGCAACCAGCCGCCAACAGCAGCGCCGGAGCGGCAGCCAGCGCAAAAATCCGTAGCATTGGCCGACGCGCGCGCCGAGTCCTGGGCGCAGTGCAAGACTTCGTCTTCGGCCTCATCGCTGACATGAATTGCGGCAATGTTCTCGACGCTCTCCCGCGAGATGCAACTGGGCTTTCATGGGTTTGACGCTGCTTCCGTGTTGCGGTAAGCCTTTCCGCCTTCGCCCTCTGGATACATCAAGTTGCTTGCGGATGCAATTTTACCCTACGACAGCAGATGAATCCCGTGAGTTGAGAGCGGGAGCAGCGTAACAGCCCGTGGTGAAAGTCTGGTTTTGAAAGGGCACGGCTTCACAGGCTGCGGAAAAACTCCCATGGTGCCATGTTTTGTAACAGGGCACGACTTTAGTCGTGCCGCAACTGCAACAAAATTAAGATGCGGGCTTTAGCCCCTGCCAAACCTACCCTTCCGAACAGCCTGATCAAGTGCCTTTTTCCGCAGCCTGTAAGGCCGTGCCGTAAGCGGCTCAAAATAAAGTCGGGCTTTAGCCCCCTGGGGACGGTTTTTCGGAACTGAGGAGAATGCAGGTCAAGACAAGCGCTGCAACCTCAATTCAGGCCTGTTGAGATCCTCCGTCACCAGAAGATCGCTGCGATTTCAGCAAATCGCAGCGCACAGCCTCGTTCGATCTAAGAGTTTGCAGGGCTGCATCTTTCCGGGCAAGTTCCAAAGAATCAACGTAGAACTCTCGAGTCTGACAGCGTGGATAGGCGCTTTTCCCTTAAAGCTAGAACTTCTATATTCACTTCGGGGGACGCAAAGCGTCCAAACCCTCGTAAAATAAAGATAGGGAACGCGATTCAAAAATAAATCATGGAGGAACAGATGGCAAGTATCCTAGAGCAAACGGTGATCGGCAAGGACTCCAAAACTGAAGAGGCCAAGCACATGGCCGAACTGGCGCGCACCAAGAAAGAGCGTCAGAAGCAGGCGTTGACCTTGCAGAGAAGGAGCATTCTCGCGCAAACGGCCAATCAGCCGGCGCGCCATGCTGCTCTGGAAGCCGCTCTGGCCCAGATCGACGGGCAGATCGCGCAACTCGGATAAAGGGAGCGCTCGACAACTCCGCCTGGTCAGCTAGGCCTCGCGGTGAAAAAGCAGGGAGTTGGCCTGTTGCACAGGGGTCAACAACACCCGCGCAATATTTACATGTTCAGGTCGGCTCACGGCCCAGACGATAACCTCGGCAACATCTTCCGGGGCTAGCGGCTTGATATTCTTGTACACATTGGCGGCGCGCTCGGCATCGCCATGGAAACGCACCAGGCTGAAATCTGTCTCGACCATGCCCGGATCCACGGTGGTCACACGGATCGGCGTGCCCAGCAGGTCCTGGCGCAGGCCGTCGTTGATGGCGCGCTCGGCCGCCTTGCTGGCGCAGTAAACTGCTCCGCCTGGGTAGGTTACCTCGCCGGCTGTTGAGCCCATGTTCACCACGTGGCCGCGGCCTCGTTCCACCATTCCCGGCACTACGGCGCGGGTCACGTAGAGCAAGCCCTTGACGTTGGTGTCGATGATCTCTTCCCAGTCTTCGATTTTTCCCTGGTAGAGCTTGTCCAGGCCACGGCTGAGTCCGGCGTTGTTGACCAGCACGTCGATGGCCGCCCACTCCGGCGCGAGCGCGCCGATGGTCTTCTCGACGGCCTTGCGGTCGCGCACATCCAGGCTGACAGTGTGTACGGCTTCGGCCCCGCGCTCAAGCGCTGCGGAGGCCACCTCGGCCAGCTTGTCCGCGCGGCGGGCGGCCAGCAGAAGGCGCGCGCCCTCCGCTGCAAAAGCAAGAGCAGTGGCGGCGCCAATGCCTGATGACGCGCCGGTAACGAAGACGATCTTCCCCTTGAGACTCATGACTCTATCTTAGAACCGTGACCGTGCGATTTGGTAATTGCATGAATGTAGCGCGGGCCTCCCCGCCCGCGCTTGTCCATGGCTTATTACCAATTCATGCAGTCATGGCACTAGCTTTTTTCGGAAGAACCAGGGATTTGCGTCTGCGCTTCCAGTTGGTCGACCAAATTACCGGACAGATGAAAAGTAACACGATTGCGGCCCGCTGATTTGGAGGCATACAAGGCCTGATCGACGAGCGCGAGCAAGGTTTCAACGCTTACAAGTCCATCGGATGGGTCGAAGATGGTCGCGCCCATGCTGCAGTTCAGCGTGAAACTGGTTCCGCGCGGGCAGACATGCAGGTTGGAGATCGAGTCATGAAGCTTGGCTAATCTCTGTTCAAAAGATTCGCGTGGAACCCTGGGCAGAACCAGCAGAAACTCCTCGCCGCCGTAGCGGCCGGCATGGTCATAGGAGCGAATGGCGGTTTCGACCGCGGAGGCGAACCAACGCAGCGCCTCATCGCCAGCCAGGTGCCCATAGTGATCGTTGATCTGCTTGAAATAGTCCAAATCGATCAACGCCACCACGACGGTCCGGTTCTCCCGCTGCGCGCGCTCGAGCTCTGACGACAGTGCTTGCAGAATCGCTGTGCGATTCAGCATTCCGGTAAGCCCATCGTGGGTAGCCTGGATGCGCAACTGCGTCCGGCTGGCCTCGAGTTCCCGCGTGCGCTCTGACACCAGCATCTCCAGTTGCTGGCTTCTGGCGCGCAGATGCCAGAAATAAGCACGAAAGGCGCCCGTCAGCAGAAGCAGCAAGAGCAGCGCGCAGACAGCATAAAACCAGTTACTTCTCCACCATGGTGAAGGAATTCTGATGGCTACCTTCACCGGAGAGGAATAGGAATTCAGGCCGGGATTGTAGGCTATCGCCATGAACGTATATTCCCCCGGAGGAAGGGCGGAGAAGGTGGCTATGCCATCCTGGCTTTCGGTCCACTCCGGTTGCAGGCCCTCCATCCGATACTTGAAAAGCAGGTCTGTGCGGTTGCGCATGGCGGGCGAAGAGATCTGGAAGCGCAACGGCAATGAGGCCCAGGGGAGCGTGACCTGCTGCGCAATCGGGTAGGTGCGGTTACCGCGCAGGATGCCAGTGATCGAGACAGTCAGAGGCGCGGTGTCGAAGATCCGTTCCGGATGCGCCATGTGTCCCAGGCCGCCGCTGGTTCCCACCCATAGCGAGCCGTCCGGGCCGTTTGTCAGCGTTCCCTTATTGACGTCGTTCCAGACCAGCCCGCTTTCCTGCGTCACATGACGCCATTCGCGGCCGTTCCACACGACCAGCCCCCAATCGGTTCCCAGCCAGATCCAGCCACGGCGATCCGCGAGAATGGCCAGAGGTGCAAGCGTTTGAAATTGCGTGGGCAACATGAGTTGCCAGGCCTTCAAGCGTGGGCCGCTGGGCGTCAACCGCCACATGCCGGTCTGGTGGCCGGTCACCCACAAGGCGCCATCCGCGCCGCATGACAGATAGAGCAACGGTTCGCCCATATTCGCGAATCCATCAATTGGGGGGACCGTCCAGAGGCCGTTCTGTTCGCGCAGTAACTTGCCGTTGGCCAGGAACCACACTGCGCCGTCGGGCGCTACGCAACCAGCATCGACCCGGGTGGAATCTCCCAGCAGCGCGTCTGCGGCTGGTATCCGGTGCGGTACGGCGTTCGGGTTCCCGGCTTCGCGCAGATAGATCCCCGCGGCCGTCGAAAAAAACACGCGCCCGGCGGGATCCTGTATCGTGTTCACGATCAGCGCCGGCAGCTTTGCTGTCTCGTTTACGCGGCCGGTCTTCTGGTCGATGCGGAGCACGGATCCCGAAAAGGTCCCGGCCCAGGCGGAACCGTCTTGATTGACCCCAATGCCGCTTACTTGTCCATAGTTCCACTTATGCCCCGAAAAGAGCGGACCTGCCGCTCCGCTGCGCGGGTTGACCCAGCTCGGTCCCTTCTCCGTTCCCACCAGCACTCGATCCGCGCCGAGCGGGTAGGCGCTCAGAATATTGGCATTCGGCAAACCCTGGAGTTCGGTCCAGCCTTCCCAGTTTTCAGGGCTGATCCAGTGGTACAGTCCGTGCCCGAAACCGCTCAGCCACAGATCACCGGCCGTATCGAAGACCATGCTGGTGATGTGGCCAATGTGCATTCCATTGGACGGGTCGATCAGCTGCCAAGCCGTTCCCTCCCAGCGGGCGACTCCGTCCTCGGTGGACACGATGACCCGTCCCTGCCGGTCTTCGACCAGAGCCGCGTGCTGGTACACGCTGTTTGGATCGGGGCCTGGAAAACTGCGATCGACAAAGCGCGCGGCCCCGTGAGGCAGCGCGACCACGTGATGCTGCTGGCCCGCGGCCCAAAGTACGCCCGCGTGGTCCAGAACGACGGCACGCCAAATGCTCTCGGGAACGCCCTTCTCCTTCCCCCACTGCGTGACCGCGCCCCCGCGCCCATCGGACCATGAACATAGCTTGTTCCCGCAGCCCATCCAGACGGTCTGGTCGCCGGCAACGTTCACGCTAGAAAGATGGCTCAGGGATGGGGTGGAAGCGAGCATCGCGGCAGAGAAAACCGGAGCGTAGGAGAGTATTCTTCCCGCGGCGTCGTGCTCCATGCGGAAAAGGCGTCCCTGGTCCACAACCAGCAGATGGCGTGCATCTTCGGTCGCCAAATGCTGCGCGCCGGAGATATGAATCGCTCCTTGGCCGGAGGCCAGGAAACGGTTGCCGTCCCAATGGTACAAATTGTCGTCGGTGCCTACCCAAACCGTGCCGCCGGGGTCTGCGTAGATATCCTGAATGTCGCGTTCGGCAATCCCCTGCGCTTGGCCGTACTGCTCAAAGCCGGAGCCAAGAAACCGGTAAACGCCGTTCTCGGTGGCCACCCACAGAAAACCGGAGCTGTCGGTCGTCAAGGCGTTGACTGCAAGGTTCTTGAGCCCTTCGTGCTGGCGATAAGAGCGAAATAGATACTGCTGTGCCTGAGCGGCGGCGGCAAGAGCCAGCCAGCACACCAAAACACGAATTAAAGTAATCTGCCTCAAGCCAATCCTTGCGCGAGACAATTTATCGCATCGAAATCTATCGGCAGATTTGGTACGAAATAGGATGTTTTTTGCGGAAATTTCCCCGCTCTAAAATCTCCATCCTGAAGCACAAGTCCTGCCGCGATATTTTCCGAAGAGGTTTTCTTTTGTAACTTTACACTAAACAGGTTGCCGGATTGCCCAGGAAAGAATATTGATGTTACGAACGTTTACCGCAAACTGTGTACCTTCCAAGATAGTCTGTGAGCTGCGAATCGCTGTAGGTCTTTTTTCTTCTGATCCAGAGACGGCTTATGCCCCTCGTGTCGCGCCGCGGCCATGAGCCTTTACGGTGTACATGCGCGTGTCGGCCACGCCAATGATGGAGTGAACGGTGATGCCGTCGTCAGGGGCCGTCGCCACGCCCACGCTGGCGCTCACGCGCAGCTCCAACCCGTCCTTCATCTTGAATCTGGTTTCCATCAGCGCGCGGTTGGTTGCAGTGGCTTGCGTCAGAGCGGCCTGGGCGTCGGTCTCCGGCATCAGGATCACGAACTCGTCGCCGCCGTAGCGGTAGCAGGAGTCCTGCTTGCGGCTCAATTCGCGAAGCCTCTGCCCGGTGCGAGCCAGCAGTTCGCTGCCGACCAGATGGCCGTGCGCGTCGTTCACCAGCTTGAAATGGTCCAGGTCAAGAAAAGCCAGGCTCACGGGCAGCTTCAGCGTTTCGTCGCGTTCCAGTTCCTGGCCCAGCACCTCGTAGAGATGGCGCACATTGCAGAGGCCCGTGGTGTCGTCGGTGATGGTTAGTTGCTGGATGCGGGCCACGTCATGCGCATTTTCGATGGCGATGGCCGCGTAATCGGCCAGGATGTGCAGAAATGCGATGGAATAGTCGGTCAGTTGATCGGCCCGCGGATTGAAGATTTCAATGGCGCCGTGCGTCCCTTTGCGCCCCCGCAAGGGAAGGGCGATCATCGAGCGCACCGTAGTCGGATGAGCGCCGCGCGTTGCTTTGACCCGCGGATCGTTCTGCGCCTCGGGAACCAGCAGCGTTTCGCCGTGCTCGACTACCCAGCCAGCCACTCCCTCGCCCACCTTGATGCGCAAATCGTGCAGCGAGTCCTCTCCTTCGCCGGCGGCAACCGCGTAGTAGAGTTCCTGCCGCTCTTCGTCCAGCATTAGCAGGGTCCACAATTCTGCCTCGACGAATTGTTCCATGTGCTCGATGATGGTGCGCAGAATTGTGTCCAGGTCGAAGCTCGTCGTCAGCGAGCGCGCCACCTGGTGGAAGACGAGAAGGTCATCTAAAGGGATGCGGCTATCAGTCTTTTTGGTCATACGGGGCCCGGTGTTAAAAGTCTTTCGCTATTCTTGCATACCACGCCAGCCAGGCGGCAAACTGAGCCAGAATAAGACTTAGGGAAGCTCCGAATAAGTCGATGTTTTGAAGGGTATGGGCTTTAGCCCGTACATAAAACCTGCAAAATCAACGCGGGCTTTACAGGCTGCGGAAAAACTCCGATGGAGCCATGTTTTGTAACAGGGCACGACTTTAGTCGTGCCGTAAGTGCCGTAAAATCAACGGGGCCTTTAGGCCCTGAGGAATGATCTTCGGAAGTTCAAATCAAATCCGTCCTTTTTCCGCAGCCTGTTTAGCCCCTGAGGAAATGCTGGTATTTCCAAGCAACTTGTTCAGAGCTTCCTTAGTGCGGAACCATCCACTCTGGATTTGCTGCAGATCCTTCTCCGTACGGTTGCTGCTGTTTGTGATCGAATGCTGATATGATACGGATACGGAAGGTTGGCAGAGCGGTTGAATGCACCGGTCTTGTTCAATCGAGCGCTGTCGTGGAAACGCGGCAGATGTTAGGAGTCAAATTCGGTGAAGCCCCTGGAGTGATCCGAGGTAACGCCGAGCGAAGCCTGGCTTGGTCAGGAACGTGTAGAGACTTGACGGCTCCCGCCTAAGGTTCACTTTGAGCTAGGGTGAAGGCAAAGTCCAGACCACAAACGAGCGAAGGCTTGGTAGCGAAAGCTATAGAAGTATGGAAAACCGGCAGAGCTGCAAGGCTCTCCAGGGTTCAAATCCCTGACCTTCCGCCATAGATCACTAGGAGATAGATTCTATCTTCGTTCGATAGAACATCAGATACGCCCACTTATATAAGTTCTATAAGTTATTTTTCGACCATTGGCGCCTGGTCCATCGTGCATGAAATACTTCTCTCGATACCGTTGAATACAAAACACGCTGCTGCGCATGCTGGAGAGTCGTTCCCTCGTCGAGAATACGGGAACAGGGAATCGCGCCATAACGGAGAATTTTCAGCCGAGGACCGCTTCACTTACACTCAAGGGAGGAGATGGTTATGAGCGATGGCCGCGAGGAGCGCGAAGAACAGGAAAAGCTCCACGAACAGGAAAAACAGAAGGACTTGGAGGATCGGATCGACCGGGACCGCGCCGATGAGTGGGAGCCGGAGCGGGTTGACTCCTGAGAGCGTCGCGTAGGCGGGGATCTCTGAAATAAGTCGCAGTTTTGAAGGGTACGGGCTTTCCAGGCTGCAAAAAAACTCGTAGAAGGTGTTTCAAAAGGCTGCTTTGTAACAGGGCACGACTTCAGTCGTGCCGTAACTGCAACAAAGTAAAGATGCGGGCTTTAGCCCCTGCCAAACCTTCTTTCCCGAATAGCCTGATTTGGTGCCCATTTCCGCAGCCTGTTTAGCCCCCGAGGGAGTGCCCGACGTCTCGATGCTGACGGTCGAATCGCGGATAAACCGGCGTCTGGCCGTCACAGCCGAGCCTCTCCTACCGCTCAGTCGTTGAGAAATGCCACCGACTGCAACGCGCTGATCTCGAAGGCTTTGCGGCAGCGCATATTGACGCAGGCCAGTTTTTCGTCCCGTCTTACCATGTAAGACTGCGCCTTGGCGAACTTGGCGCGATCGCGTTCGTCGGCCCCGCGGGGTAGTTGCGCCCGCTTGCGCCGTACGACCCAGGTGACCTTATACTCGCCCGTTTGCCCGCACTTGGGGCAGGTCAGCGTGTGCGTGCGTTGTTCCGTCGTTTCGTTGAAAAAATCGCGCTCTTCCATGGTCTTCCAGCTCTCCATCCCGGCAAAAGAACCATTGCCGTGCATCCCGGACTTCCATCCCAGCAACCAAAACCCGTTGCTGGGGACCCCGGGACTTTCGTTCCATCAAGATTTATTCCATACTCGTTCATGCCATGACGAAACGCAAGCCAGGAAAGTTCTCCGCCATCAAAGCAGTCAAGGCCAACGCCCGTGAGCGCGTGGGCCAGCCCAAGCCGGAGCGCGTCATTTTGACCGAGCCACGCACCGGCCGTGCCGCCAAGCACAAGCCCAAGCTCGAAGAGATCATCCACCAGGAGGAATCCTGATTCCGCGTCCTGCGTGCAGGAACTCAATTTCCGCAGATTGCCAGCGTAAGACAGTAAGACGAGGCGTAAGACAGGATTCTGGCCGGAACCGAGCTTCGTCTTACATCTGCCTGACAGCGCCTGAGATGGCTCTGACGACGGTCTGACATTGGCTCGGCAAGGGAGGTTTGGCGTTCGAGCGAAACCACAGTTGCTGTCTCCCGAAACTAAAGTGTCGAGTCGACGCGACCAACAGGGAACGGCGACCTTCGTGGATTTTATAAGGCTGCATCTACTGTGGTTTCGCTCTAGACAGCCCGCCGCTCTGCGACTTGGATTTTGCGGGCAACCGCCTTTATGGATGCTGTACCGAGTACGGGCCGGGAAGCACAGGCGCGACGGATTTTTCTGTTGCCTCCGACTGACCGGGTTCAGCCGTGCGTTTGGAGAAGATGCGGAACTGCACCACCAGGTCCAGCAGCACTGGAACCGGCTTGCCGTCCTTCACCGCCGGCTGGAAGCTGGCCTTGCGGATGGCCGCGACGGCGTTTTCGTCCAGCCCGAAGCCGATGGGCCGGCCCACGGCGACTTCCTGCGCCTTGCCGTCGATCCCCACGACGGTGTGATAAAGCGCCATGCCAGCCACGCCGTTGGCCTGCGCAAATTCATTCGACTCCGGCTCGAAAGTGGTCAGCAGTCGCGCCTTCTGGTCCACCGTGCTCTGGCGGAGAATGGCCGGGTCCTGAGGCTGATAGTCGATCCTGGCTGCCACGGCCTGGTAGTAGAGCCTCCAGAAATCGGGCATGGCGGTCATCATGCGCTCGTCGAAGCCCTGCGCGAAGATCTGGTCGAGAGCGTCTTTTAGCAGCTTGGTGGCGTGTGCCGGCGAGGTGGTTACGCTCCTGCCTGAGTCCACCTGCATCTGCGGCGTGGATGCAGGCTCTTCCACTGCCTTGGCGTTCTTGTTCTTTCCTTTGCCTTTCACCTTCTTGGGTTTCACCACGATCTCGCGGTCAATGGAGATTCTGACCACCTTCTTTTTTGGCGTGATTCGAACTCGCTCGACGGCCTTGGATGGGTCTTCATAGGCCAACTGCCCCACAAAGTGCAGACCGTAGCGAATGCCTTCCAATTCCACCTTGTGCTTGGTGAGGCGTACCTTGTCGATCTGGATGGCGCTGAGCGTGTAAGAACCCTGCGGGGAGTGGCCGATGAGGTGGCCGTACTCGTCGAAGCTGATGTTGTTCTCCAGGTAACCGCCGCGCAGAAAAAGCGTCTTGCCGGCCAGCAGCTGCCTGAGTTCTTCCTCGCTGATGCCGCCCGCCGCCTGCGATGGAGCTGATTGTGCCTGCGGCGCGTCGGGAGTTTGCACCGCGCCAGCCGAGGTTGGCTGTGCGGGTTGTTGCGCCAGCGCGAAAAAGCTCAGCGCCAGCGCGGCGCAGCAACCCACAGCACTGCGCCGGGGCGAAGCAACCAGAAAACTCAGATAAGAGCAAAGACGGGCCACGAGCATGAAGAAGAACCTTTGAGCGACACTGTATCAGGTGCGGTTGTCCGCGGTCGAAAGGAAACTTCGCGTGCGCTCTCAGCGGGATTCATCGTCGCTGGATGGCGTGCGGCGCAGCCGCCAGAGGATGCGGCGAAAGAGGCCGAGAATGCGGCGCGTGTCGTGCTCGGAGAGGGCCAGCCGTCGCAGCAGCAGGCGCAGGTCGTGGCGATTGGCCGTCTGCATTGTGCGCGGAGAGTAGCCGGCTGTCTGCATCGCCTCCTCGACCACCCCGGCCAGCAGGTCCAGACGGCCGGAGGGCGCTGCGGAAGCGCTCGTTTCATCTGAGTGAAGAGCATGGTCTTCAGCCTGTGTATCGCCACCGGCAAAGTCCACGCGTGTGGTCAGTTCGTAGAGGCAAACGGCCACGGCCTGGCCCAGGTTCATCGAGGGCTGGCCGGCATCGGTGGGGATTTCGACCAGGATGTGGCAGTAGGAAAGGTCTTCGCGCGTAAGCCCATGTTTTTCCGGGCCGAAGACCATGGCCACGCGACCGCCGCGGGCCAGTTCCTGAGCGACAAGCGGAGCCAGATCGGGCAGCACAACCACTGCTTGTTCGGGTTTGCGATAGGTGAGGGTTCCGGTGCCCACGACCAGCGTTGCCCCGGCTACAGCCTCGCCCAGAGTTGCGAACTCTTTTGCGTTTTGCAGCACTTCAGAGGCGCCAACGGCCGAGCGGGCCTCGCGCCAAGTGGGCGCAAAGGGCGCCACAACCGCAAGCCGCCGAAAGCCGAAGTTGGCCATGGCGCGCGCCGCCGCTCCGATATTGAGAGGGTTGCGCGGCGTGACCAGCACTACGTCGAGCGAGTCGCGTTGGGCTTCAGCGAGCAAGATTTCATTGTATTGTAGTGTCTCCGTCCAAGCCGCTGGCCAGCGCAAGTGCGGCATCCCACCGCGCGAAAAAGGCCCTCCGCAGGGATGAAGGTTTTTTTGCGGCGGGTGGACTCGGTCTCGATGCCCCAAAACCACACCGGGGATAGCACAACCTTTTCTCAGCCAAGGATTACTCCAGGTAAACGCTTATGTGGCCAGGATGAATTTTCGATTGACGTACCGAGCATCGAAGCATGGGGCACGAAAGAGACGGCCGATTGTTCTTGATCTCGCGCGGCTGAATTGCGATATGAGGAGAGAAAGACAATCGCAGGTCCTTGTGCTGCGAGCGTGCTTTCGCCTGCATCCTCCGCAGAAATAAGATCCGTATTTCCTTGCTTAGCGCCGATTGATGCCAATCCACCACGGCAAATCCCCATTAAAAACAGCCGAAAAAGCATCAAAATCGGCTTATTATGAGCCGTTTTTTGCACTTTTCGTCCGGTTCCATTCGGACCTTTTACGCTTGTTCGTACCCCTGCAAGAAGACATTTCTGTAATTCCATACTCGCCGTTTTTGTTCGTTGGCTTGCAGCACGACCTTTCTTGCGAATTGATAGGCCTGCACAGATACATGGCGCGATGACTTGCGGATAATCCATCGCGGCACAGACTTGCCAACAAGCCCCCAAAAAAAGGAGCGGCTCGCAATGAGCCGCTCCTCGTGGTGATGAGCAGGGATTTGACGCGGGCGAAATCCTACTTCTTCGTTGGCGCTGCTGGCTGGCCGGGCATCGGAATGGTGATGTCCACCGGCTGCACCGGTCCCAGCTTCAGTTCGTCCAGACGGGGCTTGATCTCTGGCCCGTTGCCGACGACCAGCACGGCCAGCTTGTCGGGATGAATGTATTTCTTTGCCACCCGTTCCAGATCCGCCACCGTGACCTTTTCCAGTCCAGCCTTGTAAGTCTCCAGATAGTCCGCCGGATAGCCGTAGAACTCCAGGCGCACGCTCTCGGCTAGAACCTTCTCCCGCGTGTCGTAGCGGAAAAGGAAGGAGTTGAGAATGTTGTCCTTGGAGCGCGTCAGCTCCTCCTCGGTAAAGGGCCGTGTGGTGAGGCCAGTGATCTCGCCCAGAGCGGCCTTGGTTGCGTCCACGGTGGAGGCGCTCTTGGTCAGCGCGACGACGCGGAAAGTCGCCGGATGGTCGTAGTCGAAGCCGTAGCTGCCATACACGGCATAGGCCAGCCCCAGCTCGGTGCGCACCTTCTGGAAGAGACGGCTGGCAAAGCCGCCGCCCAGAATCTCGTTCATCACCGCCAGCGTGGGAACGTCGGGATTGCGGCGGTCCGTGCCCAGGCCCACAATCTGTATGTTGGACTGATTCACGTCTTCCTTGTCGATGAAGAAGACGCCGGGTTTGGGTCCGGCAAAGTCATCGTGCCGGGCGGGCAGAGCCTTGGCCGCTGGCAGCCCCTCGAAGGCCGCGCGCAGCTTGGCTTCTGTCGCCACTGGGTCGAAGTCGCCGCTGATGGAGACGATCAGCTTGCCGCCGATGGTGCGGTCGTGCCAGGCCTTCAGATCGTCCACAGTGATCGTGCCAATGGTGGCGAACTCCGGCTGGCGCGTGTAGGGGCTGTTGGCTCCATAGACCAGCTTGGCCGACTCGCGACCGGCAATCTCGCCTTCGTCATCATTGCGCCGAACGATGCCAGTGGCCTCCTGCTGCTGGGACAGTTGGAGCTTCTCTGCGCTGAATTGGGGATGCAGCAGCAGATCGAGAGCCAGTGCGAAGACCTGATCGGAGTCGCCCTTGAGTGAGTCCCAGGAGAGCGAGGTGGAATCGCTGTCGCCGCCGGTTTCAATGTGCGCGGCCTTGGCTTCCAGCAAATCGTCCAGCGCGTCGCCATTCAGTTTCGCCGTGCCGCTGGTGCGCCATGTCTGGCCATAAAGATCGACCAGCCCCGTCTTGGCGGCATCCTCGTCGCGCGAACCGCCGGGAATCAGTACGGAACCGGAGACAAACGGCAGTTCGTGATCTTCCTGCAGGAAAATCACGATGCCGTTTTTGAGTTCGATGCGCTTCGGCTGATGCGGCTTGAACTGGTGTAGCTTGGGCGTGGGAATCTGCTCCCAGGGCTTACTAGCCTGTGCGCTCAGTTGGACCGGCGCAAGCACGGCGGCGACCATCGCCGCGGCCAAAGAAAATCTCAAAATGCTCTTCATTGCGCGCCTCCATCTTTCTTGGCTGCCGTTGCCGGAGCTTCTGTCTCAATCCATGCGCTGGTGCGGTTACTGGCGACAAAAACCTCATTGGCCACGCGGCGAATGTCGGCCTTGGTCACCTTGTCCACCTTGTCCAATTGCAGGAAAAGCTCGCGCCAGTCGCCGTAGCGGGTCTGGTACTGGGCCAGCGAATTAGCGAGGCCCTGATTGTTGGCTAGTCCGCGCAGCAGGTCGGCGCGGGTGCGGGTCTTGAACATGGCCAGCTCTTCGTCGCTGACGTCGGTGGTCTTCAGCTTCTCAATCTCTTTATGAATGGCGTCGCGCATCTCGGCCGGCGTGTGTCCTGGCAAGGGAACGGCAAGAAATGCGAAGAGACCGGGGTACTTGTCTCCAGGGAAGGGACTGAAGCCCTCGGCGGCGGCGGCAATTTTTTGGTCGCGCACCAGGCTGCGATAAAGCCGCGAGACGCGGCCATTGGACAGGATGTCGCTGATGGCGTCATAGACTGCGGCGTCCGGGTTGCGATAGTCGGGGCGGTGATAGCCCTCGATATAAAACGGCTGTGTAGCCTCGCGAATCGCCACCGTCTTCTCGGCAAACTGCTTCGGCTCGACGGTGGTCATCTCCTCCGGCTTGGGTCCGGCGGGAACGCGGCTGAAGTATTTTTCCAGCACTGGCAGAGCCTCGCTGGCCTTCACGTCGCCCACCACGGCGACCACAACGTTGGCGCCCACGTAATACTTCTTGTGAAAGTCCATGGCCTCTGTGGCGTTGATCTGGCTGACCTCGCTGGGCCAGCCGATGCCGCTGCGGCCATAGTTGTGCGCCACATAGGCGGTGGATAGAAACTGCTCGACGAGCCGGCCAATGGGGTTCGAGTCGGTGCGCATGCGCCGCTCTTCATTCACCACGTCGCGCTCCTTGTAGAACTCACGCGGCATCGCGTCGGACAGGCGCCCGCTCTCCAGCCACGCCCACAGCTCCAGGCGGTTTTCCGGCATCGACCAGAAAAAGACGGTCTCGTCCAGCGCCGTATAGGCATTCACTCCGGTGGCGCCGTTGCGTTCGGCCACGTCGGTGAACTGGTTTGGAATGACGTATTTGTGAGCCTCGGCCTGGGCATCGAGAAAGGCCTTTTTCAACTCGGCCAGCTTCTTTTCGTCGCGGCCCACGGCCTTCAGGTACTCGGCCTCATAAGCGTTGTTGGCCGCCTCCACCTTGGCCAGCGCAAGCTTTTCGGCTGCGTAGTCCTTGGTGCCGATTTCGCTGGTGCCCTTGAAGGCCAGGTGCTCGAACATATGCGCCAGGCCGCTCTCGCCCGAGGGGTCGTTTACGTCGCCCGCATCAATAAATGTTGAAAAGCTGAAGACCGGAGCCTCCGGCCGCTCGCAGATGACCAGCGTCAGGCCGTTGGGCAGGACTTTGGTCGTGATTTTCTGCTCGAAGCTCTTCAGGTCCTGAGCCTGCATGGCCGATGTGCCCGCAAAGGCCATCGCCATCAGCGCCAGAACAAAAAGGCTTCTCCAAGACCAGGAAAAACTTCTGTTTTGCATCCAAGCTCCTTATCGGGTGGCACGGAACCGCAATTCGCGCACTCAACCAAGTTAGTGTCCTTGACTGCCGGGGTCAAATTGGCCGGGTTGTCATTCTTGACCGCATACAGCGTCGTTCAGTATCCTTCGCTGAATTCTGCGGAACAGATTTTTGTCTCTAATCCGCGCAGGGAGAGTACGTATGAATCCGGTTGTCCGTGTGGTTCGCACTCTGCAAATCGCCTTTATTGTCTCCGTATTGTTGTTCCTTTTTGTGCTTCACACAATTCAACCTGCGACGCGGAACGTAAGCGTTCCGATACAGTTGGTTCTTGTGTTGTGTTCAATCGTATCTGCTGAGTCGGGATTCTTCGTGCAACGTAGGTTGCTGCGTCCCCGTAACCCATCTCTTCCGGCGACGAAGAATTCAACGCCTCTCTCACGATGGTTCTCGGGACACCTCCTCAGGTTTGCAACGGCGGAATCGGTGGCCTTGTATGGATTTTTTCTGCGTATGTTGGGGAGTACTTCGATTCTGGTCTATCTATTATTTGGGAGTTCGCTGCTCCTGCTGCTGACGTGGCGGCCGGGAGCGGTTCCACCCGCCACCGAGCAATAGCTTCTCAAAGATGCCTGAGAATCAGGTATGCGCCTCCACAATCCCGTCTTTTGCCTTGACCCGCAGACCAGGCAAGTCTACAAACAGATGCAGGGCAATTGCGATGATACGCACCGGTTTTCGAAGCATCGGGTGGTTACTGGGCATCCTGCTCTGCGCGTGTTCTCTGGTCCCAGCTCAACAGCGGGCGCAAATCTCCGCGCCGCTCAACGAGTCCGGTCAGATTATCGTTGCTGGCCGCTCCGCCTTGTATCTCATTCGCCATCTGCCCATCAGTTCGTTTCCTGAGCTGCCCGAGGAGCTTGACGCCCAGCTCAACCGCCGCGGCTGCCTGATTCCGCAGACCTATGAGGCGCACCACCCGGAAAATGTGGTTCACGCCAGCCTGGAGCGCGCGGGCTCCTCCGATTGGGCCGTTCTGTGCTCGTCGCGGGGAACGGTCTCGCTGCTGGTCTACTTTTCCAGCGCGCCCTCCGAGTTGCTGGTGCTGGCTGCCGCGCCTGAAACCGAGCGCCTGCAAGCTCACGACTCCACCGGCGTTCTTGGCTTCAATTGGGGCATTGACCCGGCCTCGCCTCAGCAGATTCGAGAGGCCCAGATTGGCATGGAGCCGCGCCCGGCGCTTGTGGACCACGACGCTCTGGCTGATTCGGTCGTCGATCGCCGCACGGTGTATCACTTCTATTTGAAAAATGCCTGGACCATGTTGGAGATGCCGAATTATTGAGCCGGCGGAGCGCCGGGCTTGGCGGGCGGGGTGAGAACAAAGCCATTGCGAACCAGAGCGAAGCCCTGCTGCGGAAGTTCGGCCTGCAGAAGCTGGTTTTTCGGTCCTGAGAAGAGATCCGTCTTGGCGCCTGCGATGGTGGCGACCAGGTGGTGGACAACCACAGGCTTGCTGTCGAGCGTGCCCCGCTCATCGGCGTAGGTGGCCAGTTGAATTGGCTCGATCGCGCCAGCCTGCTTGGGGATGATGGCCCAGAGGTCGCGATTGTTGCGGGCGACGGCAAGCGCCAGAAGAGTTTCAAAGGCTCCGGGATCGAAGTCGGGCAGGAAAACGGCTGCTTCATGCGGGGCCAGGCGCGTCGTGGAGGCGCGGCCGTTCGCGGAGATATTCAGCAGGATCTGCGCCGCGTCGGGTGCGGCAATGACGCTGACCGCCGAGCCGTTGACGGTGGCGCTCAGTTGTACATGGCGGAGGCGGTTGGCTGCGGAGAGGCGCTCGGTCTTGGATAGAGCGTAGTTGAGCCCTTGCATCTCGACGCGGACCAGCGCCGTCGAGTCGTAGCCGGTGGGGATGGCTGTGAATTTGAAACTGGCCGTGCCGACCGGCTTGCCATGCTGCGAAACGATGAAGCTGCCCGACTGGGCGAAAGCTGCTGGAGCGAAGACAAGAAACGCCGCGAGCGGGAATAGGGCCAATTTGCGCATGAATATCTTCCTTGAAACCATAATTTTAGACGCGCAATTGACCAAGATGTTGCGAAAAGACAGGGAATAGGGAACAGGGATTAGGGATTAGGAACGAGTCTCTGACCGCTCGAAGTTGAACCACTACTGGGTGCCCCAGGTCCCGATTTTGGGACCTGGGAACAAGGCGCTCAAAGGCGCGAATTCTTGCGGTCAGATCCCTACCCCCTACCCCTAATCCCTACCCCCTGCTTTTCACCCTTTTGCGAGGGCGAAGCGGCGATTGACTTCGTGCCAGTTGATGACGTTCCACCATGCGACAAGGTAGTCGGCGCGGCGGTTCTGGTAGCGGAGATAGTAAGCGTGCTCCCAGACATCATTTAGAAGGACGGGATAAAGCCCCTGCGAAAGCGGTGATTCCTGATTGGACGTGGTGATGACCTTGAGCTTGCCGCCTTGGAAGACCAGCCAGCCCCAGCCGGAGCCGAACTGCTTGGCGGTGGCCTCGTTGAAGGTCTTCTTGAAGGCCTCGAAGCTGCCAAAGTCGGCCGTAATCTGCGCGGCGATGGGGCCGGTGGGCGCTCCGCCAATGCCATCCGAGCCGACCGGGCCCATCAGGCGCCAGAAGGCGGAGTGGTTGGCGTGGCCGCCGCCGTGGTTGCGAACCGCGGTGCGAATCTCCTCGGGAACCTTGTCCAGGTCGCGCAGCAGGTCGTCAACCGTCTTTGCGGCCAACTCGGGGTGGTTGGCGAGGGCGGCATTCAGATTGTTCACATAAGTCTGGTGGTGCTTGTCGTGGTGGAGCTTCATTGTCTCAGCATCAATGAACGGTTCCAGTGCGGCGTAATCATAAGGAAGCGGTGCAAGCTCGTATGCCATTGCGAATCTCCTCCGTACAGTTCGTACTCTAATTCAATAGATGCGGCAGGACGGCTCAGGGTTCCGAAAAGTTGCCCTATCCGGTAAGGGGTGAGCAGTTATCATGCTCACAGGGGAAAAAACATGACTTCCAGTCTCGCAGATCTCTCTCTCGACCAACTTTCCATCGATACACTGCGGCTGCTTGCCGTTGACACGGTGGAAAAGGCAAACAGCGGCCATCCTGGCGCTCCGTTGGGCTGCGCGCCCATCACCTATTTGCTGTTCCACAAGCTGATGAAGCACAATCCGGCGCACGCCAAGTGGGCGGACCGGGACCGGTTCGTGCTCTCGAACGGGCACGCCTCTTCGCTGCTTTATGGAACGCTGTTTCTCTCCGGCTACAACCTGACACTGGATGACCTGAAGAGTTTCAGACAGTGGGGCTCGAAGACGCCCGGCCACCCGGAGTGCCTTGATACGGACGGCGTGGAAGTGACCACCGGTCCACTGGGGCAGGGAATAGCCATGGCTGTGGGCATGGCCATTGCGGAAAAACACCTTGCCGCGGTCTACAACCGTCCCGGCTTTGACGTGGTGGACCACTATACGTATGCCCTGCTGGGCGATGGCGACCTGATGGAAGGCGTCTCGCACGAGGCTGCCGCGCTGGCCGGAACCCTGGGACTGGGCAAGCTGATCTTCCTCTACGACGACAACCACATCTCGCTGGATGGGCCGACGAGCCTGAGCTATACGGACGATGTGGAGAAGCGTTTCGAGGCTTATCACTGGCATGTGCAGCAGGTGGCCGACGGCAACGACATTGGGGCCATCGAAGCGGCGATTGCGGCGGCCAAGGCCGAGACCGGCAAGCCCTCGATCATTGCCATACGGACGGTGATCGGCTACGGCAGCCCGAAGGCGGGTTCGAACAAGTCGCACGGCGAGCCGCTGGGAGCGGAAGCCGTGGCGGCGACCAAGAAGTTCTTCGGCTTCCCGGAGGATCAGAGCTTCGTGTTGCCGGAGAAGGCACTGGCGAACTGGCGCACGGCGGTTGATCGCGGCGCGGCTTCCGAGGCTGATTGGAAAGCCCTCTTTGCCGGTTATGCCAAGGCGTTCCCGGAGCTGGCGGCAGAGTTTGAGCGCACGCAGCGGGGTGAGCGCAAGGCCGGTTGGGAGAAGGCGATTCCCACCTTCGCGACCGACAAGCCGCAGGCCACGCGCAGCGCTGGCGGCGTGATTCTGAACGCCCTTGCCGAGGCTGTGCCGGAGTTGTTCGGCGGCGCGGCGGACTTGACCTCTTCGACCAAGACCATTTTCAAGCCGGGAGCGAACTTCCATGAAGACCCAGCCGGCCGCAACGTCTTTTTCGGCGTGCGCGAGTTCGGCATGTGCTCGGCTGTGAACGGAATCGCGGCGCACGGCGGCCTGCTGCCCTTCGGTTCGACCTTCTTTGTGTTTTCCGATTATGCCAAGCCTGCATTGCGGCTGGCGGCGCTGATGAAGGTTCATGCGCTGTTCGTCTTTACCCACGACACAATCGCCCTGGGCGAGGATGGCCCGACGCATCAGCCGGTTGAGCAGTTGCTGGGCTTGCGCGCCATTCCGGGACTGACGGACTTCCGTCCCGCCGACGCCAACGAGACGGCCGCGGCCTGGAAATTGGCTCTGGAGCGCACCGGACCGAGCTTCTTCGCGCTGACCCGGCAGAACGTGCCGGTGATCGACGCGGCCAAGCACGACGTATACGCCGGGGTGAGCAAGGGCGCTTATGTGCTGGAAGACGTCGCCAACCCTCAGGTGGTGCTGATCGGCGCGGGCTCCGAGGTTTGGCCTGTGCTGGCGGCGGCCAAGCTGCTGGCGGCCGAAGGCGTTCAGGCACGCGTGGTCAGCTTCCCGAGCTGGAAGCTCTTCGACGAGCAGTCGGCGGAGTACAAGGCCAGCGTGTTGCCGGTCGGCGTGCCGAGGCTGGCCGTCGAGGCCGGTTCGACGCTGGGCTGGTGGAAGTACGCTGGGCTGGACGGCGACGTCATCGGGCTGGACCGCTTCGGCGCTTCCGCGCCGGGCCCGAAGGTGCTGGCGGAACTGGGCTTCAGCCCGGAGAACATTGCCGCGCGAGCAAAGAAGCTGGTGAAGAACAGCTAACAGTTGACAGTAGACAGCTAACAGCGGCCCGAACTTCTGGCTGCTGTTAGCTGATAGCTGTGAGCTGTTAGCTAACTCCGAAGGAGTGTACTTTGAAGCTTGTTATCGGTTCGGATCATGCTGGATTTCCTCTGAAAGAAGAAGTGCGCGCCCATCTGGCCAAGGCTGGCCACGAAGTGGTGGATTTGGGAGCTTATAACACCGAGCCTTCGGATTATCCCGATTTTGCCGAGAAGGTTGGCTTGGCCATAAAGCGGGGCGAGGCGCCGCGCGGAATTCTCATCTGCGGTTCGGGTGTGGGTGTCTGCATTGCGGCCAACAAGATTCCTGGCATTCGCGCCGGCATGTGCCACGACACTTACTCCGCGCATCAGGGTGTAGAGCACGACGATATGAACGTCTGTGTGATGGGCGCGCGCATTATCGGCTCAGCGCTGGCCTTCGAGGTTGTGGACCGTTTCGTCGCGGCAAAGTTCATCACCACGGAAGAGCGGTTTACGCGGCGTTTCAACAAGGTGCTTGCCATTGAAGCCAGGTATGAGCGCGAGGACGACGCGGCGAAGAAGGCCTAAGTAATCTCTGGATAAGTCCCTTTGAAAGGGTACGACTGGCAGACTGCCGTAAGTGTCCCAAAATTGATGGGGCTTTAGCCCCAGATGGAAAGCGACAAGGATCATTGAAACTTGTTCAGCGCTTTCCTAACTCGCCATCAAGGAGGTTCACGATTTGTTTCCCTTTGACGTGATCCTCTTCGATGTGGGCGGGGTTCTGCTGACCAATGGCTGGGACCACGGCGAGCGCGCCTTGGTGACCGAAAACTTCCACCTCGACTATGAGGCTTTTGAAGCGCGTCATCTTGAGCCGTATCGCGCCTGGGAGTCCGGCACGATTTCCGCCGAGGCCTACCTGAACGCGACCGTCTTCTACGAGCCGCGCAGCTTTACTTCCGCTGATTTTCTTGCCGCCATTTGCGCCCGCTCGCAACTTCTGCCGGACGGAGCCCTGGGAATCCTTGCGGAACTTTCTGCATCCGGCAAGTGCTTGCTGGGCGCACTGAACAACGAGGCGCGAGAGACGAATGAGTATCGCTTCAGCCACTTTGGCCTGCGAAAATATCTTCGCGTTGCGTTGAGTTCCTGCTATCTTAGATTGCGCAAGCCGGATGCCGAGATCTACCATCGTGCGCTGGAGATTCTGGGCAGGCCGGCGGCGCGGATCTTGTTCATCGACGACCGCGCAGACAATGTGGAAGCGGCCGTGTCTGCCGGGATGAAGGCGATCCAGTTTGTGGGCGCCGAAGCTCTGCGGCGCGAGTTGGAAAGCTTCGGAGTTCTGTAAGCGGCTTGGCAAGTTCGCACGATGGAGGCAAACAATGGCTGAGGACGAGTTTGACAGGACGACCATACAGGCGAGCGTGAGCCCGGAGGATCTTTCCCAGGTTCCGAAGGGTGGCGAAAGGATTCCCGAGGCTGGGATTCTGGTGATTTTCGGCGCTTCCGGCGATCTGACCAAGCGCAAACTGCTGCCGGCGCTCTTTCATCTGGAGCAGGCGGGGTTGCTGCCCAGCAAGTTTGCCATTGTGGGCGTGGCGCGGAGGCCGCTGGGCGATGAGTTTGCCGCCGATATGCGCGCGGGAATTCTCGCTTATGGCGACGCGGAAGCAAGCGACCCAAAGCTGGACCACTTTGTAAGTAACATCAGTTACTTTCCGCTCAAATTCGACGATCCTGCGGATTATGCTGGGCTCAAGGCTGAATTGAACCGCATCGCTCAAGAAAAGGGTCTCGGCGGTAAGCGGTCTTTCTATCTGGCCACGGCTCCGGAGTTTTTTGCCGCCATTGTCGAGAATCTGGGCGCGCAGGGAATGGCGCACCCGGAGCAAGGCAAGGCGACGGTGATTATCGAAAAGCCCTTCGGCCATGATCTTGAGTCGGCGCGCACGCTGAATCGCCAGGTGAACGCCGTTTTCGACGAGAGCCAGGTCTTTCGCATCGACCACTACCTGGGCAAGGAGACGGTGCAGAATATTCTGGTCTTCCGCTTTGCCAACGGGATTTTCGAGCCGCTCTGGAATCGCAATTATGTGGACCATGTGCAGATTACAGTGGCCGAAACGCTGGGCGTCGAGCGGCGAGGGCCGTTCTACGAACAGACGGGAGCGCTGCGCGACGTGGTGCAGAACCACGTGATGGAGCTGCTGAGTCTGGTTGCTCTGGAGCCGCCGTCGAGCTTTGAGGCCGACAGCGTGCGGCGCGAAAAGCTGAAGGTGTGGCGGGCGATTCCTTCGATTCCGATTACGAACGTGGTGCGCGGCCAATACGGACCGGGAACGGTGGACGGCCAGCCGGTGGCGGGTTATCGCGGCGAAGAACGAGTGAGCCCGGAATCTGGCACCGAGACGTATGCCGCCGTCAAGCTAGAGATAGAAAACTGGCGCTGGGCGGGGGTTCCGTTCTATCTGCGCGCGGGCAAGCGGCTGAAGAAGCGGGCCACTGAGATCAGCATCCAGTTCAAACAGCCGCCGCTGTTGATCTTTGACCGGCTGGCGCAGAGCGCGGCCTGCCAGGTCATCAAGCCCAACCTGCTGACGATTCGCATCCAGCCGGACGAGGGGATTGCGCTGCGCTTCGGAGCCAAGGTGCCGACGACGCCGGAGATTGATGTTTGCCCGGTGAATATGGACTTCGACTACGAAGCGGCCTTCGGCAAATCCAGCGCCAACGGCTACGAGCGGCTGTTGCTGGACGCGATGCTGGGCGACCAGACGCTGTTTGCGCACCGCGACGGCGTGGAGACCAACTGGGCTCTGTATACGCCGATTCTGGAGGCCTGGGCAGCCAAAAAACCAGAGGTCTTTCCCAACTATGCCGCCGGAAGCTGGGGACCGGAGTGCGCCGATCACTTGATCGCGCGCGCGGGGCACGCGTGGAGAAACGACCTGGGACGAAAAGGGTGAAGAGCGGAGTTAGCCGCGCTTCGCGCGTGTTCGCGGGGCTGGCGGAGTTAGTTATAAAGAACCTGTAGCGCCGGCCTCCCGGCCGGCTGTAGCGTGGGTCTCCTGACCCACGCTACAGCCTAACTAGCTATCCCACTTTATCCGGCTTACCGCCGTCCGGCAGGGAAGTCTTCCGGCTTGCCGACCTTGGGAAACGCAATCTTCTTCATGCCCTGGTCCATAGCCTCGTTGGCCAGGCGATCGGCTTCCTTGTTCCCGGCGCGGAGGGTGTGGCGCATCTCGAATTTCTCGATGCGGCGGGAGAGCTTGCGTGCTTCCTCGAAAAGCGGGCGAAGAACGGGGCTTTTCACCGCGTACTTGCCCTGCATCTGCTTGACCATCAGTTCGGAATCGGAGACGACGCACAGGCGCTGCGCATGGTTCTCAATGGACCAGCGCAAAACTGCCAGCAGGCCGGAGTACTCGGCGTAGTTGTTGGTTTTGATGCCTAGAAACTCGTTGAGACGGACCACAATGTGGCCTGTCGAGTCTTCCACCACGGCGCCATAGCCGGAAGGGCCGGGATTGCCGCGGGAGCCGCCATCACAGTGGGCGGTGAAGCACTCGCCGGGCGCATCGGCGGAGGAGGGCGCGGGATCAGGAAATAGACTGTCGTTCATTACTTTCCAGTGTACCGGGTGGGGCGATCCGGGGTTTGCACAACGTCCCTGTCTGCTTACCAACACCGGCTTGCGGCGTCTATTGCAATGTGGATGAATCTCTTCTCCCGGAGCGGATACGATGGCAACGGATGCGGCGATCTACCCCGTTTCCCCTGTTCAAGTAGAGGCAGGCGTGGCCTGGTCAGCAGCCAGAAAGGTACAATCCTGCCAGGGCATGACTGCGACCAGGGCAATGGACAAACCGAAGAGCGCCGAGGAACGGATGCAGAAGCGTGCATCGGAGATGGAGCTGATCCGCGAGGCGCAGGCTGGGTCGCGGGTGGCCTTTGAAACGCTGGTGCGGCAATATGAGCAGCAGGTCCTGCGGCTGGCGCTGCACCTGACAGGCTCAGAGAGCGACGCGGAAGACATTTACCAGGAAGCCTTCCTGAAAGCCTTCCGTTACATCGGGAATTTCCGCTTCGAGTGCTCTTTTTACACCTGGATTTACCGCATCGTGACCAATCTTTGTCTGGACCAGATGCGGAGGCGCAAGACCCGGCGCGAGGATCGCTCGGTGGTTGTGAACCACTCCGGCGAAGAGATGGACCTGCTCTCCACGGTCTCCGACGACCGGGCCTATTCGAACCCGGCCAAGGAGTTGGAACGCAAGCTGCTGGGCAGGCGGATTCAAGCCGCGCTGGAGAAGCTGACGCCGCGCGAGCGAATGGTTTTTGAACTGAAGCATTATCAGGGTCTCCGCCTGCGGGTCATCGGAGAAATGCTGAACACCACGGAAGAAACCGCCAAAAATACGCTCTTCAGAGCGACGAAGAAGTTGAGAACGCAGTTGGCGGGTTTGCGATAGGGATGCGGAGTATTGGGATGCAAATTGTGGCACTTTTTGAGGCTGGAAGGACGTTGTGATGAATTGCGAAGTGGCACAGGAGCGGATGGTGACGGCGGCTTATGGGGAGTTGGCCGACGAGCTGACGCGCGAACTGGAGCAGCATTTGGCTGGCTGCGCGGAGTGCCGCGCGGAGCAGGAGCAGTTGCTGGCGCTGAAGACGCTGGTGGACGTCAACCCGGTTCTGGAGCCGGATGCGAATCTGGTGGCGCGCTCCAGGCAGAAGCTGGAAGTAGCGCTGGATGCCCTGCCACCGCGGCGCTGGTATGAGTGGCTGGGTCAGCAGACGAGGAACAATTTTGCCAGTTTGCGGGCGGCGCCTGTGGCCGCGTGCCTGCTGCTGGTGGCCGGAGCCGGAGCCGGAGGGCTGGGCAGCTATGAACTGGCGCAGCATCGCGCCGCGCAGGCCGTGGCGATCCAAGCGGCGCTGCCGCAACCAGAAGCCCAACCGGCAGCGATCGGTGCGCCGGCCGCGGATGAAGGCGCGTCGGCGGGGATTGCCAATATTTCCAGCATTGTGCGGCAGCCAAATAGCCACATGGTCGAAGTCCGTTACAACCAGATGGTTCCGCAGCGGGTCAGCGGGTCGCTGGACGATCCGGCGATCCGGCAATTGCTGATGCTGGCCTCCCAGAACTCGGCTTCGACCGGTGTGCGGAACGACTCGGTGGGTTTGCTGGCGGCTGAGTGCCGGGCAGGGCACAGTTGCAAGGCGGCGGGCATTCGCGATGCGCTGATGGTGACGTTGCGCTATGACAAGAACGCAAGCGTGCGCCAGAAGGCGCTCGAAGGGCTGGAGCCTTACGTAGCCGAGGATATGCGGGTGAGAGACGCGGTTTTGGGGGCGCTTATGAACGACGCCGATGCGCAGATCCGGAACGCGGCCATCAACATTCTGGAACCGGTGGAGGCTGATACCAGCGTGCGGCAGGTGCTGCACTCGGTTGCCAACACGGATCGCAATCCCTATATCCGGACGGTTTCGAGGCAGGTGCTGGACAACGCTCCGGAGATTCAGTAGCAGACTTACCTTCCGGGAATTGCACCGTCAGAAGAGAGTGCGAACCGGCGTTTGAGGAGATGCAGAGATGAAACACTTTCTGGGGCCATATCGGAGCTTTGGAGTGGCAGCGTTGCTGGCTGTGGGCACGTGGGTGGCGACGATGCCGTCCAGTGTTGTGGCGCAGGCGCGGGGAATGGCCCAGTTGCTTGAGGAGCCCAGCCCGATGTTGCATTTCAGTAGTACTCAGGGCTACCTGGGCGTGGATCTGGCGGATGTGGACCAAGGTAAGGCGCAGGCGCTCAAGCTCAAGGATGTTCGCGGAGCCGTCATCACGCTAATCGATCATGACGCTCCAGCCGGGCAGGTCGGGCTGAAGGTCAACGACGTGATCCTGCAACTGAACGGACAGACCGTCGAGGGAGCCGAGCAGTTGCGAAGGATGCTGCGCGAAATTCCCGCGGGACACAAGGTGAATCTTGAAATCAGCCGAGACGGCAACATTCAGACGCTGACCGTGCAACTGGCCGATCGCAAGGCTATGGAGCACGACGTCTGGAACCGGATTGGCTCGGGTGGGGACGTGTATGCGCCTGCTCCGGGGATGGGCATCTTGTCCAGCGGGAGCGACGCCCCACTTCCGGGCGGCTTTCATATGCCGCTGTTCGGCAGCAGCCTGAATGTGGGCGCACTGGTCGAGCCGCTGACCTCGCAGATGGCCGAGTACCTGGGTGTGCCGAGCGGACTGATGGTCAAACAGGTGGCGCGCAAGAGCGAGGCTGCGGTTGCCGGGCTGAAGGTCTTCGATGTGATCCTTAAAGTCGGCCCCGAAAACATCACCACCATGGCGGACTGGGACCGTGCTCTGCGCGCCAACCAGGGCAAGCCGGTGCAGGTGACGGTGCTGCGCGCCAAAAAGCAGCAGACGCTCACCTTGCAGGTGGATTCCAAGAGACACGGCGCACTGCGATTTGAAGAACTCTTCCCGGCGGGCGATCAATCGCTGGTGGCGGAGATCGACCCGCAGCAGATGGAGCAACTGAAACTGCAGATGGACGAGTTTCGCAAGAACTTCAAGGCTGAAGATTTCAAGATCGATCCAAAGCAGATGGACGAATTGCGACAGCAGATGGAGCAGTTGAAGCGCCAGATGGAAGAGTTGAAAACACAGGGCTTCGGCAACCACATCTGAGAAGAAATGAAGTCTGCAGAATCAAGGGCGCTGCCGGAATGACCGGACAGCGCCCTTTTTGTTCACGCGCGGTAAAAAGCATTCTCAGTCGGGATTTTTCAGCAGCCAGTAATCAAAGCCATCCATGATGGCCATCAGCGCAGCCTGATTCAAATCGCTGCTCACGCCCGCGGTGACCCAAGGCTCGTGGCCGTCGGCGTGGAAGCTGACCGTGACGCGGACGTAAGCCGCCGTGTCGTGGGCGGAAACGTCAATTGCTTTGACGCTGAAGGTGCCCAGCCGCATCCTGGCGATCACCGGGTGCCATTTTTCCAGTTCGCGTCGCATGGCCTTGGTCAGCGCATCGACTGGACCGGCGCCCTCGGCTCGCGTCGTAACGGTGGTGTCGCCAGCGGTCATCAGCATGGAGGCCTGCACGTACCGGTTGCCCGTCTCGTCGGATTCGTCCAGAACCCGCCAGCTTTTGACGCCGAAGCGCTCAGGCAAGGTCTTGCGCACCCTCATGCAGGCCAGTTTGAAGGAAAGCTCACTGGCCGTGTAGCCGCCGCCTTCCATCATGGAGGAATTGGCGTCCACCAAGGTCTGCGCCTGTTTTGGATTGAGAGGAACGCCCAGCGATTTCGACAGCAGAATGACGTTGGCTCTTCCCGATTGGCCGTTGACCCCGATGACGGGGCTGGCGCCGACTTTGGCGGGATCGCACCAGAGATAAGCTCCCGGGTTCTTGCGCTCGCTGCTGCCGTGCATGCCGGCCCAGGTGCCGAAAGCTCCAGGACCAACGATGGGAGCGCCATGCGGCGGCTCGATTCCAAAGGCCGCGTAAGCCGCATTGGCCAAGCCGGTCAGCCCGACGAGCGCTTCAGGAGAGACGAATTCCGCTTCGCCCCGGAGCTGCATGCTGCCAATGACCGTGGCCAGGTTCACATTGCCGCAGCGCTCACCGGTTCCGAGAAGAGTGCCTTGAATCTGAGCCGCGCCGGCAAGAATGGCGGCCCGGGTATTGGCGACTCCGAGACCGCGATCCGTGTGGCCGTGAAATCCGAATTTGACGCCGGGATAATCTCGCGCGAGCCCGCCCATCACTTGGGCGACTTCTTCTGGGCTGGCGCCGCCGGTGGTGTCGCAAATTACGATGCGGCTGACTTTCTGGTGGGCGCATTGCACCGTCAACTGGCGAAAGTAGTCCAAGCTGCGTTCGCGCATGTCGGCGCTGCACGCGCTGCCGTTTTCGCGACGGCCGCAACAGGCGTCCATGGCGTGTTCCATGTCCACGATGACTTCCAGACCACTGTCTTGAAGGCACGCTATGGTCTCGGAAGTCATCAGCAGATTTTCTTCCGGCGTCGTTTCCAAAGACCGTTTGATATCCAGCAGCCTGGATTTAACGACAATGACAGCGACAGGCACGCGTTCTTTATGGGCGGCCATGAATTGCACGTCGGGCCATTGCTTGACCTTGGCGCCGCGGCCGCGCGTTCTGCCGAACAAGGCCAGTTTCATGGCTCCCGTATCGACCGGCAAAAGAGCGTTCGTGAGGTCAACGACAAACTTGTTCGCGCCGGCAAAACCAATTTCCGCATACTGGACCCCGAAGGCGGCCATCTGTTGAAGAAGGCCGGCGGCGCTGGGCACGGAAATGTCGATGTTGGGCTGTTGCAGCCCATCGCGGAGACTCGTATCAAACAGCTCGACTTTTCCAGTTCCAGATGCCTTCATTTGTCCCTGCACCAGATGACGGATATGCTCTTGCCGAAGAAGTTCGGCACGTGGGTTGCCGATTTCTCATGATACCGCGACGCTGTGGAAGCCTGCGATGCCAGGATGGTTCGCAGGCCTCAGAGTCCACTGAAAATAGAATATAGGAACTGCAAAATTGCTCGCGCCGCTTGCAAAATTATCTTCAGGCTTTGGATTGTGTCAGGGCACGACTTCAGTCGTGTCAAAAATAGACGATATAGATTCCGGCTTTAGCCGCTGCGGAATTGCAAATTGTTGAAAATATGAGACGCAGGGGCTAAAGCCCAACAACGTTTTGTTGGGCTTGTCGGCACGACTAAAGTCGTGCCCTGACACTTTCCGTCATTTTGCAAGTGGCTCGCTCTACCAAAAATAGGATGCAACGACATGGGGAGGGCCGGGGACTGAATCCGTTACCGTGGTTTCCAAAATCACTTCCAGGTTCTTCTTTTGCCAATTTGCGGGAGCGCTTCGCAGGCATTCCTCCAAATATTCCGGCTTCGTGACAAACTCGGCCGCGGCCTGCGTGCCCATGCCGCCGATACCTGACGCCGTAATCGTGAACTGACCGGTCTTCGAGTCAAGAAGCCGGCTCACGATGGCAAAATCTTCGGTCGTTTCTCCGTGGGCTCCTGTGTGGGTCTTCCAAACCCGGCGCCCGGGAACTTCTTCCTTGATCATAAAATCCGTATGCTCTTCCACAAAGGCAAAATGCAGATTTGAAGTCAGTTGCATGGTCCACTTGTTGTTGAAGGCGCCCACCACCACATCCGGGGAGTTGCGCAGATCCTCGAAGGAGTAGTTTGTGCCGATCCGCACCTGGCTGGGCTTGCCGATCTTGCCGAGAAACGAGGAGAGGCTGACCGCAGCATAGACGTCACCCAGGGCAACTCCAAAGTCGGAGGCGACGTACATGTCGCTCCAGGAAAGGACCTGATTCTCACTCAAAGGAAGCGGTTGTTCGGCTCTCTCCACCTCGGTTTGAAAGGTGCCGGGATGTGTCTGGGCATACCGCTGATAAAGTCCCTGATTTGGCCTGTAGAGCACCGGCTTGGCGAGGCAGATCAGGACGGGCTGCTGGCTGGCAAAAACCGGGGCCCAGAACTGCTCGATGACCGACTTTTGGCGCAAAGTGCGGTGAACTGCAAAAAAAGCAACTCCGGCCACCAGCGCCAGCGTCAGACAGAGCACCACGGTTTTCCACAACTTTGTGTGGCTCCTCTTCGGGTGGAGATCCAGCTCTGGCGAAGAAGAAACCGGGGCGGCTGGCTCGGTCTCGCCGGAAGGCCAGTGAAAAGCCGGGGAATAAGAGCCGACCGGAAGTTCGATGCGTACAAGGGAGTCCTTGGGGCTGTTCTGATAATACTGTTCGAGTCTGCGGCGCACTTCGCCCGCCTGGACTCGAACCACAGGGTCGTCCCCGGTGGCGTAACCCGCCGGACGCAGAAACACTTCGGTTCCTATCGTGCGTTCTTTCAGCAGCTCCGGATGCCCCTCCAACTGATGTTCGACGACATATTTAAGGAACTGCTTGCTGCGGGACGCGCTTTTGAAAAAGGAACTCGCGAGAATTTTCTCGAGTTCGAGATGAACGGTCTTGCGCTTTTCTTCTATTCCATCCGCCGGAGAGCGGGTAATTTCATGATCTTCTGGAGGTTCAATATACGATTTCATCGGTCCCCCCTACTGTATCCTGTCAGGGCATTGCGGGTACAGAATCTCACCCGGCGGTCTTGCGTGAGCATCCAGGCGTGGGCAGGTTTCCATTGTCGAAGGCAGCGGCCTCGGCAAAACGCTTGACGGTGTCTGCGTTTCTTGGCTCCAATGAGAAGTAGACAAAATTGCGCATAATAATGTCAAGGAATGATCTGGCGCTGGCCGTAGCCGATCCCCGTCAAGAGACGGCCAAGGATATAAATCTACATTTCGGTTGTCATTTTAGTGATCTGGTCACAAGGCCTCCGAGCGGTATTCGGCGAGCGTTTGGGAGCCTCGGATTCTTACGTTTCCGGCTCAAGGCTGCCACAAAGACCGGCCCGAGGCCGATTTATACAGTAAGAAACTACCGCTGAAAGGCCCCAAAAACCTGCAAAAAGGCCAACGAATGGCTAAAATTCTCCATTCACCTACCGTAAGACACCGTGTATTACTTGCCCACGGTGCATTCGCGGAACTAAATTGCGCTAAATCGATTTATTGGAGTTGCTCGCTTTGTGCAAGTTCCGGTAAATCAAAGCGATTGGCAGCCCGCTAGAGAGAAACGAACGGGCAAGTTGCCAAGAATCGACGTTCAACATCACTTTTGGAGGAAACATGACGAAACAGTGGTTAAAAGCGTTTACGCACAGAGCGCGCTGGGCCAGTAGCCCTCGGGCTTTGGCCGTATTCGCTCTTTGTTTGCTGCTTGGCTCACTCAGCTTGCAGGCACAGATGCTGACCGGCAGTATTTCCGGTACGGTTCAGGATGAGCTTGGCGCGGTAATCCCTAACGCCACGGTCACTCTGGTGAACCAAGCCACCACCGATAGCCGCAAAACGGTCAGCAATGATCGTGGCTACTTTACCTTTGCCGGCGCCATCCCCGGCGCCTACACGGTCAGCATTCAAGCCAATGGCTTCAAGTCTTGGAAACAGACTGACTTGGCTCTGAACGTTGGTGACGAGCGTACCGTCACAGGAATTCAACTGACGGTCGGCGCAACCAGTGAGACCATTACGGTAGAATCGGCTTCCCAGGAAATCGCTCCTACGGACAACGGCGAGCGCGCTGCTCTGCTGGACTCGCATGACATCGAGCGGCTCACGGTACAAGGCCGCGAAATCTCGGAATTGCTTAAGATTCTTCCTGGTGTTACTTCGGTTGCTAACGGCATGTCGAATGGCGTTGGCTTCGACTTTACAACGATGGGCGCGACGGGCAGCGACATCGGCGTGGGAGTCAGCCCCAACGGCGCTCCGTATCGTGGCGGCACGGCCTACCTTCTGGATGGCGCCAACATTATTGACTCGGGCGTCAGTGGCTGGTCGATTGCCAGCGTCAACCCGGACATGACCGATTCAGTCAAGGTCCAGACCTCGAACTTTGGGGCAGACGCCGCGAATGGTCCGGTCATCGTGAACGTCACCAGCAAGGCCGGTGGCGCAGGTTATCACGGCGAAGCCTACCTGTACACCCGCAACGGCGTACTGAACAGCAACCTATGGCAAAGCAACCACAGCGGCGCGAAGCGCACCTCGGACAAGTATTACTATCCAGGCGGCAACTTCGGCGGACCAGTGCGCATTCCCGGCACAGACTTCAACAAGAACAACAAGCTCTTCTTCTGGGCCGGCTATGAGTACCAGTGGCAAAACCCGGGCGGCTCGACCGTTCTCGAGTCATACATTCCCTCCACAGACATGTTGAATGGCAACTTCACGCTGCAGAACACCACGGCGACCAATGCCTACGCGACGAACGCAGCGTTGTGCCCGAGTGGTTTTACGTCTACCACAGGCAAAACCTGGTGCAATACGCTGACCCCTATCACGCAGAAGGATGGCACAGTCGTCGGCCAGGGTTATGACGCTTCCGGCAATGCCATTACCACTCCTGGAGCGCTGACGGTCGATCCCGGCGCGAAGGCGATTGCGTCGCTCTTCCCGGCGGCCAACACCGACCCCAGCAAGAGCGGCTACAACTATTACAAGGCAGTTGGCGGACAGCAGAACGTCTATATCATGCGCTTCCGCGTGGACTACAACCTGAACGACAACAACAAATTCTTTGCAAGCTACCAGCAGGGGCACGAATTGTCTCCGATTCCGGCTCATCTGTGGTGGAATCCAGGCAACTCCGTGGAGTATCCGGGCGGCGGACTCACCGAGCCCACCACCAGCCGTGTCTTCACAGGCGACATGCTCAGCGTGATCACCCCGACTCTGACCAACGAGATCATGGGCGCGTGGGCGTGGGAACAGAATCCTGTCAAACCGGTCGACATCACGCCGTCGCTGATTGCCAGCACGGGCTATCCCTATGCGAGCTACTTCGGTGGATCGCTGGTCACACCGGGCATCTATAGCGCCGGCGCCCAAACCTTCCCTGAGATGTCCATGCCGGATTTGTTTACCGGTGAGGGCGGCTCTTACATGACGGCGAAGACCTCGGTCACGCTGTCGGATCACGTTACCAAGGTCTACAAAACGCACACCTTCAAGTTCGGTGCCTTTACCGAAATGGTCGGCGCAAACCAAGGCAACTACTCCGACTACAACGGCACCTTCAGCTTCAGCGGCTCAACCAACTCTGATCCGTATACCAAATTGGCGAATATCGGCTCCGGGAACCCCACCGCGAACTTGGTGATGGGTATCTCCAGCGGCTTCTCGCAGGCCAGTTCCACGCCCGACGCCAACATGGCCTTTCGAACCAGCGCCTTCTATGGCATGGACAACTGGAAGGTCACTCCCCGCCTGATGGTCAACCTCGGCTGGCGCTTCGATCACATTGGACCTTGGTATGATCGTGCCCAGAATGGTCAGGCTGTCTGGCTCCCTGGGCTGTATGCTTCAGACGTGGCCAGCGGCGCATGGCAGTATCCTGGCGTCCGTTGGCATGGCGTGGACCCTGGAATTCCCACCGGTGGCGTGAATCCCCGTCCATTCTTCACCTCTCCACGTCTCGGCCTGGCCTACGATGTTTTCGGTACTGGCAAGACCGTTGTGCGTGGCGGCTGGGGCGAGTATCGCTGGAACGACATGCCCAACTCCGGCCCGCTGAGCGTTGCGGCGCAGCAGCAGAACTTTAGCTCTGCTAGCGGCAATGTGACCTTTAGCGACATCGGCAAACTGGGCGCAACCAGACAGACCAAAGTCTCTCTGCCGACCGGCAGCGTGAACCTAATCGATCCGAATGATCACGACAACAGCGGCACCGAAGCCTATAACCTTACCGTCTCCCAGCAGTTGCCTTGGAAGACCTTGCTCGAAGTCGCCTACGTCGGCAACTCGACCAAGAATCTACTGATGGGCGCCGAGAGCAATGCTTCCGGTTTGGCCGATGACTTCATCAACCAGAACAAGATTCCTCAGGGCGGCTTGTTCAAGGTGAACCCGGTTACCGGCGCGGCTGCTCCGACCGATCCGGAACAGACCGGAACCTACAACTATACCGACTACTTCCCGTATTACCAGGGATATGGTCAGAACACCATCGCCGTGGGGACACACGTTGGCTATGCCAACTACAACGCCTTCCAGGCATCTTGGCTCAAGCAGACCGGCAAGCTGAGCTTCAACCTGAACTACACGTGGTCCAAGTCGCTGGGTATTACAGCTACTAGCGTCGATCCGTTTACCGTTCACGGCAACTATGGTGTCGAGAACATCGATCGCCCGCACGTGGTCAATACCTCGTATGCGTACAGCTTGGGCAAGGTCCTCAACATCAACAAGATTGTTGACGGCGCAGTCAATGGCTGGACGATTTCCGGAACAACGACCTGGCAGGCGGGTGGTAACCTGCAGGCCGAGGATAGCCAGAACCTGGGTCTGACCATCAAAGACACCGTAACTGGCAATAACCTTTCCACAAAGAGCTACTACGGAACCAATGTGGGCGTGATTCAGCCCATCGCCACCTGCAACCCGAAGAGCGGTCTGACGCGTTCGCACCAGGAGGTCAACCCCCTGTGCTTCGCGCCTCCGGCGCTCGGTGTGCGCGGCCAGCGTCAGTTCGCATATCTGGGCGGACCGGCTTACTTCAACTCCGACCTGACCGTCTTCAAGTCGTTCCATGTGGTCGGCAAGCAGACGGTGGAGTTCCGCGCCGCGATGTTCAACTTCCTCAACCATCCGCTGAGGGCCTACACCACGTCGGCAACCATTACCCCAACATTCTCCACCGCCGATAAGGTGAACTTTACCTCGACAATGAACGCAGCCAACCTTGGTGCGTATGACTGGGAATACCTCGGCACGCCCGACCAGAAGGTCGGCCGTCGTTTGGGTGAACTTTCGGTCAAGTATAACTTCTAACACTAACTGGAGTTGGTCCCTTGGCGCGTTGCTATCGGACCAACTCCATTTGAAATCGAATTTAGGGGAGAGATGGACGAAATTCCAGCTTTCCCATTTATTGCACGTGAACTTCCTTGTTTTGAGCTGCGTATTTATATGCGCAGCTCGATTTTTCAGAATACAAACATTTGAAATATGAAGCGCGTTCTCGCGCGCTCACGGCATTTTTGGAGTTTTTTTCATGCAAAGGTCTGCAAGCGTCCTCTTGTTTTGTACCGGGATCCTTCTCTTCTGTACAGGTGCGCTGGCCCAATCTTCCAGCCAGCGGATCGTACTCGATCCCGACGGCGAGACAATTGTATTGGAGCCGTATGCGCCCAATATTCTGCGCGTAACACTCAGCCTGGACCGCGAGCCGGCGCTGGCCAAGCCTGGATATGGCTTTGTGGCTGTGCCCTCTGCCGCCGGCTGGAGCGTGAGCCAGACGCCGCAGGCCGATGTCTATCGCTCGCAGCGCATTGTGGCTACGGTGGACAAGGAGCTTTCGCCCAGCCATCCGCCTCTGGAGTCGCAGATAGCTTTGGGAAAATTCTTCGGCGGTTCGACTGCGGGCGCGCACATCACGCTGCGCACACCGGAGGGCAAAACACTGCTGGAACTGACCGACTGGGCGCAGGCCGAGCCGAATCAGAAGGACGGCACCGCGAATTTGGCCCAAGACCGCCGTCCGGCCGACGCCGAACTCTATACCGTTGGCGCGACCTTCGCTTCGCCGGACGATGAGCACTATTACGGCCTGGGCCAAAACCAGGAGGGCTTCCTCGATCATCGTGGCCATCCGGTTCGTTGCTGGCACGACTACAATGCGGCGGGCGGACAGAGCGTCTGCGTTCCTTTTGTGGTGACCAACAAAGGCTACGGGCTTGTTTGGGACAACCCTTCAAAGACCACGATTACGGCGGGTTTCAATGAGCAGACCCGTTGGAGTTCCGAGGCGGGCGACCGCGTTTCATTCTTCGTCATTGTCGGCGACACGGCGGACGAGATTTATGCCGGATACAGACTGCTGACCGGCGCTACGCCGCTGCCTCCCAAGTCCGCGTTTGGCTATATCCAGTGCAAGCAGAGATACCTCAGCCAAAAGGAAGTTCTGGATGTGGCAGAGGGCTATCGCCAGCGCCATCTACCAGCCGACGTGCTGGTGGTGGACTGGTTCTACTACACGAAGATGGGGCAGTTCGACTTCGATCCGAAGTACTGGCCCGATCCGGAGGCGATGAACCGGAAGCTGCACGAGATGGGCTTTGAGACGATGATCAGCGTCTGGCCGCGTTTCGTCCCAGAAGACCGCTACTATTCAGAATTGAGGCAAAAGGGCTGGCTGATTCACAAAGCAGATGGCACGCCGATCGACGGGTTGCCCTATGACAAGGCCGGATCAGACATCGACACCACCAACCCGGAAGCCGCCCAGTGGTACTGGAAGACCATCCGCGACAACATAGTCAGTCGGGGCTTTGACTCGCTCTGGGCCGACGAAACCGAGCCGGATCTGCCTCCCAACGGCGCGTACTTTCATGTCGGTCCCGGCACGCAGTTCTTCAATCTCTATCCGCTGACGCACACCGCGGCTCTCTATGACGGCTTCCGCAAGGACGAGCCGGGCAAGCGGGCACTGATTCTTTCTCGCGACGCCTATCTGGGCGCTCAGCGGAATGGAACCATCTTCTGGTCTTCGGACATTCAGCCCACTTGGGACACCCTCCGGCGGCAGATTCCCACCGGCCTGGACTTCGCGGCTTCGGGGCTGACCTACTGGTCCAACGACACTGGCGGCTGGAGCTATTTGCCGTCCGAGCACCATTCGGCCCACAAGCCGCTGCTCGACCCAACGGACGCGCGCGACAATGTGGGCGGCTACGACGACTATCCTGAGCTTTACACGCGCTGGTTTCAATACGCTACCTTCCTGCCGATCATGCGCAGCCATGGCAGCCGTCCAACGAACGAGGTCTGGTCCTACGGCAAAGCGGCCGAGCCGATTCTTGAAAAGTATCTCCGCCTTCGCTATCAATTGATCCCGTACATCTATTCTCTGGGCTACAAGACCTGGCAGACGGGCGCGCCTTTCCTGCGTGCGCTGCCGCTGGACTTTCCCAGCGATCCCAAGGTGGCCGACCTGCGCGACGAATATATGTTCGGACCAGCATTCCTGGTGGCTCCGGTCACCGAGCAGGGCGCAACCAGCCGCGAGGTTTACCTGCCAGCGGGAGCCGACTGGTATAACTATTGGACACGGGAGCGTGTGAAGGGCGGACAGACGATCACCGTCTCCGCGCCGATCGACACGCTGCCCTTGTTTGTGCGGGCGGGGGCGATTTTGCCGCTGGGCTCGGCGGTTGAAAGCACGCATCAGGCACAGGCCATCGCCAAGGTGCTGGTTTATCCCGGAGCGGATGCGAGCTTTACGCTTTTCTCCGACGACGGCACGACGTATGGCTACGAGAAAGGCGCGGGTTCGGTGACTCGCTTACATTGGGACGAATCCCGGCAGAAGCTGACCCGCGAGGGCGCCGCTGCCTGGAACGCGCCGGATGCAGAAGTTGTCGAGATCGTGGGGCATTGAGCGGACAAAAAGGTAAGCGGAAGCTACTGGATTGGGGTACGCGGTGAATCTCAATCCTGCTGTAACAGGGCATTGATGCTGCATTCTTGGTGCATCCGTCACCATTGAGGCATGTCCCGATACCGCAGTTCCTTGATCGTAAAGGCACTTTCGTGGTGGAACTGGAAGTGTGCTCTTCTCAGTGCAACCGTCCGCTCGCTGGTGTATCTAGTGGCCATGGCGCATACCGGCCTTCACGGCAAGGGCGCCATTGTCCTGGTTGAAGTCGCGTATGTCTCGCTCACGGCGGGAATCTATGCCGCCATGCAGCAAAAGGCGCTCGGGCTTCGCTCACGGGCGCTGGGAAATCTGATCGTCGTTCTCGGCGTTCCCGGCCTGGCCCAGGTGCTAGACTGGATCGCCCACTGCGTCACCGGCGCAGCCGCCCCAGAAAGAGCCATTCTCGCCGTCAGCCTTTTTGCGGCTCTTTCGGCGCTCTTTCACTTGCATGTCATGCGAAACGGAGTGTTTCTCACGGGCTATGGCCGTTCGCTGTTCGACGATTTTCGCCGTATGCCTGGGCTTGTGGCCGGATTTGTCGTCAAGCCGGCGCTCTTCTCCGCGACTTTGGCGTCACGATTGTTCTCTGCCGGAACATTGATCTTTCGTTCCCCTGGAGCAGAAAGCTGATGAGAGTGCCGAGATCGCGGCGGGATCATATTGCTGGACTCCCAGCCGAGGCGCGCACCCCCCCACCCCTATTTTGTAAGCAAAATCCTTGTTTTCTTGAGTTTACAAGCATGGTTGCGCTGTAAAATCTTGAAAACAATGAAGTTTCCTGCAAAATCGTCCAGGGAAAGGAGTTACGCGCTATTTCGGCCTCTGTCAGTCGTTTACGGTTGGAAGACGGACGGACTTGGACGAACGCTTCCTGAATCATTGTGCGACGAAATGAGGAAATCATCCGCAAACATCCGCAGTGCGGCGGACGCGCATCGCGCATGGGATTTGTGGGGTTCTACCCGTAGAAAAATACGCAAAAATGGTGTTTTTTGCGCGGGTAGGGTTGCGCTTTGCGCGTGGGGTTCATGGTTTCCCATTCATTCCGCAAAATACGGAATGGATGGGGCAACCTGCGAGAAGGTTCTTCCGGGGCCAAAGTCTGCGTTGATTTTGCGGCAGTTATGGCATGACTCTAGAGCGTGCCGTAAGTGGCCCATTCAGACTTTCCGGCCTTACAGGCTGCGGAAAAAGGCACTTGATCAGGCTGTTCGGAAGGGTAGGTTTGGCAGGGGCTAAAGCCCGCATCTTAATTTTGTTGCAGTTGCGGCACGACTAAAGTCGTGCCCAGTTACAAAACATGGCCCCATTGGAGTTTTTCCGCAGCCTGTTTAGCCGCTGTGGAACTGTAAACAACTGAAAAAATAGATTCATAGGCTAAAGCCCAATTTTTTTTTGATAATCTTTAGGCACGACTGAAGTCGTGCCCTGACACTTCTTGCAATCTCCCCGGAATTTCGCAAGTGGCTCCTGGCTCTAGAAAACGCCCTCTGCGATCGAGATATGACTGCCAGCGTCGCGCCTGTCGCTGATGAGGACCCCATGCCCTCCAGGGAGTACGCTGAGGCCAGCAAACGTTGGCGGCACACGGTCCAGTTTGGCAAAGCAGGAAATCTTTTGGGAGACAGGATCGTAGACGGAAATCGAGGGCGTCGATTGCCTTTGGTCGAGAAAATAGATGCCCTCGCTACTCACCTCCCAGTAGGCCCAGAAGCCTGCCGAGGGCTGATCGAGCACACGCTCCTCTTTACCGCCCGCAGTGGAAACGCGCCAGATGCCGTCTTGGTCGCCGCGGGCAAAGTAGAGCCACTTGCCATCGGGCGATTCCTGGCCGACCATTCCGTCGTCGGTAGTAATCGGTTGTGGCGTGCCGCCCAAGGCTGAGACCTTCCAGAGTTGCCAACGGCCGCCGCGGTTTGAACGGAAATAGAGAGAGTGCTGATCGGAAGACCAGCGGGGCACGATGTCGTTCACATCGCCAAAGGTAATCTGCTGAGGACTGCCGCCAGCGGAAGTGATGATAAATATATGGGAATGACCGTAGATTCTTGAATCGAAAGCGATCTTATCTCCATGAGGAGACCAGGCGGGGCTTCCTGAGCCTGAGAGCGGGCCTCCAATCGGAGTCAGTTGCCGCAACGAGAGTCCATCAATGGAGGAAATCCAGACTTGCTGGGTTCCCATGCGCCAACTCTGAAAAGCAAATTGTCTTCCATCCGGAGAGATCGAAGGGGCAGAATCCCCTGCCGTCGAGGAGACCAATACATCTGACTTGACCTCGTGCGGTTCATCCTTGGCCGACCGGACATGCAGAATTCCGGAGATGGCGGAGGCCTGCACATAGGCCACTCGATGGCCCCAAGGCGTCACAGCAGGCTGCGTGGCATCATCGGTCCCCACCGGCAACCGCTCGGTCGCACTTCCATCCAGAGAGGTTTTCCATAGAGCAACCGTGCCGCCACGATTGCTGGCAAACAGGATGGAGCGGCTATCGGGAGACCAGGCAATTCCCTTGATCATTTTGCCGTCATGGGTCACCGAATGAGGAGCCCCTCCGCCCGCTGGAATCCAATAAATGTTTTCGACGAAATTCTCGCTGGCGCGCACAAAAGCGATTTTCTGGTCATCCGGGGAGAAGACGGGGCTCAGATCTCCCTCCCAGCCAGCAGGAGGCGTGGTGAGAGGACGGGCACGCAGCGTTTCCATGTCGATCAGATAAATGGAGGAGCTGGGCTGTTGATCGATATGGTCATCCAAAACAAGACTCTTTCCGTCCGGAGACCACGACAAAGCGCCTTCGTCCCAGCGCGTGACGTCTCCTGGGATGTAGACACGGCGAACAGATTTTTCCGGGGGGAGCGCCGCAATATAGAGTCCCAGACCGCTTTTTGAAGACGAAAGAAAGGCAATCTGTTTGCCGTCTGGCGACCAGGCCGGGCTGTACTCGCTGTCGGGCAGGCTGGTAAGGCGAACCAGCGAATCACTGTCGACGTTCTGTATATATATATGTTGCTGACTATCCCCCTCCTTCTGCCAGACAAAGGCAATCTGTTTGCCATCTGGCGACCAGGCGGGCCGGCTCTGCTCTCCCGCATCGGTGGTGAGCTGAAAAGTGTGGAAGGCGGGAGGAGCTGAGTGTACGCGAGAGCTTCGGTAGCCGATGAAAGATATACCGCTTAACGCCGCCAGAAGCAGGATGGCCGCAGCCAAGCGGAAACCCGCCTTCCGTTTGCGGATGCTTGGTGGTTCGGGCAGGGAATCCGATGCGTTTTCCACAGAAGGCGCTGTGGGTTCCGGTTGCTGGCTGGCCGGGCTTGCCAGCTCGGCGGGTGGGGAGTAGGGCAGAACTTCCAACAGCAGACAGTAGCCCACCTTGGGGATGGTCTTGATGAAACGAGGGTTGTGGGGAGAGTCATCGAAGATACGGCGAAGCATGGAGATGCAGCGCGTCAGCGCATCCTCACCAACAAAGGTATCTGGCCAGACGGCTTGCAGGATCTCGTCCTTGGTTGCCACGCTGGGGGCGCAGGTGGCCAAATAGAGCAAAACGCTCATCACTTTGGGCTCAACCCGGTGGTTCTCGTTGCCGGAAGTCAGCTGGTTGAACTCTGGCTCAACCAGCCAGTCTCCCAGCGTAAACGGTATTTTGCGGTCGATCGTCATTTTCTACCGATTATTAATAGCAATGATTTCAACAATATACATTCCATCAGAAAAACATCTGAATTCCATCGGGGCATCTCCACGACCATTGCATCATTCAACGCCTACGTTCAAACCGCTGTAGAAACTCAGCACAAAAGGATGGCCACATGTTTCCAATCAGTACCCAAGGAACATATCGCAAACATGCCAACCGAACGAAAACTCAGGCTGATTCCAAGGGAACCAGCAGAGCACTTTCGGGAGCTGGCAACAATTCCATCATAACAATGCCGACAACCGGCACGGCAATGCCCCAGTATGGCATAGTTGCACGTACAATTCGTTCTCTGGCGGTTCTTGTCCTGCTGGCGATGCTCGCCTCTGGCGGGAACCTCTTTGCTCAGATTACATCGGGCACGATTTTTGGCACCGTCAAGGATCAAGCCGGTTTGGTGCTCTCTGGAGCAAAAGTCACCTTACAGGATAAGGAAATCGGTTTTGACCGCACGATCCAGTCGGGAAGCCAGGGCACTTTTGTGGCGGCCGACATCCCCAATGGCACCTATACCATCACGGCCAGCGCCAAGGGCTTTAAGGCCATGGTGAAGGAAGGTGTGGTCCTGGACGTGGGCGCACGGCTCTCCGTGGGCGACTTCAAGCTCGCTGTAGGCGCTGACACGGAGTCGATTACCGTTCTGGCCTCCGGCGGCGAAATGCAACTTCAGGCAGAGTCGGGCGAGCGCTCCTCACTCATCGACGGCAAGCAGATCGACAGCCTGTTGATGAACGGCGGCAACATCCTCGACTATATGAAGGTCATCCCCGGCATCAACAGCACCTTCAATGGTTCCGAAAGCAACAAGGGCAGCCTTGACGCCATGAACTTCAACGGAACCCGAGGCAACGAGCACGGGATCACCGTTGACGGCATTTCCAACGAAGACAACGGCTGTAACTGCGCTGTTCAGGTCACGGTCAATTCCGATGCCATCGGGGAAGCCAAGGTCGAGACCTCGAACTTCCAGGCCGAGTATGGAAAGGCCGCTGGCGGCTCCATTGCCCTTGTGATCAAAAACGGCACCCGCGACTTCCACGGTGGCGCCAGTTATGTCTACCGTAACGAGAGCTTGAACGCGAATAGCTGGTTCAACGACCAGACCAACGCCGAGAACAAGGGCACCACCAATCCGGTGCTCGGCGTGGATAAAATGCGCCTCAACGACGGCGGTCTTCGAGTGGGCGGTCCCGTGCTGCTGCCCAAATGGAACTACAATCACGGCCGAGACAGGTTGTTCTTCTTCGTTAGCGAGGAATACTACCATCAGGTGGATAACGGCGGCACGAGTACGGTTTATGTGCCAACCCTGGACGAGATCAATGGCGACTTTTCCAAGAGTACAGACGGCTACGGCAACCCAATCACAATAAAAGATCCTGTCACTGGTAAAGCGTTAGCTGGCAATATCATTCCTAGCGGCAGCATCAATAAGCAAATGCAGCAGATCCTGCTGAAGGCCTATCCGCGCAAGAACACCTCTGACAGCGGCGGCACCAACTGGAATCGCTACAACTACCAGTTCCAGAACAGCTTCAAGCATCCACGCAGAGAAGACATCGGCCGTGTTGACTGGCAGGTCAACCCGGCAAACCGCTTCTTCTTCCGCTACATCAATAATTCAGACAGCCAGGGATGCCCCACAGGGTGTGATGGCAATGTCGGCACCTCCTCCATCGAGTTCCCCGGCGGCATGCACATGAGTCAGCCAGGCTACAACGTCGCGTTCGATTTGACATCGACGCTGCGCAGCACCCTGGTCAACGAAATCACCACCGGCTGGTCGGTCAACAAATTGGACATTACGTCTGTGGGCAACTCAGTCTCCGAGGCCACATTAGGCGTCGACCTGCCGTTGCTGTATAGCGAACCCAGTGACAGCCCCATACCCAACTTGAACTTCAGCGGCATTGCCAATGGCACAAGTCTGCCAGGGGACTATCTCGGCGGATTGCCTTACCACAATGCACTGACCACCATCAACTTCACCGACAACCTCATCTGGTCGCATGGCCGCCACACATTCAAGGTCGGCGTCTTTGTGGAGCGCGCGCGTAAGGATCAGTCGGCAATTAACGACGTCAATGGTAGTTTCAACTTTAGCGGCACTAACACGACTCAGACCCTTCAAACCGGCAATCCGTTCGCGAACGCGCTATATGGCGATTTCACGAGCTTCGACCAAGCCAGCAACCGTCCTCGTGGTTTTTACCGCTACTCGAATGTCGACGGTTACATCCAGGACACCTGGAAGGTCACCTCGCGTCTCACCCTGGACTACGGCATTCGTTTCCCGTGGTATCAACCACAGTATGATGCCAAGAACCAGACCGCCGTCTTCAACCCCTCTGCCTACGATCCGACCAAGGCTGTCCGGATCTATCGCGGCGAATACAACGGATTCGATTTTGACCCAGCAAATCCGAGCGTCCAGGTTCCTGACCTAGGAGTGCTGGCTGAAACCATTGTTCCCAACTCCGGCAGTTTTACCAACGGAGTCGAACTCGCGAAGAACGGTTACTACAAGGGCGGATTCAAGGACAACGGCGTTCTCTACGAACCGCGCTTTGGCTTTGCCTATGATGTCTTTGGCAACCACAAGACAATCGTTCGTGGAGGCGCAGGCATTTCACACGACCGCTTCCAGGGCAACCCGGTCTATGGCGAGGTCACCAATAACGCTCCGAATGTCGAGACGCCGACGATTAACTACGGCACAATATCCGGGCTGCAAAGCGCAGGCGGTTCGGGAATTCTTAGCCCGTATCAGGTTATAGGCTTCGATCCCTCGGGCAAGCTGCCGACGGTGTATAGCTATAGCCTCGGAGTCCAGCATGATCTGGGCAAGGGCGTGATGGTCGATGTGGCCTATGTGGGCAACACGCAGCGTCACCTCAATCAGGAGAGAAACCTCGACTACGATCCCTACGGCTCAGAGTTTGCTCTTAGCAGACAGGATCCATGGAAAAACGGATGGAATGGTGGAACAGTTCCCGCGTCATGCGATGACGGCTGGATGTCCGCGGGGTCTATCGCGTATTTCAAGGCTGGCGGGTATACCTGCAATAGCGTCAATGCTTTGCCGCAGATGTATAGCAACCGGTACATGGGCTATACCGCCGTTCAGTACTATACCTGGGACGGGGAAGCAAACTTCAACTCCCTGCAAGTCACGATGAATCGCCGCTTCGGCCATGGCCTGACCTTTGGCGGAGCCTACACCTGGTCCAAGACCATGGACATGACCGACGGCGATGGAAGCTGGGTCAGCACCATCAGCGAGAAGAAGTACAACTATGGATTGGCGGGATTTGATCGCGCCAACAACCTAGCTGTCAACTATGTCTATGATCTGCCCAAGGTCAGCCGTCACCTGGGCGGATCGCGCATCTTATCCACTATTCTCGACAACTACCAAGTCAGCGGCGTCTCCCTGTTCATTACCGGAGCGCCTGCTGACCTCGGTGGAGTTAATTGGAACTATCATAGCCTGTTCGATGGTTCGGCATCCGAGCCAACGAACTTCACTTATGCCAAAGGTGGCGGGAAACCTGTGCTTAGCCGCCACGGTCGCTATGCGGCGTACAATTCGAACGCGTTCGCCATGCCCCCGCTTGGAGTGCCCGCGCCCTGGCCTACGCATTACTTCAGAAGCGGTGGCAGCAACGACACCGATTTGTCTGTGCAGAAGAGGATTCTCGTTGGCAGTGAGAACCACTACTTCGAGCTTCGCGGCGACGCCTTCAACGCCTTCAACCATCCGCAGTTCTACGGCAGGAACAGCGGCGCGAGCGTCGATACCAAAGGCGACACAACAGGCGGCGAAGTGGACAACGAGTGGGATTGGCTTGGAAGTTGGGAGTCAAATCCTACAGTAAACATGGGCAATTTGACTCCAATTGCAGCTGTGAATATTCGCGCTGCGGGTGACAAGAGCCACCTCGGCACCAAATTTGGAGACTACAACAGCAGCGGCAATTCGCGCATCTTGCAATTGTCGGCCAAGTTCTACTTCTAACCATTAGCAAGATGCATAACAGCGAGTGGGTCGCGTATTCTCATGCGGCCCATTCGCTTTGTTAAAGCAGAGTCCCCATCGTCCAGAAGGAACCACATTCGAGGAGCTTCCACCCCATGATCAAACACATCATTTCTCTTGGCGTCTTTGCCGTTCTTCTCGCCGGCTGCAGCGGATGCAACGGAGGTTCGACGGCTTCCAAGACGTCAACGCCTACGGCGGTAACGCCAACCTTCTCGCCTACTCCGGGCAGTTTCACCAGTGCGCAAACTGTCGCTATCGCGGATTCAACGGCAAATGCCGCCATCTATTACACGACCGATGGTTCGACGCCGACCACATCGTCCACCAAATATTCGTCGCCTATCGCAATCAGCACCACGACAACCCTGAATGCGATTGCCGTCGCCTCGGGTTACCAGAACAGCAGCATAGCGACCGGCAGTTATCAAATCAATCTGCCCGCTACAGCTACGCCGACCTTCTCGCCTGCCGCCGGCAGTTTCACCACTGCGCAGGCTGTCACCATCTCCGACGCGACGGCGAACGCTACCATTTATTACACGACCGATGGCTCCACGCCGACCACATCGTCCACCAAGTACTCGTCGCCCATCGCAATCAGCACCACGACGACCTTGAACGCCATCGCGGTTGCCTCGGGTTACGCCAACAGCGCAACGGCGACCGGGAGCTATCAAATCAATCTGCCCGCTACGGCTACGCCGACCTTCTCGCCTGCCGCCGGCAGTTTCACCACCGCGCAAACTGTCAGTATCTCCGATGCGACGGCGAACGCCACCATCTATTACACGACCGATGGCTCCACGCCGACTACATCTTCCTCCGTGTATTCGACGCCCATTGCAATCAGCACCACGACGACCTTGAACGCCATCGCCGCCGCCTCGGGTTATGCCAGCAGTACAATGGCCACCGGCAGTTACATCTTTCCTGGCTCCGCTACGCAGGTATCTGTCGTGCTCAGTACACATGACCAAAGCCAACTCATGCAAAGCCAGCCCAATGTCAGCTTTGCCACTACCACAGCCGATGGCGGCACCAATACGGTATTGGTTGATGACACGCAGCAGTATCAATCCATGGACGGCTTTGGCGCCGCGTTTACAGATTCAGCCGCCTATCTACTGATGAAGGTCACGCCCGCTTCGACGCTTCCCGGCGTCCTTAGCGACCTGTTTACGCGCACCGGCGACGGCATCGGCCTGAGCTTTATGCGCAATCCCATGGGCGCATCGGATCTGGCCCGGTCAGTCTATTCGTTTGATGACATGCCTACAGGACAGACCGACCTCACCCTCGCGAACTTCTCCATCAGCCACGACGAGGACTATATCCTGCCCCTGGTGCAACAGGCCAAGGCCCTCAACCCGCAGATGAAGCTCATGGCCAATCCCTGGAGCCCTCCGGGTTGGATGAAGGATTCTTCTACGATGAGCCCGGTATCCATGCTGGGCGGATCGCTGTTGATGACTGCCGCCAACGAAACCGCTTTTGCGAATTACTTTGTGAAGTACATTCAGGCTTATGAGGCAGCTGGCGTTACCATTGACTACATCTCCCTGCAGAATGAGCCGGAGTATCTCACGACCTCCTATCCCAGTATGCAGATGCACGACACCGCCCAGTTGCCACTGTTGCAGGACTATGTGCTGCCCGCCCTGGCCAATGCGAATCTCTCTACAAAGGTGCTGGTCTGGGATCACAACTGGGATACTCCCACTTATCCTGAATATGTGCTCAGCGGCCTGACTACGCAGCAGATGACGCAGATTGCGGGCGTTGCCTGGCATGGCTATTCAGGCGTTCCGGGAGCACAGCAGACGGTGCAGAATCTCTTCCCGTCCATCGGGACATGGGAGACGGAGCACTCCGGCGGCACCTGGGTCTCTGATCAGTTCACCTCTGACTTTCTGGAAATCAATAACGTGCTTCGCAACGCAGCCAAGGCTTATGTGAAGTGGGGCCTGGCGCTGAACGAAAACCTGGGCCCTGATCTTACACAGGATGCTGGCCTTGGCGGATGCAATACCTGTACTCCAATCGTGACCGTCAACAGCCAGACCGGTGCGGTAACCAAGGACATCGAATACTACACGCTCGGCCATTACAGCAAGTACGTATTGCCAGGCGCGGTTCGTGTCTACTCCAGCAACACACCCTACATCTCCAGCGTGGCATTCAAAAACACCGATGGCTCGATGGCTTTGATCGCCTTCAACAATGCGTCTTCCAGCCAGACATTTCAGGTCCTATGGGGGAATGAGGCATTTTCCTACACGCTACCGTCTTACGCCGCCGCCACCTTCACGTGGAGCGGTAACCAAGGCGCTGCACTGCCTATCGCGGCCACGGCTCAGATTCAGGGTTCCAGTTATTCGTCCGAGTCTGGCATCGCCAGCGAAGCCACGAGTGACTCCACCGGTGCGTATGACCTTGGATATATCGCGAAGGGCGCTTATGTCCTCTATCAGAATGTTGACTTCGGCAACTCTGTCAGCCAGGTAAGTGTGCGTTCGGCCAGCGGTGGCAACGGAGGAACGGCCACCTTTTATCTTGACAATATGTCGGGAACTCCGATTGCAACCGTGCAGCTGCCTGTCACTGGCGGATGGCAAACCTGGAAGACGAGTACGGCGGCTGTTACCGGGGCGTCGGGGATACACAACCTCTACGTTGTGTTTGGCAACGGACCGACGAACAGCCTCGCTAACTTCAACTGGTTCCAATTCCAATAGGTCACACTCCCTTGCTTTATAAGGGCAGGCAAGTTGGCCGTGGAGACTCTCTTTGAGAGATCCACGGCCAGGCAGCCTGGAGCCTTTCCTTTCTAGTGGGGTGGGCAAGTATCTCCCTGCACTGTGGCGCTGCCAATCACGCATTATTGTCGCGAATGAACTTGATCCAATCAACACTATCCCGAAGGAGATCTATGAAATTCCCCCGTTGCCGCGCTGAACATGCGATTCAGTTGCTGGTTTCGCTGTCACTTGCCTGCCTTGCAGTATCCGGCATTTCGCAAAGCCGCCAAGAGCCGTCCGCCTCTGCCAGACCGTGGATGAATGTCGCTCTCACACCGGACGAGCGCGCCGATCTGGTGTTGCGAGCATTGACGCTGGAAGAAAAAATTGCCTTGCTGCATGGTGTTGGGATGCCGACCTATGAGCCGTTGACGCCGGAAAATGCACCGTCGAGCCATGGCGTGGGCTATGTGGTGGGCGTTCCGCGTCTGGGCATTCCAGGCATCGATATGAGCGATGCCGCTTATGGCGTCCGGGCGAGCGAAATCAACGGACGTTACTCCACGGCGCTGCCCGCGACCGTGGCCGTGGCTGCGAGTTGGGACACCAAGGCCGCCTTTGAGTATGGCGCGCTGATTGGCCGGGAGTTGCGTGCGCAGGGCTACAATATGTCGCTCGGCGGCGGGGCCAACCTCACGCGCGAGCCGCGTAACGGACGCACGTTCGAGTATCTCGGCGAGGACCCGGTCCTGGCCGGAACGCTGGTGGCGAAACTCATTGAGGGCACGCAATCCGAGCATGTCATCGGCGATCTCAAACACTATGCCTTCAATGATCAGGAGAGCGGACGGTATTCGCTTAATGTCCTGGTCGGCAAACGCGCGGCCTTGGAGAGCGACTTGATGGCTTTTCAGATTGGCGTAGAGAAGGGACACCCGGCCGCGGTCATGTGCTCGTATAACCACGTGAATGGCGACTATGGCTGCGAGAATAAATGGCTGCTCACAGACGTGCTGAAAAAGGAGTGGAAATTTCCCGGATTTGTGCTGTCCGACTGGGGCGCCACGCACAGCGTGGAGAAAGCTTCGGCGGCAGGTCTCGACAATGAAGAAGCTGGAAGGGATTTCTATGGAGACAAGTTCAAGGTAGCCGTAACGTCGGGCAAAATTCCAATGGCTGAATTGGACGACCATGTGCACCGCATCTTGCGCTCGATGTTTGCGGTTGGCGTGATCGATCATCCGCGGAAACGCAGTGTGGTGGATCCGTTCGCCGGGCTGAAAATTGCGCGTGCCACGGAGGAGAGCGGGATTGTGCTGCTGAAGAACGAGCGCGATCTTCTGCCGCTCAAGGAACCGAAACTGCACAGCATTGTGGTGATTGGAGCGCACTCCGATGTGGGCATGATTTCAGGCGGCGGTTCGGCTCAGGTCGATCCCATTGGCGGCAATGCGATCATGCCTCCCGGTCAGGAAGCACACTGGCAGGATCAGATTTGGTTCCCCACGTCACCCCTCCAGGCGATCAAGGAACGCGCGCCTCATGCTGATGTGAAGTATGACGCCGGCGTCGATCCGGCAGCCGCCGCGGCTGCTGCCAAAGGCGCGGATGTGGCCGTTGTTTTTGCTTACCAGTGGGAGTGCGAAGCCATGGACCTGCCTTCGCTTGCGTTGCCCAAGTACAAAGTAGGAGACAAGGATGTGGACCAGAACGCGGTGATCGCGGCTGTGGCCGCGGTGAATCCGCACACCGTAGTTGTGCTTGAGACGGGCAGCCCGGTGACGATGCCCTGGGTTGACGCGCCCGCTGCGATTCTCGAGGCTTGGTACGGCGGAAGCGACGGCGCCAATGCCCTCGGCAACATCCTGTTTGGCGCCGTCAATCCCAGCGGAAAGCTGCCCAACACCTTCCCCAGGAGCGACCTGGACTTGCCGCATCCCACCATCGTGACGCCACCGAGCCAGGTCGTATACGACGAGGGCGTCAAAGTCGGATACAAATGGTATGACAACGAGAAGAAGCCGGTGCTGTTTCCCTTTGGGTATGGGCTGTCCTACACGAGCTATCGCTACTCTGCGCTTTCGCTCACTGCGGGAAAAACCATCAAGGCGACCTTCACCTTGGCGAATACCGGCGCTCGTAACGGCGCGGAGATCGCGGAAGTCTATGCCTCCCTGCCAGCCAGCGCCCAGGAACCTCCCAAGCGTCTGGCCGGTTTTAGCAAGGTGAACCTCAGCGCCGGAGAAAAGAAAACCATTACAATTGAAATCGATCCCAAATACCTGTCGATCTTCGACGAATCCAAGAACGCATGGACCCTCGTGCCAGGAGATTACAGCATCATGGTTGGCGGCTCCTCTCATAGCCTTCCGCTGAAAGCTGTGCTTCACCTCGAGTAGTTGAAAACAGTCAGGTCTCTGACCGCTTGATTTTGTACCACCATTGGGTGCCCAGGTCTCGATTCTTTTCGACGGGGTTGAGGCCGGGCGGGTTGGGCGGCAAATAGAGCGGTTCCGCTCCCGTCTTTTCAATCATCTTTCGCACTAGAGCATTTTGTCTATTTCTGTAGAGCATCGAAGGGGAGACGGAACCAAGCCTTTGCGTCCTCATCGGTCAGTTGAGGCAGTAGTAGGGAAATGGCATTGTCGAGAGCTTCCTTTGTCCGG